>JYMV01032550.1_pt1 | contig 10504 bp, 6 predicted proteins | sample 338911 | NCBI WGS metagenome assembly JYMV01 (sample SAMN03354496, study PRJNA234377) | hydrothermal vent metagenome | biome: Deep sea; feature: Hydrothermal plumes at the Eastern Lau Spreading Center, Western Pacific Ocean; material: Seawater | place: Tonga | collected 2009 | depth 2000 m m
GCTGTATTGTGTTTAGAATTTTTCTTGCCCGAAGAACCAGGAAGAATAGTAAGGTTATACACGTGTCTGGATCTGTTGACAAAAAGCTAGAAGCTAGAGGAATATCAAAACACATATAACGTTGTACAATAACCGGCTTTGTTGAAGACCAGACAACTTTTGACATTGCCGTTTAAATCCAGGTTACATACATTAGTGGTTATACAACCATCGAACTCCTACATATTATCCTTGATTAACCGAAATGTTCTTGTTTGTAGACTAAACATATTGGTGTTCTAATTTGCCAACCAATAAAAGAAATAAACGAACTTTGACATTCACTGTTGCAGGAAAGAAATAACATTCTTCTAATGTAAGTTATGAGAGGAGGTTGATAACCTAAGATATTGTTTTATATGAGAAAAGAGGAACGAAAATTTCCTGATTTAAAAATATCAGCCAGATGTATATCATTACTTTTGTTTTATCTAAACAACCGTCACATGTTAATTGTTAAGCTTTTGGAATCTAGATGTAAATCCAGTTCACTTCATATTGACAGAAAATATCAAAAGGGGTTATTATATAATTTTATTATTTAATTCAAAACATAACCGTTGGTAAACCCTGTCTTTATCCCAGTTTTTAAGCGTCATAGACATACACTTTATATCTTAAGACAATGCACTAATATTTCCTACATATTTTGATTACTTGACATTCAAATTCCACACGTGGGCGATTTGCAATTATTTCATGTCCCAAAGTAATAAACGAAAATTTACCCCACACAAATACGCAAGAAGCTTTTTTTTCCCTTGTTAGCAACATTATTTCCATGTCAGCAATTGATCGTTCCTATACCTTCCATTTTTTTTCTCTATCCATTGTTTTATGTGTTTTACATTTAACATAGTAGTGAGTGAGTGGTTATTTCTTAACGCAATTTAATTTACTAATTGATTGTTTGTTAATAATCCATTTGTTTGAAGGAATGATCATGTCTTTTTTTAACATTATTTGTTTTTGTTTGCGCATAGTGTGCGTCCTGTGTGCTCTATGTTGTCAGATCTCCTGGATTGTCCATTTCTGATTGCTCCTTTGGGTGTTCTCTAGCGTTTATTCGTAAAATAAATGCGACATTGACTATTTATATCGTTAAAGAAATAATTAAACGCATAAACATGTATTATAGTCAAGAACATTAATGTGTTCCATTCATTCACAACATAATTAACATATAGGAACGTAAATAAAACAAACATTCGTAGCGAAAAATATTATCTTCCATGATATTATTATTTCTATTTTGTTCGTGTTGCTCATATTTTTAGTTCCGTGTTGTGCTCTCCGTTACGATTTTCGCATATAAACGATGTCCGGTTTTTGTAGGAGGGCTCATGTCTTGTATATCTTATTTGTATTTGTTGTGCATAGTGGTGTCCACGTATTGGCTGTATATATGAGTAGCATGCCGGATGTCTTATGATAGGAAGGAACTGCTTACCCTTAGCGAGCACCTGAGTTTACCCCCCGGTTTGTAGGTGGGGTCTGTGTTGCTCATCTGTTTAGTTTTTTGTATTGTCATATTGTGTCTTTTCGTTCTGGGTTCCGTGTTGTGATGTCCATTGCGATTTCCCCATGAAAAGGACGTGTTCACCTCCAGTTGCATGTAGGAGGGTGCGTGTCTTGCTTACGTCATTAGTGTTTGTTTGCGCATAGTGGTGTCCAACACATATCGTGTTGGTTTTTTTTTCTTCGTCTATGTTGCCAGTTTCTCTGGAATGTCCAATTTTAATTGTCCTTCAGTATTCTTCAACGTTTTTCTATCAGCTCATCTGAGGAAAAGAGTCATGTGATCTGTTGGCTTTGTCCGTCCATTCGTATGTTGTAAACTATTTAAAATGTGCTCCTTCGAAACCAGTCGGAAAATTAGGTCTGAAATACCGCCCTTCGTATTTGTTCCGTACATAATCTGATTTAATTAGTTTCCATAGCAATATAATGTTACCTCATCCAAGCATACCTGTAAGGATGTGAAGGCCGAGGCTCAAGAAGGGTATCATATACCCTCCCTTGGTCTCAGGTACCCATCCCTTCATGCTACGTTGGTACAAACATACTTTTAATAATGGCCGGTTGGACGTGTTATCCAGGTACTTATACTACCGAGGTCAGCGACATGGGGTCATGATTTGACCTCTGAATAGAGATTGTTATGCATATCTTGCTGGTCAGCACAAAATTATATGCTATATAATACCCTCGTAGAGACGAGAGCGAATGCAAAAGAATGTACTATTACAAGCATGGAACATATTATGGACCATAAGATCTTATTAATCAGTATAGCACTGATTGTCGATAGCCCATAAATAACTGACCCGTTCATCTCATCTAATCATTTTAATGAACAAGGAAATCCTTTAAAAACACAAGGAACCAGCGTGGTCGTGATTGCATGGCAGTTGGATTTACAATTGCCTATGCAATCAGTGCCTATTACCACTGAAGTTTTGAGTTCGAATCCTGCTCAAGCGAGGTTTACTCGATATATTATCATTATATGATTAAGTTTCTCAGTGACTTGCGACATGTCGGTTGTTTTCTCCAGTTCCTCTACCAATAAAACTGACCGCCACGATATAACTGAAATATTGTGGAAGTGGCGATAAACACCATAACCCTAACCCCCTCCCTTTAATAAAACATTGGTTTAAAAATTCTAGCAAAAAATGGATAGGGACTAAGTAAAAGGCCCTTGAAATGACTCATAAGTAATGAATGACTATGAGGAAGTATCTGTCATTTGATCCACGATTAACGGAGCATGATGCATGGTGTGTTACGGAGGATAATAGCTGTTGCTACTATCAACACAACCAAAGGGAAAATAAAATCACATGCTTACAGCAAATGAAATGAAATATAACCAGCAATGAATTGTATATCATTTTAATGAAAAGTGTGACATATGTTACTAGACTGGGTTCAATGTTTGTTTGTTTGTTTGTTTGTTAAACACCATCAAACAACCAAAACAAACACTCAGTTGAAACAAACCCAGAATGGGATAGCACTTCCCTCAAATTATATTCGACAGTCGACATCCATTCAAGATGATGGCCACCGTTACTTAAAATAGAAATGTATTCAAATGTTATTATTTAAGTGTTGATCGGAATTCCAAGATGTCCACCATCACAAAATATGAGTAAGATTATGAAAAGAAAGTTTAAACAGTGATGATCAACATTTTCACTAATATTGTCTTGGCAAACAATCAAGACAGTATCATAGAAACTACAAATGTGTTTGAACCCTAGCAGTGTAAGAATATTCAAGTGCGCCTCTAGGTTGTTTTGATTTAAAAAATTAAAAAAATGGGAAATATAACACAAAGAAAACGGTTCATCATGCAATCCGTCAATTTGACAGGTTATCACCGTAACGGCGTTCCGTTATGGAGAGCATAGAGGTGAAAGTAGATTCAATACTGAACCCAAGCAGTGTATAAAGAATATTCAAGTGCGCCTCTAGTTTGTTTTGGATGTGAAGAGTAAACCTAATGTGCTATATATCTATTAGAAAATAATATAAGGAAAACGGTTCATCATGCAATCCGTAAATTTGATAAGTAATCAGCGTCACTGCGTTCCGTTATGGAGAGCATAGAGGTTAAAGTAGTATCAATACTGACACTTTGTTATTTATCAATTTCTCTCTGGCAACGTAATTAATTTATATTGACCACAACGGATATTCTGTTTTATCTAATGTCTAAAACTCCAATCAATGTGAATGGAGGTCTTAGTGTCATATTGACATATGGCTTTTTTCTTATTATTTCATTCAAAGCCTTGTTGTCATCCAAGACATAAAATGTATGTTTATCGTGTAGCATTTGGCATACGAATAAATAATAGATAAATAAGATAGCATCTGTCGAAGAAGAGTTTGAGGATACCAAAGGGGTAATCAGAATCCATATATCGAAGGACAGACAACACAATGGGCAAATGAAAATGTACAAATAAGGGTAATAACAAATTACCGAACAATCTTACAAAGGTGCAACAAACGATCTACAAAACATACACATAAAACTAAAGACCGAGTAACACGAATCCCACTAAAAATCGGGAGTGAACTTAGGTGCCCTAATTATTTATTTTCATTTAATTGTCAATGTGGGCCTCTTCTCTTGGGACATGTATATGGAGGAAATAGAGTTTGAAGATACCAGAGGGGTAATCAGAATCCGTAAATCGAAGAAGAACAGACAACACAATGGCCAAAATAAAAAGGACAACAAACTATTTACAAAACATACACATAAAACTAAAGATCGAGTAACACGAAGCCCACTAACAACCGGGGGTGAACTCAGGTGCTCCGGAAGGGTGAGCAACTCCACTAGTGGCACCCGTCGTGGTGTTTATCTTGTTACAAACCCGTGATAAGTCATGAATTATTTCGTTGATATTGCCGAAATTGTTGTCCATCGCTGTTTAAACCTTCTTGTCATAATGTACTGGCGTTAAGCACCATAACCCTAACCCATAATGTACTAGCATTTTCGTGTATTTTTAAAGACAATATTTACTTACCGTGTCATTTCTCTCGTGTCTATCGCTGTCTAAGAACAAAGCATGAACAGGAATGTCTTCTTCACAACCAGCACTGTGGCTTCGTCGTAGTGGACGAGTAATCATACGCTTGAATCTGTTCTTTTTAGATTCTTTGTCCTTCTTGGTAGAAACACTCTTATATTCTGTTAGCTTTTTGTCAGCATTCATATCTAAATCTGAAGTTTCTGGAGAAGAATCACAACTAAATACAACTTTATTTTCTTTGAGACCACAAGAGGATGATGTACTATCGACGGATGTCTCTACACCTTCGTCAATTTCAAAAGATGCATATTTTCTTGTAATGTCTTTCAAGCCCATCAATGTTCTTCTATTGGTATGTACTGGTTGTGCTGCCATTTGCTTAGAAAGAAGCGTACACTTGTTTCTCATCTCTATCGATAAATCTACAGAAGGGTCTCGTACACCGTTACAGTGTGTGGTGTCAGGTTTGGAATCTATATCTAATGATTGTGAATGTTTTATCCGGCCTACTTTAGGTGACGTAAGTTGGCGAACGAATTCACCAATATTATGGTTCCATTGATTACTCGCTTCATTAGATGGTTTGTCTATCTGTACTCCCTGGAAAAGAAATTACAACACAATACATAATATGTTGTATAATGAGAACATAAGGTTAGCTATCATTTAGCGGGAGGAAAACATATTATTAATTTATATAAAATAGTAAACTGCAACAATGAAACCTAAAATCAAATGAAGCGTAACGACAAAATATTAGACGTTAGAGGTAACTGAAAGGGTATTCAAGAATGAACAATCCAGAGACAAACTCCCACAGATATACAGAAGTCGGAACAGATCATTCGAAATTGTCATAAACAAGTGATCCATGCATAATACGAAAATTATGTGTCCTGTGTTATCAATTGATCTGGATTGTCCATTTTTGATTGCCGTTTGGTTTCTCTGACGTTTTTCGTTACTATTCTGATATTAAGTATGAGGTGATATATTACATGGTTACTCTTAATAAACATCAGAGAAAACCGAATGGATAATAAACAATGGACACTAATGGCTGTAGTTTTATTACTAGCAAAAAACCGTGCAATAATCAACGACCTAGATGTGATAGTGTATGGCTTCATGCTACAAATCATTTCTAGCACCGTTTTCCTAGTTAAAAGGTTGAACAATCTCGCAGTCGATTGTTAAACCGCTTAATTCGGAAAAACATGGTATAAATATTACCTAGACACTAATTCGTTCAATCACGACATCAATAATTAATACAATGGCAATTTCCGATCGCCCTTTAATTATACATGTATATAAGATTATTTAATATTGACTGTCAGAAACACTTAGTGCTTCATACAATATAGGTAATTAAAGAGGCTAGTTCAGATAATGACAACAAGAATAATGAAACAAATAACACACTGCGGAACAGCAGCTAACTCCAATTGAAAAATGGTAGAAAGAGCAAAAATCATTTTTCTAGCTTCGTACAGGGATTTCAATACAAAGGGGTGTGGCTAGACTAGTTTTAATAGCCCACATCTCCCCTCTTAGTGAAATGATGCAATCATACATGTATATAATAGTATTTAATATTGATAGTAAGAAACAATTTGTGCTTCATACAATACAGGTAATTAACGAGCCAGAAGATACTTCTGAAAACAGCAAGACGAATGAAATGAACAACAAAAAATACCACTGTTGGAACAAGTCCAGCGTCCAATATAGCAATTGTAGAAAGAAGCAAAGCCATTTTCCTGGCTTGATACAGACACTTCAATAAAAAGTGGCGGGGTTAAGCTAGTTTTAAGGGCCAAAATCTCCCCTCTTAGTGAAATGATGCCGTTATTCAAGTGTTAAAGAGGCTAGTTCAGCTATACATGCAACATTAAGATGAAACGATTGGTTTGGTTTTATGGTGTTTATCGACACTTTCAACAATATTTCAGCTATATCGAACCGCATCCGTGGCGTAATGGTTAGCGTGCTCCCCTCGAGTACGGTAGATCGTGGGTTCGAGCCTCGGTCGGATCAAACCAAAGAATACGAAATTGGTATTTGTTGCTTCTCCGCAATGCACACAGCCTTAGGGAGTAAGAGCAAATACTGGTAGACTCGGAATCAGAATAATGTGTCCGAGTGGAGCGACATGTCTACCCGACTGTTGTTTCAGTGAGCTAGCACTATTAGAATCCAATTAATGGTGTTGGTCTAGTACAAAGAGAACCTCATAATCATCTCAATGAAAATTAACTTGTTTTCGCCATGATATAGCTGACAAATTGCTGAATTGGTTTTAAACAACAATCAATCACTCACTCAGTTATATCGTAGCGGTCAGTTTTATTGGTGGATGAAACCGGAAGACCCGGAGAAAATGTCTGACCTGTCGCATGTCACTGACAAACTTGATCACATAATGTTGTACACTTCACCCTAATCGAGATTCGATCCCACAACATCAGTGGTGATAGGCACTGATTGCATAGGTAGGTGTAAATTCAAATACCATACAATCACGGCCACGATGGCCCCCGAAAGATGAAATGAGTCAATCTTCAAAAGAAGCTGATATAAAACAATAAAAACACTGACAGGTGTACAAATAGATAAACATTGTATTATTGTGTTGTATAAATTAGCCACACGTCATCAAGTGTAGCAATACAAACATCTAATATCATCTTCATAGTTATTTTAACACCATCTCTGTCCAAAACAAATATTTATCAAATCAGCTATCAGTCTACTATGTTATCATGTGATACAGGTCCATTGGTACATTCACATGCAGATATGTGGAAAATCTATAATTTCTTATCATAACAATATTTCAATGAATGGAATTTGTATTGGTCTGTAATTATAATAATATGTCTATAAATGCTGAACAAATATCTAATTGGACGGAAGCATTACAACGAAAACAAACAATAAGATATAAAATAGAAATATGTCACATATGTAGTAGGAACTGTTGGCCCTTCCGGAGCACCTGAGTTCACCGCCGGTTTTAAGTGGGGTTCGTGTTGCTTGATCTTTAATTTTCTATATAATGTTTATAGAACGTTTTTTCTTTTCTTTTGGCCATTGTGTTTTCTTTACGACTTCTGTTTACCCCTATGGTATCTTCTTACGTGTCTTGTATAGACTAATATTAAGAGTAAAACATAATATGAAACAGGCACCGCCTGAATAGCTTGCGAAACCGGTATCAATCGTGATTACTCGGCAATTTCCGCTACACTAGGCGTAGCGAGAATGACCGAGTAGTTACGATTGGATCGGATGCTCTTCGATACCATTCGTGTCTCTTTCGTATGGTCTCAAAAAGCGGTAACGCGGATGTGTTGAACTTGTTCATAGGCATAGTGTATGGATGATAAGGATTTCTGTTTTAGTCAAGGTAAATGGTATTCTAGTCAAAGTAAATGGTATTCGTCATTATTCCTTTATTGATTTAATTTTACCATGCTTCAGTCATAAATAGCTCGTTTCGCGAGCTTATTATGTTTCATAGAGAGGAAGTTTGAAAATACCAGAGATAATCACAAGTCGTAAATCAAAGGACAGACATCACAATGGCTAAAAGAAAAATGACAAAAGGACAAACAATATTCTACAAAATACTACACTGTAAACTACAGACTGAATAACACGAACTCTATTGTAAATGGGGGTGAACTTAGGCTTTCCAGAAGGGTAGGCAATCCCTGCTCGACCTGATACATGATCATCCATTGTCTTAGACTTGTTACAAACCTGGTGTCATGAATGGGCATTCGAAGTTAGTAATGCATTACTTTGTGTATTTTAATGTGCAATATTTTATTCCATGTGAAAGTTATTGAATTTTATTAAAATGTAAATTTGTCAGTCTATTGTCAGATAAAGACGAATGGAAACTAACATAAGAAACTTGTCTTCTTTTTCAGATGTGTACCTAAGCGAAAGTGCATGGGTGCAGGTATTTATCGGTTTATGTAATTCTTCGGAAAAACAAGCCTCCATCTATTATTAAAGGCCACTTATTTTGTTATAATAAGTGGCCTTTAATAATAGATGCCTCTGCCTGACCATCGTGGTCGTATGGTACAACTACCTGTTCAAATTCAGGACCGATATACGGGATGGAAACGAATATAAATTCCGGAAACGTTGTTAGTTTGAATCTCACTAATGACGCGGTGTACTCTATTCAACATTATGTGATAAAGATTAGCAGTAACGTGCCGTCGATTGGTGGTTTTTTCCCCCGGTATTCCGGTTCCCTCCACCAATAAAACTGACCGCCATGCTATAACTGAAATATTGTTGAAAGTGGTGTTTAACATCATAACCCTAGCCTCTACATCATATTGTATATACATGTATAAAGGGGACTCGAAATAACCTGGAAATGGGACTTTTATGAACCGTTGTCCAGTATGTACGGGCTTAAATTATACGCAATATCCATTAATGGGAAGAATGAGACTGCCTGCCCTTTATGGGGGTTAGAGTTATGGTACTTAACGCCACTTTCAACAATATTTCAGGTATATTGTGGCGGCCCCTTTATGGAAAATGATTTGCTATGGAGATGTTTCCTTTAAGATAAATTTGACTGTATAATGCAATGCAAACTACCTTTTAATATTTATCAACTGTAAAACAAACTCCTATAATTTGATATATTTTTGATGTCAGAAATAAAGTTTTATCAAGAAAATTAGCCTTGTATCAATAAATCAAATGTGATTCAGTTCGCTACGTGATAATTATGTATTGATTTCTCGGTGGTGGTGATCGATATAGCCAGCAGTTATCAGCCATTTAAATATTGTTTATATTGTGATGTATTTTGCTTAATTGGCTATATATGACCAATGCAGAGTATAAAGTTTCTTTAACAATATTTTGCAAATGTGTCTCTTTTCGGTTGTAACTTCACAAAATAAATAAAATTAAAACATTAAAAAAAAACCACATATCCTTCAAAGACTGATTTACTCGCAATTAGGATGTGTCCGACTGGAGCGATATGTCTACACGCAGACGGTTGCTTCGGTGAGCTAGAACTATAAAGATCCAATTAAGCATGGTGGTCTAGTACAATGCGGACATCACCGTCTGATCGAATGTAGCTTGTTTTCGCCATGATATAGCAGAACAAAATGTTGGTTTGGTGTTAAGCAACAACCCTTCACTCACTAACATGAAAACCTAGACATATAATCCAATACGCAAGACACGTTTCTGGCATAACCGGCATCAGGTACGCTCAAAGTCGACATCAGGTACGCTCAAAATCGACATCAGGTAAGCTCAAAGTCGTCATCAGGTACGCTCAAAGTCGTCATCATGTACTCTCAAAGTCGTCATCAGCTACGCTCGAAGTCGTCATCAGGTACGCTCAAAATCGTCATCAGGTACGCTCAAAGTCGTCATCAGGTACGCTCAAAGTCATCATCAGGTACGCTCAAAGTCGTCATCAGGTACACTCAAAGTCGTCATCAGGTACGCTCAAAGTCCTCATCAGGTACGCTCAAAGTCGACATCACTCAAATTCGTCATCAGGTAAGATCAAGGGCGTCATCAGGTACGCTCAAATTCGACATCAGGTACGCTCAAAGTCGATATCAGGTACGCTCAAAGTCGACATCAGGTACGCTCAAATTCGTCATCAGGTAAGATCAAGGGCGTCATCAGATACGCTCATTTTCGACATCAGGTACGCTCAAAGTCGATATCAGGTACGCTCAAAGTCGACATCAGGTACGCTCAAAGTCAACATCAGGTACACTCAAATTCGTCATCAGGTACGCTCAAAGTCGAAAAAATGGAAATCCAAATCATTCTTTGGGAGCAGTAATTAAACAGGATAACCAAAAATCGGCAAAGTTCGCCTCAGCCTAAGG
>JYMV01047422.1_pt1 | contig 10504 bp, 7 predicted proteins | sample 338911 | NCBI WGS metagenome assembly JYMV01 (sample SAMN03354496, study PRJNA234377) | hydrothermal vent metagenome | biome: Deep sea; feature: Hydrothermal plumes at the Eastern Lau Spreading Center, Western Pacific Ocean; material: Seawater | place: Tonga | collected 2009 | depth 2000 m m
TGGTGAGAGATACGTCGCCTTTTTTTGGAGCAAGTGGTCGTGCTGCATTAACTCTACGTTGCCCCATTGATAGAGAAGGTCACCGTTCCCTACGAGTACCAATACGAGAATCGGAACGAACAGGATCCACATCCACTTGAGATTCTTTGCAATGCCTTCTGCAAGTCGTCGAACAGAAATACTCCAGCCTGCGCGTGTTATGTGTTGGAGCAGGATGAAAAACATTGCACCAAGTGCAATCCCTACAGCAACCATCCAACCGAATAAATACGACTTCCAGAATGTAGTCCATTCACTTGAACTGAGTGCTGCACTTATGCCAAGTAATGCGGCGCCAATACCTGCGAGTAATGGGCCAGCTTTTGTGGCTCCTCCGCTAAGACGAAGATGATCTGTATTGATATCAGCAACCTTCACCGGACACCCCCTTCATCAACTCGTAGTAGAGAATCTGCATTTGGCACGGTGGACGCATCAGCATTTTGTGACAGTTGCAACGCTCTGACGTACGCAATAATCGCCCAACGATCTGCGACAGGTATCTGCGAGGCATACCCAGACATCGTTCGAACACCATTGGTGATTGTATTAAACAGTTGCCCAACTGGTTGGGCAGCGATCGCTTCTTCATGCAAGTTTTTGGGTGCAACCCAAGTTGTGCCATTCACGCCTGTTTCAACGAGTCGAGAGGCGCGGTGATGAATCACTCCGTCACCAAACCCACCAGCACCATGACATGGAGAACAGTAAATATTAAATCTTCCTTGACCGCGATCGAGCAATGCTCGATCAACTTTTACTTGGGCGGGGAACTCTGTTGCCCAAGTATCACTGTTGACACCCATAAAGAAATGGATGTCATCTACCATTTCTCCTCGAGAAACAGTACCTGCAATTTTTGGTCTCATCCCTCGACCATCTGTAAACATTGCATTCACTTCTTGCGAAACGTACTTGGGTTGGTTATCCATATTTTGGATGTAGTGAATTCTTGGTTTATCGTTGTAAACGCCGCTGCTGCGTGCGCGAAAGATAAATGAAACAATCATAATCGCCACGCAAGTCATGACGATTGCGCCCCACTTTATCCAAATAGGAACCTCTTTGAGATCAGCGAGGATTGGTCTTAATAAATCATCAAGAATTTGTTTGATCAAATTTGACATTATGCATCCAACTCAATAATTGATTCTGGATCAAGCGTTTTCATGAATGCTTCAACCTCACTTCGAACGAATTTCGGATCACGCGCTTCGATCACAAGAAAGAACCTGTCATCGGTTGCTCGTGCTAAAGCAGGATGCTTAAGCGCTGGGTGATAAAACATGGGAAGTTTGTTGAGCATCAACATGCCAAAGACCGCCGTCAGTGCTGAAAACAAAACGGTCAATTCAAATGCAACGGGGACAAACGCTGCTTGTCCAAGGAGTGGCTTGCCCGAAACATCAAATTGATACCCAACAATTGGAACAATCGCCCAAAGGTCGATCTCGAGTGAGTTCGTGAATATCTGTAAACTGCATGCGACAATAAGACCAGTAAGACCACCGAAAAAAACAAGGATCGGGAGGATGGTCATCTTTACGCCCATCGCTCTATCCAAACCATGTACAGGAAAGGGTACAAGGCAATCAAACCATCGATAACCAGCCGCATTTACTTTCTCTGCGGCGTGATAGATTCCGGGTGTCGTTTTAAATTCAGCCGCAAGACCGTAGAATTGTTTTGGTCTATCTTGGCTCATTCGTCTTCCTCCGCAACGTGTGCTTGTTCATCGGTTTCAGACGTCATTTCGTTGTAACTATGACTGTGGCCATGAGGATCCGCAGCTGGCATGATCGCTTTGAGTTCGGCAATTGCAAGAACAGGCAAGAACCGGATGAAAAGCAGGAAGAATGTCATGAACAGGCCAAAACTCCCTAAGAGGGTCAACACGTCGACCCATGTAGGCTCAAAGATACCCCAACTACTTGGCAGGAAGTCGTTTGCTAAAGAAGTAATAACGATGACAAATCGTTCAAACCACATGCCGACATTCACAACCAATGAGGCGATGAAGATAATCATGATGTTTGTTCGCGCTTTCTTGAACCAGAAGATTTGAGGTGTTAACACGTTACAACTCACCATGATCCAATACGCCCATGCGTAAGGGCCAAACGCACGGTTAATGAATGCGAATGATTCGTAAAGTTCTCCGCTGTACCATGCGATGAAAAATTCCATTGAGTATGCAAAACCGACTATTGATCCCGTAAAGAGAGTGATCTTGCACATATTTTCAATATGACGAATCGTGATAAAGTTTTTCAATCCCCACAATTCACGTGCTGGTATCGCAAGGGTCAACACCATTGCAAATCCGGAGAAAATCGCTCCCGCTACAAAGTATGGAGGGAAGATCGTCGTGTGCCATCCGGGAAGTTGGGCAACAGCAAAGTCAAACGACACAACACTGTGAACTGATAACACAAGCGGTGTCGCCAGAGCAGCCAACAATAAGTAGGCTCGCTCATATCGGTGCCAATGTCGCATCGAACCTCTCCAACCAACTGCAACAATACCATAGGCAATTTGTTTCACTTTCGTTGTGGATCGGTCTCGCATTGTTGCAAGATCTGGAATCATCCCCAGATACCAAAACAACAATGAAACTGTGAAATATGTCCCAACTGCAAAAACGTCCCACAGAAGCGGGCTTCTAAATTGCGGCCACATGTCCATTTGGTTTGGAATCGGAAAGAGCCAGTACGCAAGCCACACACGACCAATGTGAATGCCGGGGAATGTTCCTGCACAGATAACTGCGAAAATCGTCATTGCTTCTGCAAACCTATTGATGGCAGTTCGCCACTTTTGCCTAAAGAGGAAGAGGATTGCAGAGATCAATGTCCCTGCGTGGCCAATGCCCACCCAGAAAACAAAGTTGACGATTGGATAACCCCACATCACTGGGTTGTTGTTCCCCCAAACACCAACGCCTGTAACAAAGAGATACCCGATGAGTAGACCAAGCATAGACATCAACGAAAATGAAATTCCTAGTGCAATCCACCAAGACGTTGGTGGTTTGGCGTCTTCATTCCCTTTAAGGATGTCCTCCGTCACCGAACCAAAGTCGGTGTGTTGAAGAATCAGTTGTGCTCGATTCTGTGGATCTTCGCGTGTGTTACTCAATTGATTGGTTTGCAGTGTCGTCATCAGTGATGCGATCCTCCTGCACCACCGGAGTCCTCAACGGGGTTCGTCAGTCTTGCGAGATATTTCGTGCGAGTTTTAAGGTTGAGTTCTTCAAGCATTTCGTATGCACGATTACTCTCGTGCAACTTGCTAATTCGACTGTCCTTGTCAAACAGATCGCCAAAGACAATAGCCCCTGCTGGACACGCTTGTTCACAAGCGGTGACAATTGCGCCATCTTGAAGAGCAACGCGAGGATCCTTAGCCTTTTGAGCATCCGAAAGTTTTACCCATGCGTTCTTCGTTGCAATTTTTACACGTTGAATGCGCTGCGTACAGTAGGTACATTTTTCCATGACCCCACGCATTCGCACGGTGACCTCTGGATTGAATTGCATTGCCCGCAACGTTTTTCCACCTGACTGCGTTTTGATGTAGTAGTCTGGCTGTACCTGTAGCATGCCTGTCTTTCGCAACGGATCTCGACGGAAGTAATCAAAGTAATTAAAACGCCGTACTTTAAATGGACAGTTGTTCGAGCAGTATCTCGTACCCACACATCTGTTGTAGACCATCACGTTTAGTCCATCTGAATCATGCACAGTTGCAGCAACAGGACAAACCTCTTCACATGGCGCATTTTCACAATGGGCGCACATCATCGGTTGAATCGCAACAGCAGCGAGTTTGTCGCCGTCCCAGCCCCCGTGCCCATCTTTCTCAAAGGCAAAGTAACGATCAATTCGTAACCATTGCATTTCTCGCCCCATCAGCACTTGATCCTTGCCGACTATTGCAATGTTGTTTTCTGCTTGACACGCTGTGATGCACGCGTTGCAACCTGTGCAAGTGGAGAGATCAATCGACATGCCCCACTTGTACTTCGCGCCTTCAAACTGTTGTTCTTCAAAGATCGAAAGTGAGTGCAGCGAATGCCCAACGTGTTGTGCAAACTGCGGATGCTCTTTGTATTGATTGAGTGTTCCTTCTCGGAAAAGGAGTGGTAAGCGTTCTTGTGTACCTCTTCCGGGGGTTGAGTCAACATCGAAATGCATCTGTGTTGTTGCAAGCGGATAATTTTCGCCGGTTGCACGCAAAACACTCGCAGTTGCAGACCAAGTACTATTTCTCCGAAGTGGGTAGACATCTGTACCCGCCCCTGTACAAACACGACCAGAAAAACGTCGTCCGTATCCCAACGGAAGTACAACAACATCATCTGCTGTTCCCGGAACAGGAAGCGCGGCAATTGTTACTCTGTTTTTGTTAACTTTGAGGTCTAAAAGATCGCCTTGTTTCACGCCCAACTGCTTTGCAGTTTTTGGCGACATCACTGCAGCGTTATCCCACGTAAGTTTAGTGATCGTATCTGGTATTTCTTGCAGCCAGCCGTTATTACAAAATCGGCCGTCCCAAACAGATCCCGAAGGCGTGAAGACAACGGTCGTTCCATGATCTTCGAGAATTGTAATCGGTGTGATTCTTCTGTTGACAGGTGGTGTTTCAAGCGTAGAGGTGTCTTTCACGACACCATCGTGCACTGCCAATCGCCACGCTGGATCCCACGCTTCATCACCTACACCAAACGTCGCTCGAACAAGTGATTGCCCATCTGTTGTTGCCAATCCGGATATGGTTGCTAAAAACTCCGAAGGAGTCAGACCATCGAAAAGTGGGCGAATGAGTGGTTGACCGATACAAACAGTTCCGTCTGCACTCTTACCATCACCCCATGATTCAAGCCAATGTGCTTGGTTGACATGCCACTTACATGCGTTTGATGTTTCATCTTCATACATCGATAGGTGTGCCGAATGCGGAAGAGATTGGAGTAGCGCTTCAAAATCTAGTTCTGTAGGAGCGTCGTAAGCAGGGTTTCCGCCAATCACGATGATCGAATCTATCTCTTGTGCTTTGACCATCTTTGCAAGATCAGAAATCGACGTCTTTGGTTGAACATCCGATGTTGTATATGAAACAGTAGTTCCTGCTGCCCCGATCACTTCGTTGATACGTGCAACGAGATGATGCACTCCAACTGGTTGACCTGCGCCAGCAATGACTAATCCATGACTTCCTGCATGTTTGAGGTCTGCGATAAGACGATCAGCCCACACTTGCTCTTCTAATGTCAGTGTTGCACCTTTTCCACCAACAAATGCCTCGCCAATTGCCGTTGCAATTGCAGACACCCTTGCTGGTTTTGTAGCCAATCGTTCGTCTGCATTTGCTCCAGTCAACGTAAGCGAGGGTTCTGCAATCCAAACTCGGTTCATCTTGCCATCGACACCATTTCGATTTGCTGCCCAACCTCGAGTATTTGGCACTTGCAATGGTCCAGCCCCTAGGAAATCTGCATCGAGTGAAACAATTGTTGTTGCATTGGAAAAGTCATGCACTGTTTTCCATTGGCCTTTAAAAGCAAAATACAAACCTCTTCGTTCATTGGTATTTGCAATAGGATCGTACTCAACCCATGTTGCCTTTGGCATGCTTCGCTTGAATGCACGTCGCATGCGGTTGTATGTTGGGGAACTTGAGGGTTCACTGAGTACCGCCATGCCACTTCCGTCAGTTGAAAGGGTCGCAACCCACTCTTTGAATGCGGAAAGTGACGATGTTTCCCCGCTGTATGTCACTTCGCGGCTGCGATCTGGATCGTACAAATCAAGAATTGCTGCTTGCGTAAAACTGTCTGTTGCGCCCATACTGTCTGGGTGGGATGGATTGCCTTCAATCTTTGTTGGTCTTCCATCATTACTTGTGACAAGGACACCCTGCGCAACACCACCAAAATCAAAACATGTTGCATAGTGTTCTGGGATACCGGGCATTGTTCCCTCGGGTCGATGTGCATAAGGGACGATGTTTTCCTTTGGCCAACGCCGGCAACCGCCAACACCCAATCCAGCGAGCGCCATTGATGCGCCCATGATCTTTAGGAAGTGTCTACGATCACTACCAGTTGCAAGCAATTCACTTGCACCATCAGGAAATTCGTCCTGTAATTTCGTGCGAAAGAGTGGTGAAGCAACAACTTCATCAAGGCTACGCCACCACGTTCGACCAGTGTTTTTCTGTTCTTTCACCGATGACATGTTGAGCAATCCTCTGATGGTTTAAGATCATTGTGCGTCCGCCAAAGCGAGCTATGTTCAAGACGTTCTGCCGCAGACATATCAAGTCCCCACTCTAGTTGAGTGATAAGGTCAGGATTACGAATGTGAGGATCGGGGTTGCGGTGACATTCAAGACACCAACCCATACTGAGTCGTTCGTGTTGATACACTCTTTCCATCGTATCGATACGACCGTGACATTCCACGCAACTCACACCGCGCGTGACGTGTGCACTGTGATTAAAATATGCGTATTGAGAAAGGTCGTGTACGCGTACCCATTTGATTGGCATACCAGTTTCATAACTTTCAAACAGCGGTTGTATTTTGTCGCTCTGTGGATGAATTTGCGAATGACAATTCATACATGTTTCAGTTGGTGGAATTGCAGCATGCGCTGTGTACTCAACTGTGTTGTGGCAGTAGCGACAGTCAATTCCAAGTTCACCTGCATGCATTCGATGGCTAAATTCAATTGGCTGCACAGGCATGTACCCAACATCTGTTGCCTGCGGGCTGAAACCATACGCAACTACGATTGCCATAAACAATGGCGCTGTCATTCCAACGACAACAGCTGCTGGTAGAGCGAGGTTTGTCCATCGAGGAAAGGTAAATCGAGATTCGGTCATTGTTTGCTACGATTGAGGTAAAAAATTGAGTGGTTGCATGCGAAGAACCGCCACTCAAGTTAGGGTGAGCGCGGCATGAAGCGACATATCATAGTGTCGCCCACGCTATGTTCAAGTGATATTTAGTGTCAATTCGCAATGTCATTTAAGAGGATAAATTAAGGGACTTTGCATGCATCACAACTTGAAAAAGTCGGTTGCATTTTGATCGAGTTGCTGCTCAAACTCTTCAAGTTCAACGCCTCGTAACTTCGCCAAAAAAGCAGCAGTGTGCACAACGAACTTCGGCTCATTTGGACGTACTTTTCGTACTGGCACAGGGGAAAGATATGGGGCGTCTGTTTCAACTAGAATTCTGTCTGGAGGCACAAGTCTTGCAGCATCAGCGACTTGTGGCGCATTTGGAAATGTAACTACACCAGTGAAACTAATCATCGCTCCAAAATCTAAGATTTTTTCTGCTTGGGCAGGTGTTTCAGTGAAACAATGAAAGACGAAACGTTCAGCATTGAGTGTTGAATTTGTGAAAATAGGCAAGAGATCATCAACAGCAAGACGACAATGCACGATTATTGGACGCACATCACCCTTTTGTTCTTCAATAAGTGCTAAATGTTCTTCTAATAGTTGTTTTTGCAACGAAAAAGGCGGATCGTCATAATGCCGATCCAGACCCAATTCACCCCATGCAACGCAACGAGGGCTCCTTGCAGCCTCAAGAACAAGATCCCAATTCCACTGAGAATCCGCGTACAGTGGGTGTATTCCAGATGAGCAAAACACGCGAGAATCGGCCTCTGCGAGGTCACGAGCGGCGATTGCATCCTCTGAACCAGTTGAGACTGTGATCATTTTCGCAACCCCTGCGAGTTCCGCTCGATCAATGACCTCTTGTTGCCTAGAAAGCAATTGTTTACTTGTTAGATGACAATGTGTATCGATCATGCGGGAATCGTATGCAACCTTATAGAGTTTTTGGCGTACGATTAGGTGGTAATTGCCTGTTTTTTGGGCATACTATATGACTCACCTATTCCCATGCAGACAAGAACCGCTCTCATTTTGCTGTTGATCTCTTGCATGCAAACGCATGCTCAGGTATCAAATCGAGCAGAGGACATCATTCCAATGCGACGTTCTTCGGGAGTCGTTGAAAATACAACTACAAATCGTGATGTGATCTATAGAGAAGTAATCAAAATCGATGATGCTGCGTCAATGCGGTTGCAATTTGGAAGGGTCACCCTTGGTGCAACACCCCATGGAGGAGAACCAACAGTCCTTCGTATCACTTCGTATCAGGATGGCGCGGTACAACACCTCACAACTGAAAGTTTACAACAGTGGAGATACTCGTCCGCTTGGTTTAATGGTTCTATGGTTCTTGTTGAAATCATCGCGGATCCTTTCGCAGGAAAGAGCCACGTGGAATTAAACCATGTCCTCGTTGAATTACTCTATGGCGATAACCGATCGATTTGTGGTCCTACTGATGATCGGGTGTTATCAGATGATCCTAAAACAGGCCGAGTCTATCCAATTGGTTGTACAGCTTGGCTCATCGATGATCCAAACAGATGCTTATTAACAGCCGGTCACTGCATTGATGGAATCGATGTCATTCAGTTCAATGTTCCCCTATCTGATTCGAATGGTGCTTGGCAAAATCCCGGCCCAGAAGATCAATACATTGTTGATCCATCGTCCCTGCAGTTTGCCTACAGTACGATCGGTGATGACTGGGCGTACTTTGGGTGTTTTCCAAACTCTGAGACTGGATTGACTGCTGGGCAAGCACAGGGTGAGTGGTTTACGCTCGCGGATTCTGCACCGCCTGTCTCAGGGCAAACGATCCGAATTACAGGGTATGGGACTACCTCATCACCTGTAGATCCAACATGGAGCAGTGCACAAAAAACACATAGTGGTCCATACGTAACACTATCTGGTGATTCCATTGCATACGCTGTAGATACCTCGGGGGGTAACAGTGGATCTGCAGTTCTTAATGAAGCAACAGGACAAGCGATTGGTATTCATACGAATGCGGGGTGCGGTGCATCAGGAGGTCAAAACTGGGGGTGTGCAATTCACAACAACGGATTGCAATACGCTCTTGCCAACCCACAGGGTGTTTGTATTCCCTTTGCAGCACTTAACTTTGGATATCCAGATGGTTTGCCCGAATCCCTTCTTCCAAACATAGTAACTCCACTTCGCTTTACTGTGACCGAGGCAATTGAAATTCCCCTACCCAATACTGTGCAATGTAGAATTCTTGTTAATGGAGTTCCGCAAACTCTTGAAGTCAATCCAGTTGATATAGACACGTACCAAGTGATGTTGCCTAGTTTTCAGTGTGAAGATGAAGTTGGTTTTTACATCACCGCAACAGGCGATGGCGGAACAACTGAAACAGATCCACTAAAGGCACCCGAAACACTCCACGAACTCGCCATTGGCACACTCACTGAGACTGTGTGGATTTCAGCGAGCTTTGATGCAGGATTACCAATAGGCTGGACTGCTGATGGACTCTGGCACGCAACGAGTTCGTGTGAGCCCAGTGGAGATTGCAACGGCGGAATGTTTATGTACTTTGGACAAGATGGAAGTTGTGATTATGACACTGGCGGAACTTCACTTGGCACGCTCGAGACCCCAGCAATCAATATCTCGAAAAGTAATCACGTTTTTACATTGTCATTCTGCTACGCATTAGAAACTGAAGAGTATGCTGGTTATGACACAGCGAGAGTCTACGCCAACGGCATCCTTGTTGAAACACTTTCGGAATCTGCAGAATGGGTTGAGAAATCAATTGCGCTATCAAATATTACTGGGCACGAGGTTACACTCACGTGGGAATTCGACTCAGTCGATGATTTGTACAACGATTACAGAGGTCTACACATCGATTATGTCAGACTTACTTCTGACGAAGTAGCGTGCGATGATGCATCATGTCTCGGGGACATCAACCAAGACAACGAGGTGGACGTCTCTGATCTACTTTTGGTCATAGCGGGGTGGGGGGAATCTGGTGAAGCAGATATCGATGGCGACGGAACAGTAAACGTCTCCGATTTACTCATCCTCATCGGTGCCTGGGGCGCCTGCGAATAATTTACTGAACTGGCGTGAAGCGAATTGAATCTTCCTCTTCTGAGGAAGAAGAATATTGCTCAAGGGGAACATGCATCTTTTCTTCGCCCACAATGATTTTAAGTTCGTCTCCAGAAGTCATCTCACGATCACTTTCTAGTTCTATTTCCATTGTCCAGATTGCGGGGATTTTTGATCGTGGTTTCTGTTTGCTTTTCAACTTCCATCTCTTCGATTTGATGACGACACCTTCTGGAACAGTGAACAGTGGAGTTGGTGGCCTCTCTTGGTCAAACTGTTCGGTTTCTATTAATACGCGTGCAGTTGCTCCAGTATCCTTCAGATAGATTGGAGAACTCGAAATCCGAAGTGGATGAACCACTCTACCCTCTGCCGTTAGGACAAGAAACTCCACTGTGCCATCATCAAAGACCAGTCGAAGAGTTGATTTTCTCAGTTGGCTTTGCC
>JYMV01023121.1_pt1 | contig 10502 bp, 10 predicted proteins | sample 338911 | NCBI WGS metagenome assembly JYMV01 (sample SAMN03354496, study PRJNA234377) | hydrothermal vent metagenome | biome: Deep sea; feature: Hydrothermal plumes at the Eastern Lau Spreading Center, Western Pacific Ocean; material: Seawater | place: Tonga | collected 2009 | depth 2000 m m
CGGATGTCAAAAGAAAAAGAATTAGTAGGAGAAAGAGAGGGTGTTTCCCGCCGAGGCTTCCTCAAAGGAATTGGAAGTGGTGCGGTAGCTGCCAGCGTGGCTCCGGCTGTTCTGGTTGGATCAGAAGAAACTTCACGTGCAGACACCATCGATGGAATTACCCAAACCACCGTTACTCTCAATATTAATGGCACGGCTCATCAGGTTGACGTTGAACCGCGTACAACCCTCTTAACTGTTCTACGAGATGGTTTTGATATCAGTGGAAATCGCCTAGATCTGACTGGTGCCAAACCGATTTGTGACCGTGGTTCGTGTGGAGGTTGCACGGTGATTGTGGAAGGGAAACCTATCTATGCCTGCATGATGCTTGCTGTTGATATTGGAAGAAAAAAGATTACAACTGTTGAAGGGCTGGCAGGTCAGGATAACTTGCATCCTGTTCAAGAAGCTTTTGTTGAGCATGACGCATTGATGTGTGGATTCTGTACACCCGGGTTTGTTGTTGCCGCTAAAGCATTTCTAGATCAGAATCCTACCCCGACCCATGAAGAAATACAAGAAGGGTTATCTGGGAACGTTTGCCGTTGCGGTACTTATCCTTTTATCTTCGACGCTGTTAAAACTGCATCCAAAAAAATGAGAAATTAGGGAGACAAGATAATGGCTGGATGGGGAGATCCCAAAGAATCTAGTTTAATTGGTAAACATGTTCAGCGTTTATCAGGTCCGGGTAAAGTTACAGGTAAAGCCAAGTATACCTATGACGTTAATCTGCCAGGCATGCTTTATGGTCGAATTCTGCGATCTCATGTACCTCGTGGGATATTAACCGCGATCAACTTGGAGAATACTCGATCTGTATCCGGTGTCAAAGCAGTTATTGCCTTAATCAAAGAAGGTGATCAAATTCGATACGAAGGTCAAGAGATTGCCGCTGTTGCCGCGGAAACGTCTGATATTGCTGAAGACGCAATTCGCGCCATTCAATTTGACTACGATGAACTGGAGTTTGTAGTTGATCTGGAAGGAGCCAGACGAGATGATGCCCCCCAAATTCGTGATTGGGAAAAAAACCAGAGTAAACCACGAATTGATGACCGTGGAGACCTTGAAGTTGGCTTTGCCCAATCGGACGTAATTGTGGAAGCAACTTATAGCACCCAAGTTCAAACACATACTTGTCTTGAACCTCATGGTCACGTTGCCAAGTGGGATGGAGATCACTTAACTGTGTGGGCTTCAACGCAAGCGGTATTTGGAACACGTCGTGATTTTGCCAACCATTTCAAGATACCAGAAGATCAGGTTCGGGTGATAACGGAACATATGGGTGGTGGATTCGGCAGTAAATTTGGTCCCGGTGTCGAAGGCACAACAGTAGCAAGACTAGCTAAGGAAGCTAAAGCGCCTGTAAAGTTAATGCTGACGCGTAAAGCGGAACATCTTGTGGCTGGTAACCGGCCTTCTATGACACAGCATGTCAAAGCTGGCGCTACCAAAGACGGTAAGCTGATGGCCTACGATCTAGTCGGCTACGGATCAGCCGGAAATGGTGGTGGAGCAGGTTTCACCGGCCCTTATGTATACAATATTCCTAACTACCGGACAGAAAAATTTTCAGTTGCGACTAATACAGGCGGTGCTAGAGCTTTTCGTGCTCCGGGTCATCCGCAAGGCGCCTTTGCCATGGATTCGCTAATGGACGAAATAGCGGAGAAACTTGGTATCGATCCGCTGGAGATTCGCCAGAAGAATGACGACAATCAGATCCGGCAGGATGAATATGTGCTAGGTGCCAAAGAGATCGGTTGGCATCGGCGTCGTAAAATCCCTGGATCCGACAAAGGTATCAAGAAGCGCGGAATTGGTATGGGCAGCGGTCAGTGGGGTGGTGGTGGAGGTAAAGGCACCAAAGCCCGTGTGAGCATTCACGCAGACGGTACTATTGAAGCTGTTACCGGTACACAGGACCTTGGAACTGGAATCCGAACTGTGATCGCAATTATTGTGGCCGACGAACTCGGGTTACAACCACACCATATTTCCGTTAAGATTGGTGATACCGCACCCGGGTTGCCTTCAGGAGGAAGTGGAGGCAGCCAAACTACGGCTTCTGTCGCTCCGGTGATTAAAACAGCCGCTGTTACAGCCAAGAACAGTTTTTTTGAATATCTTGCTGAACAGATTGATCAATCTCCTCAAGATCTTGTGGCCAAAGGTGGAAAAATCTTGACTAAATCAGGTGAGGAAATGAGTTGGCAGCAGGCCACTGCCCATTTGGGCATGGATACAATTACCGAAGAGGGGCACTGGGCAGAAGACCTTCGGGAAGGTGGGGCGGCTGGCACACAATTCGCCGAAGTTGAAGTTGACACGGAAACGGGTCATGTCACGGTAATAAAAATTGTGGCTGTTCAAGACTGCGGTCTGATTCTAAACCGGCTTACCACCGAAAGTCAAATCAACGGTGGCGTTGTGGGTGGATTAAGTTACGCGCTTCTTGAAAATCGTATTATGGATCCGCAAACAGGTCGGATGATAAATTCAAATCTAATTGATTACAAGATTGCAGGGCCAACTGAAATTCCAGAAATTAAAGCCATTGCGTTTGATACGGATCAGAAAGTTACTGGTATTGGGGAACCCGCTACAATTCCGACCGCTGGCGCCATCGCCAATGCAGTTTACAACGCGATTGGGGTACGGATTAGATCTCTACCGATCACTCCCGATAAAGTCTTAACGACACTTGCTGAGAAAGGTAAAGCATAATTATGGAAAAATTTAGTTATGTGAATGCAAAAAGCGTCAATCAGGTTCCAACGTTATTAGATAGCAGTTGGGAAAACACCAAGGTTATTGCTGGCGGAACGGATTTAGTCGGTGAAATGAAGGATTATATTGAGACGCCGAAAAAATTAGTTAATCTCAAAACCATTCCTGACTTAGACAAAATTGAAGTTAAGACATCAGGAGTTACGATTGGCGCTCTGGTAACACTTTCGGAACTTGCCGATCATTCAGAGGTCCAAGAAAATTACGGGGTTCTGGCTCAAGCGGCAGCGGCTGTAGCGACACCGCAAATTCGAAACGTCGGTACCGTTGGTGGCAACTTATGCCAACGTCCTCGTTGTTGGTATTACCGTGATCCGGACACAATCTGCCTAAAAAAAGGTGGAGATACATGTTACGCACTTTCCGGTTTAAATAAATATCACGCTATCTTTGGCGGAGGCCCAGTTTATATTGTTCATCCGTCAGATGTGGCACCGGCTCTGGTGTCTCTCGGAGCCTCAGTAACCATCCAGGGGACCAACGGGGATCGAACGATTCTGCTAGAGGAGTTTTTTGTTTTACCAGATCTCAATCCACAGCGCGAAAATGTTCTTGAACCGAATGAAATTATCACCCAGATTCATATTCCCAAACCACAGCCTAGTGCTAGAAGTTTATATATCAAGATTAGGGAAAAGGGATCATTCGATTTTGCTTTAGTCAGTGTCGCTGCCGTTTTTGAAATCAACGGTCAAAAATGCCAGAATGCGAGTATCGTTTTGGGTGGAGTTGCTCCGATTCCGTGGCGATCAAGGGGGGCGGAAGCGGAATTAAAAGGCCAAACGATTATAGAAGAAACAGCTAAAGCGGCTGGGCGGATTGCAATTAAAGACGCCGATCCTTTAAGTGATAATGCCTATAAAGTTCAATTGACAGAAAATATCATCTATCGTGCTGCCATGACGGCCATTGCTTGAAAGGACTTAACAACAAAATGGAAGACAAGAAATTATTATCTCTTCACCATCCGGTCTGCCAAAATCTTCGTACAAAAGCACTCTATATTCCGGGTGGAAGTTTAAAGAACCTAATTGAAACCAATCCTGATTCATACTACTGGTGCAACTGTACCATGACAGCTGTTGGACCAGATGACGATTTTGTTTCACCAGATGGTTGCAGAAAATCACGCCACTGCTTTGAAGGGATTGGCGGTGGAATTTTGGCTGAAATCGACCGGACTGAAAATATAAAGTCTTAAGTTAAATTCGCCGAATACACAAATGGTTCAGAATCAGTTCATTACATTGTTAATCAGATCTTTGGTGGTTACAACTCTAATGGAATTGGCTCAAAATAGCATTTACATTTCAACCCAAATCAAGGAGACCGCAACAATGATAAAAAGTCGTGCTATTTCCATATTTGCTTTATTCTTAATTGTTGGTTTATTTACTGTTGCCATAGGCAGTGATTCTATCACCGGCGAATACCTGGAAGCAAGATCGGTAAGTGTTTACGTCGGCGCATGTCACTTTGGATCGGAATATATTGAGGGTGGAAAAGAAGCGACTATAGTATGGAACATTAGCCAAGGAACGTGGAAAGGTGTTTCACTACAAGGATTGACCGTTGTCGCAGTTGTCAGTGCGCAGAACAATCTCGATATAGATTTGGAAACCCGACGCAGTGTACTTTACATCAGTAACAAGGCAAATCAGCTTCAGCAGGAAACGCTCATTGATTTGATCAAAAAAAACTACATGAAAACACTGGGGCAGCTAATTGAAACTAAAGTAGCTACAATCAATTTCCAAAAAAATGGCCTCGTTTATGACGTCGCAATCGGAAAAGTATTATCGTTATCAGCTACAACGTTCCCCTGTCATGACTGCACACAACCACATCAAATTTGGTACTCACCTCTGTCAAAAATTAACAACACCGCCATTGGCAAATCAACAGTCTACTGTTATCAGGATAAATCACTGTCTGTTAAATGGAAAATTGGTCAATCAATTAACAATATCTTTGTCGGTAAGTTTTCAATCTAGTTTTTATTCACTAGGTTTGCCTTAACACGTTGGCAAGTGATCCCCGTCGGGTCTTGGAAGTAGTTGCCAGTACCCGTCAGGGTCGGAACCGCGGCAGATAATACCTTCTGCCCGCCTGGCATCCCAACCTCGAACATCTGGCGGATTATAACGCATGGTTAACCCACAGCGACGCCGGCCAGACATATTGGGTTCCGATCCGTGTAACAACAGGTCAGAATGGATTGAAATCTGACCCGCTTTCATGATTACAGAAACCGGTTTTCCGTATTCCTCCGAGTTGTGTACTGATTGACCCAGCACACTATTTTCTTCTGGTTTGCTATGTTCAAAAGGGATCTGACCATGCAAATGTGACCCAGGAATGAACTGCATGGGTGCGTTATCTTTGTCCACGTCATCAATGGCCAACCAGACAGTAATGACCTTACTTGGTGTTAACGGCCAATACGATGCATCTTGATGCCAGTTGACTCTTTTTCCATCAGATGGTTCTTTGCTAAAATAGTGGGTCATAGTGCAGATGAGATTTTCTCCTAACAGATCGGTCATGTAATCTAATATGCGATCGTCGTAACAGAGATCATAAATACCGTGACAGTGCCGATGCCATCCATTAATTGAATAGCTATTGTGGCCCGCTTGAACTGCTTTTTCCATCAGTTTATCAAAATATTTCCGGTTTTTCCCCGCTTCTTCCGGAGTAAAAACGTCAAGCGGAAAAAGATACCCTTTTTGGTTGAAATGCTGAATTTGCGCTGCCGTTAATTTCTTGGGATTCTGACTTCCGACAGGAAAAAACCTGAGTTCCCTTTCCATATCCGGCAAGGCGCTTGTAATTGGCATTACAGATCCTTTCTATTCATCCAATCTGAATCTATAGCGAGATCAAGAACGTTTTTAGGAACCTACTCCGCATTCAAATGATTCACACCTCTTAACAGGAGGTTGTCGGCTAAAATTTCCCCTTTTGAATTTTGTGTTCCTACCAGCATGTAATGAATAACCATGGCTCGACGATCACGGCTAGAATTATTGGGATTGGTCTGATGTAAAGTTAAACAATGATGAACCATTCCATGTCCAGCTAACAACGGCACGGACACGGCTTGATCATCATCAATGCTGGCCATTAATAGTGCCGGCAGTTCTTTTTCTTCTGATTTGGCTCGAGTGTGGTCGATCCCGCCTTTTGCGTAACTTTTTGGAATCACATTCATACAGCCGTTTTCTTCATCTACATCGTCTAGGGCAATCCAAATGCTAACTAAATTTGGAGGAAAGCAACGCCAATAACCGTTGTCTTGATGCCACGGGACTTCTCCACCAATATGTGCTGGTTTATATAATGCTTGATCATGGAAGAGTTGAATGTTTTTTCCGATCAGACTTTCAGCAATGTCTAACAGTGACTGGTGGAACAGCAGTTTATAGAACTGTTCATCCTTTTGCCACATCTCCATGATTTGTAGCATTTCTGTCTGCCTTTGTGGTTCCGTGCCTTCTGTAACCGCCAGATTGCGTAATCCCTGACCATCGGTATTCCTATGTTCAGCAAAAACTTGATCATATTGTCGCCGTAAAATCTCCAAATGATCATTTTCTATCAATTGGTGGTCAATCTTAAGATAGCCCTGACATTGAAACTCTTCAACTGCTTCCTTTGACAAATGCACAGTATCTTAATTCTCCATTTTGTTAGTGGGTCTAAAAATAACACGAATTACCGAATCAATCAAGGATTTTCAAATTCAGGTACATAATGACATTAATTTGGGTAATCAGCATCGGCCAAGGGAAGAGACATGATATACTAATTTCAAGCAATTTTTTAATCAAAATTTGGAATTTGGATACGGTTCCAGACTAGAAGGTCGTAAAATAAGTAAACGGCAAACAAAACTTGGGAATGTTGCTAAAATGACAACTGTGAAAACTAGTTTATCAAGCTTGTTTTTTTTAGATCGTGTCGTTGACATTCTTAGAACCTGTTTGAAAGAGATTAGATTCGCTTCGACATCAATTGAATCATAGCAATATAGATAATGTTCTCCGAGTGCTGACTTTTGCGCTCATAATCTTGGTCTAAGCATCAATACCGCCCCAACCAAGAAAAGGTGCTCTCTATTATCCACCGTTTAGGCAGGGTTTGAGAGGTAGTTTCCTTTAAGTTAACTGCTATAAATGTTGAACGTGTTGCAAAGTCAACCAGCAACCAATTGAACGACAAAAAAACAGCGACGATATTACAGCAGAAAGAAAATAGAATTTATGCAAACAGGTGGAAGGATACTGTTTAATTATACTGAAGTGGATACTAGCTTTATTTATACGCGAGCCTATTACAAGCTTGCTAACATGCTTTTACTCGTCAAAAAAGTGGGATGCGTGAATTTTTCTAGCCCACTCTTCAGATTTCAGGTTGTCGGGCAAATTGATGCTGGTACTATCAAGCGACTAGCCATTTCTTTAGGGAAGGATTGGCGAATCAGAAAATTACAATGCTAATGAGCTAGTCAATCAAATTGGTCGGTTGCCTCAGTAAAAGAAATATTCCGTAATTATTCTCGTTACTCACTATTATGCATGCCAGTTTTAGGTATCTGTATTTATGTTTATTTTAAGAACGTGGTTTAATTAAAGGACATCACCATATGAAGTCTCTAAGAAGTCGCTTTATTTCATGCGTTGTACTATTTTGTCTTTTTTTGATTACCTTTGATGTTAGCAGTCAAAACCAAAGACAACCAAGTACCAAGCATTATAGAAAAGGTATTAATCGAAACACTGATGCCAGAGTTCCTCCGCCATTATACTTTAGGAATAGACAAGTTGATTTAGGCACTGCAAACATCACCGTTACCTATGATGACGGATTTAATCAAAACCCGACAGCCAAAGTCGCTTTCCAATACGCGGTAGATCTCTTAAAGATAGAAATTGCATCGGATGTTGAGATCAGGGTTGATGCCGTGTTTCAACCGATTAACGGTGACACATTGGGATCGTCAGGTTCAATCAAGGTCCACAAAAATTTTAATCATGGAAAGCCGGATGTCTGGTATTCCGACGCTATGGCTGATAAGCTGTCAGGAATAGATCAAAATCCGGATCAACCTGATATTCTTGCTGAGTTCAATAGTAATATAGATTTCTATTTTGGCACGGATGGAAACACGTCCGCCAACAGATTTGACTTTGTCACTCTGGTGCTTCATGAACTGATTCACGGCATCGGTTTTATTGGCGAAGAAAGTTACGACACTTTTACTAAAGAAGGTTCGGTTAGAAACGAAGGGTTTTCCGGCATTTATGATCTGTCTGTGGTCAATAGTTCTGGCAAGGCGATCACCAGTTTTAACGATCCTTCAGTCGCTCTAGGGAAACAGATGACCAGTGACAAACTGTTTTGGAATGGATCATCTGGTAAAGTCGCATACGAAGGAAACTGGCCCAAACTCTATGCTCCCATACAGTGGGAGGAAGGAGCAAGCTATTCTCACTTGGACGAAACCACTTATCCGCCGGGAGATATCAATACTTTAATGACACCGGATCAGAATATGCAGGAATCGACTCATGATATTGGACCTATTGTCCGAGGTATGCTAGAAGATATTGGGTGGACCGTCGAACCATTCGTTGGGGCCAACGAGGTGGTAACCCAAAATATCAAAGGTAATGGCGCTGGAGAATTTGTAGCGCCTATTGGGATTGGTGCTGGAATACCTATCAAAATCGTTTTCGATATTATTGACATAGTCACAACCATCTCCATTGATGGAACTGATATGAGTAAGTCGTTCAAGTCTAATAGTGGCAAGATCCAAGACGGCCCTTTTACTTTCAACCTTCCGATAGGCGAATACGTCGTGAAAGAAACCTATATTGGAAAAGTAAAAAGCTCTACCCAATTAATTGGTTCGCCGACCATCCCCTTAGATCCAGTCACAATCATGCGGAACCTGAGTGTCAACACTCCAACGTTATATATGCTATCAGTTGACAGCAAAATCGAAAACCTTGAAGGGGAAATTATCGGCGATTTTGCCGGAAAAGTCCGCATTCCAGAGACGCTAGGTACCAGTGTCAGTATCACCATAATCAGTACCAGAGCAATTCGCCCCAGAGAAAGAATTCGGTATCAAGCTAAGGTCTCTGCCAGACTCAGTTCAGAGACCATGATTTCCGCACAGGCTGGTCCAGTGCTAGTTGGAGATATCAACGACGATGGTACTGTCGACATCCTTGATCTGGTAACGGTTGCCAGTCAATTTGGTCAAGATGGAGCGAATCTATCAGGAGACGTCACTGGTGATAATCAGGTCAACATCTTTGATCTAGTGACGGTCGCCAGTAACTTTGGCCGGACACTGGCAGCACCAGCACTATCATTATCTAAGGAACTGGTTTTCTCCAATCAGCAGAATCAGAACATTCAATCCGCCATCATGGAATTAGGGAGGAAACCAAACCGCTCGAAAATAGAGGAACTGGCACTAAATTTGTTAAAGACTATCCTTCCTGATAGTTTCCCGGTACATACGCAATTACTACAGAACTACCCCAATCCTTTTAACCCTGAAACTTGGATACCATTTGAACTGAATCAGGATTCCGAAGTCAAGCTAACTATCTATGATGTGGTGGGAAATCCTGTTAGAAGCATAAACGTGGGTTATGTTGATGCAGGGAGTTATGTTAGTCAGTCAGAAGCTATCTATTGGGATGGCAAGACTGATGCTGGTGAAAAAGTAGCCAGCGGAACATATTTCTATACTTTGAAAACGGATAGATCTGTATTTGCGCAGAAAATGATTATCCTAAAGTAGTCAGCTTTTACGAAAGTTAAGGCTCTTATGCAATTGGCGAGTGTTAAACTTTGAAACAGATTGAAATCTGTTTGACCATACCCAAGCGTGGATAGCAGAGTAATCATAGGTAATGAGCAACTTTTTTCCTATTCTGTGACCATGTCTTTTGCTTTCTTGAATTCCGCTTCTGACTCTGTGATTTTGCCTTGTTCTTTATAAACCAACCCTAAGTTGTAATAGGCCATTGCGTTATTGGGATCGAGTCTTATAACCTTCTCAAATTCAGAAATAGCTTGTGGATACTTACCCTGATTATAATAGACCAACCCTAAATTACTGTATATTTCTGTGTTATTGGGAGTTATTCTTATTACCCTTTCGAATTCAGCAATAGCTTGTGGATACTCACCACGATTGTAATGTACCAGTCCTAGATGGTTGTGCGCCTCTACGTTATTGGGATCAAGTCTTATAACTTTTTCAAATTCAGAAATAGCTTGTTGGTACTTGCCTTGGCTGTAGTAGACTAAACCTAGATGGTTATGTGCTCCTACGTTATTGGGATCTGTTTTTAAAACCCCTTCAAATTCAGTAATGGCTTGTGAATACTTACCTTGGTTGTGGTAGGCTAATCCCAGATTGTTGTGTGCCTCTGCATTATCGGGATTGATTTCTCTCACCTTCTCAAATTCAGAAATAGCTTGTGGATACTTACCTTGGTTGTGGTAGACTAGTCCCAGATTGTTGTGCACTTCTGTGTTATTGGGATTAATTTCTATCACCCTTTCAAACTGTTTAATAGCTTGCTGATATTCACCTTGGTTGTAGTGGACCAGACCCAAATTGTAATGTGACC
>JYMV01030010.1_pt1 | contig 10502 bp, 2 predicted proteins | sample 338911 | NCBI WGS metagenome assembly JYMV01 (sample SAMN03354496, study PRJNA234377) | hydrothermal vent metagenome | biome: Deep sea; feature: Hydrothermal plumes at the Eastern Lau Spreading Center, Western Pacific Ocean; material: Seawater | place: Tonga | collected 2009 | depth 2000 m m
GATGTTCAATCGTGCCGGCTTCAGACAGCACAATGCGACCACTTTCAACTGTCGGGCCATGATTGTCTGCATCAACCGTGTAAGTCTCATCCGCAAAGACAAGTTCTTCAACACCGCTGACAATATCAGCTCCATCATCACCATCAGACGCATTGAGGTCCCGAACCGTCAGAGAACCGTCGCCATTGTCCTCAATCGCATAGTCTTTGCGATTGCCTGAGAAGACCGCCTGATCATGCCCTTCACCACCGGCAAGCGTATCATCGCCCTCACCACCGGTAAGGACGTCATCTCCTGCCTTGCCCGAAATCACATCATTTAGCGTACTGCCTTCCAGAACGTCATGACCTGATGTGCCATCAATGTCAGCACCATGGTCGACAAGATACAAACCCGTCGCATCTGCTCCGTCATACGCAAATGGTTCCTGACCAAAGTTGTACTCGACGGCAAAATCACCGCTGGTGACAGCGAAGTCGTATTCTCCCGATGGGATATCATCAAAGACAATCCCCTGATCAACACCATTCAGGAACCAGCGCAGACTTCCGGTATCGGCGTCATATAACAGACCAATCTTGTCTCCATCGGAGAAAGCAGCATTCTCACCAATAACGCTGATACCATCTGAACCACCGCTATATTGATGCAACGCCAATGCACTCCCACCTCCTGCTTCCGTCGTGAGATTGAGAGCATATTCATCCTCGTAATAACCGATCAGATGCGGGTGATCCCGGCCAACACGTCCACTAAGATCCCGACCTGCAGCTATAATGCCAAGGCGCAACGTCCAGGAATCCGTCGCGGACGCGCTCGTAACCGGCGTCACCTCGAAATACGATTTCCCGGTTGTCAGCAGACTGATCGAACTCGAGATTGATTGGAAGGTATTCGGATAATCGTGATCTGTACGAAGTCCATCTGCGTCGACAACATTGCTGCTATGGACATTTGACGTATCAATCGTCGCGAAAGTGAACTGCGAGTGATCCGGTCCGACCTGTACCGACATCACACCTTCACGGCTCAGACCATGTTCATCGGTTACGCGATAGCTAAAGCTGTCTTCGCCAATATAACCATCATTGGCCGTGAAGCTGTAACTGCCATCCGCATTGATCGTCACACTGCCATTAGCAGGACCATCGACAAGCTCGAAGCTTAGCGCGTCACCATCAACGTCAACCCCGTGCAGCTTGTGCGCGACCGTACCAGCTTCGGAAAGCACGATACGACCACCGTAAATATCAGGGCGGTTGTCCACCTCGATCGAAGCAACCGCGGAGGATGTCCCTCCTTGGCCATCGCTGATCTCATACGTAAAGCTATCAGTACCGCTAAAACCTTCTGGTGCGGTATAGCTGAAACTGCCATCCGCATTGACTTCGACCGTAACGCCCTGTGCTGTGACGTAGGACGATGATGTCACAGTTATGGAGTCACCATCAACATCACTGTCGTTTGCCAAAAGATTGAAAATGTGCGTGCTGTCGGCCTCAATAACAAAGCTGTCATTCTCTGCAACCGGCGCATCGTTGACCGACGCAACATCAATGGTTACAATGCCGCTATCTTCGAACTCTCCATCCGACGCCACAAAGCTAATTTCGACGTTATCACCATGGAAATTAGCTGCTGGCACAAATGTCCAGCTGCCATCGCCGTTATCCATAATTGCGCCAAATTGCGGATCGACCGAAACCGACGTAATGCTTAACGGGTCACCATCGACATCACTACTATTGCTCAGGAGATCTTGGGCGGTGAATATCCGGCTGGTATCTTCGTCAATCGACCCAAAATCGATATCGCCAACGACGGGCGCATCATTAGTCCCCTGAACTGTGACATCAAATGTGGACTGCGATACGCCACCATGACCATCACTGATGGTATAAGTGAAGCTTTCAACCACAATTTGCCCTGCCGAAAGCGCCTGTACCGCGGCACTGGCGTTATCAATTTGGTACACGTAGGTGCCATCGGAGTTCAACAGAAGGCTGCCATATGTTCCGACGATCGCCTGCCCGATAAGCTGCGCTTCGCCGTTGACCGAAATAACCTGCAGTGTATCGCCATCGGCATCCGTGTCATTATCAAGAACATTGCCTGTCACCGGATCTGTCGTGAGATCTTCGGTGACAATCGTGATATCAGCCACAGCAGCGGGAGCATCATTACGCCCTTCAATCGTTACAGTCGCTGACGCCCCGACAGACACACTGCCATCCGAAACCCCATAGTCGACATCGATGGTAACGCTCTCACCCTCGGCAAGATCGTTAAACTGTTCGGGATCCAGCACAAACGCACCTGTCTGCGGGTCGATGGAATAATCCAGCGCACGACCGTCAGATACCGTTACAACGGCATTCTCAACACTCAGTACGTCACCATCCACATCTGTCGCATTTGAAAGGAGATCGACCGTAAAAGTCGCTTGGTCTTCTTCACCACCACCAACAACATTACCATTAATTACCGGCGCATCATTTGTACCAGTCAGCGTGATATCTACAGTTGTCGTCGTCACCCCACCATGGCCGTCATCAATGCTGACCTCAAAACTCTCGACCACCGTTTCGCCTTCTGCAAGACTATCCAGCGCGCCGTCAGAAACGACATAGTTCCATTCGATGATGCCGGTATTACCGCCTGTCGAGTCCTGGACAAGCGTTGCTGTCAGAGCGCCCCTGTGACCAGAAGGCGACGCAACCGACACAGTGTGATCGTCACTCAGATCAAGATCAGAAAATTCGATGGTACCTTCGGCTGTATGCTCGGTAGCTCCCTCGCCAGCATCACCCTCGGCAATTTCGCTGATGAAGGCGCCGGACGACGACGCCGAAATCTCGGGCGCATCATTGGTCCCGGTCAGTGTAATATCGACGGTTGTCGTCGTCACACCACCATGACCGTCATCAATGCTGACCTCAAAACTTTCTATCAGCGTTTCACCTTCGGCAAGTTGCTCCAGCGCACCATCAGAAACGCTATAGTTCCATTCAACAACACCTGTATTACCGCCCGTCGCACCTTGCGCAGGTGTTGCGGTCAGAACACCCTTGTGACCAGAAGGCCCCGTAACCGAGACAGTGTGACCGTCACTCAGATCAAGATCAGAAAATTCGACGGTACCATCTGCGGTGTGCTCAGTCGTTCCCTCACCAGCATCGCCATCGGCAATTTCGCTGATTACTGCACCGGGCGATGATACCACGATCTCGGGCGCATCATTTTTACCCGTTATGGTTACGGTGACTTCTTTGGAGACCTCTCCCCCTTCGCCGTCGGTAAGGACCATCACATAGGTTTCTGTGATGCTTTCTCCGACGCCTAAATACTCAATCGCAGCGTCATTTACGTAATACTGCCAAAGTGCAGTTCCACTTCCATCACCATTTGCTGGATCTAAAACGAAAGCCGTAAATGTTCCCAAAGATGAAGTTGGCTCTACAACCGAAATGCTGTGGGAGTGCTCTATGACTGTATCAGAAAATGAAATCCCCCCATAAGCCCCGTGAGTGTTTTGCGCTTCTCCTGAAGCTCCATCTGCCAATTCGTTAATCGTTCCAACATCTACACCAGCGCCCCAAACCGCCGTCGCATCCCCGGCGCCAGTTAACGTGATATCGACAGTTGTCGTCGTAACCCCACCATGGCCGTCATCAATACTGACTTCAAAGCTTTCGACCAGGGTTTCGCCTTCAGCAAGGCCATCCAGTGCCCCGTCAGAAACGACATAGTTCCACTCAATGACACCGGTACCATTGGCGGCCAGCGTTGCCGTCAAAACGCCCCTGTGACCAGAAGGCGACGCAACCGACACAGTGTGATCGTCACTCAGATCAAGATCAGAAAATTCGACAGTACCATCTGCCGTATGCTCTGTCGTTCCCTCGCCCGCGTCACCATCGGCAAGTTCGCTGATTACAGCACCGGGCGATGACACCGAAATTTCAGGCGCATCATTTTTACCCGTTATGGTGACGCTGACCTCTTTGGAAACCTCCGCACCATGATCATCGACAAGAACCATCACATAGGTTTCTGTGATGCTTTCTCCGGCCCCCAAATATTCAATTGCGGCGTCATGGACGAAATACTGCCAAAGTGCTGTCCCACTTCCATCACCATTTGCCGGGTCTAAAACAAAAGCCGTGAATGTTCCCAGAGACGAGGTCGGCTCAACAACTGAGATGCTATGAGAATGCTCTATAACCGTATCAGAGAATGAAATCACCCCAGCAGACGCATGAGTATTTTGCGCTTCCCCAGGAGCACCGTCTGCCAGTTCGTTAATCGTCCCGGCATCTGCACCAGCCCCCCAAACCGCCGCTGCTGCAACATTTTCATTCTGTTGTTCAACCATAACTGTCCCCGTTGATGCCCTGTAAATTGTCTGATGAAAGAGGAAACGCCCTAGATGGGAATCGCTTCCTATCTGAATTTAATGATGAATATTAAGGTGAAGGTTGCGAATCATGTCACGTTTTAAAACTTTAAAACACGTTAAAGTTTAGCGAAAGATCATTTAAGAGCAAAAAAGGACGCATAGAATCGCCCAATTTCAACCGTTATGGGTCCAAATACAGACGCCTTGAAAATCAAATGCGCCTTCATCGCAAAACAGCCCCGCAACAACTGCTACGGGGCTGTTTGTATACGTCGCGGGTCTTTAATTGCGTTAATTTGATGCTCAACTCATCTTTCTCTGAGCGCTTCATCCCCGTATTTCATTACGGGGGACAGCAAAAACTCGATAATCCGACGCTTGCCAGTCTTCACTTCTACCGACGCCGTCATTCCGGGCGTCAGCTTGACCATCCGGCCATCGGCAAAGATTTCCGAAGTATCAAGGGTTGCACGCACCTCATAGACCAACCCCAGGTCTTCATCCTGAATGGCATCACGCGAGATGCTTTTAACCTTGCCGTCGATTTTGCCGTAGCGGGTGAAGGGGAAGCTGTCGATCTTGATCACCGCATCCTGCTGTGTACTGACAAACCCGGCATCCTTGTTTTGCACCTTGGCGACGGCTTCAAGCTCCACATCATCGGGCACAACCACCATTAGACTTTCCGCCGGCGAGACAACGCCGCGTATAGTGTGCACCGCCAATTGCTGGATAGTACCGCTGACCGGGGCGCGCAATTGATGGCGCTCTTCGCGGCTTTCGGCCTTACGCAGAGTAATGACCGCCGTTTCAAACTTATTACGGGCATCAAGCAGTTCTTCAAGTGTTTGTTGTTTGGTTTGCGCGATCAGGTTTTCACGGTCTTTCTCTGCCGCTGTGATGGAAGCATCAGCTTCTTCAAGCCGGTTGCGGTAGATCTCAAGATTGCTTGTGGTTTCAATCAGTTGTTGTTTGACTTCCAGCCAAACCGGCTTGGTGCTAATACCGTCAGAGACGAGGCTCGAAAGCGATCCTTCGCGCTCCACCAGAAGCGGAAGAAGCTCCCGACTTTTGGCAATTTCGGCATTGATCGACGCACGCTCTGCCCGAAGTTTTGCAGCCTCGGCATCCTTCGCCGCCAGCTTGGCAAAAAAGGCTGACAAGTCACTGCGAAGCTTCTGCTCTGCCGTTTGAAGAATTTCGTCATTTAAAGTCGCGTGGCGCGACAGTGCTGCAACAGTGCTTTCATCCATGCCATTAAGAAAAGCCCGAAGACGTGCTATATCAAGGGCAGCAGCATCCCGTTCGTGCAAAAGCTGGCCTTTGTCGGCCTCACTCTCCGTCGGATCGAGTTCGATTAGCAGGTCTCCTGCAGTGACATGCTGACCATCCCGAACATGGATCGCACGCACGATCCCGATTTCTAGCGGTTGGATCTGCTTGACGCCCCCCGTTGGCATCAGACGCCCCTGTGCGACCGCCACAACATCGACCTGCCCGATAACGGCCCAGCCAATAGCAATCGTAAAGAACCCGGCGAGCGACAAGGCCACAGTGCGACCAAGGGGGTTGGCCGGCGTTTCCATAATTTCAATCGCGGCAGGCAGAAATTCACGTTCCTCTGCCGAGCGGGTTGCTTTCGACTGCTTCGAATTCGGGTCTAGGCGTGGAAAACGTTCGAAGAGCTCCCTGAAGGCCGCACTGCCCGCATCCTTGGCACGCACATAGAACTCTTCAAGATTATTGCGCAGCGACATTGTTTACCGTCCCTGCCTGCAATTGATAAAGCTTGGAATAGCGCCCGCCGTTACGAAGGAGCTCCTCATGGGTGCCATCTTCGATGACCTGTCCGGCCTCAACCGTGATGATCCGATCGGCATCGCGCACGGCAGCTAACCGGTGGGCAATAATAAGAACTGTGCGGCCTTTGCAGATCCGGCGCATGTTCTCCTGAATGATTTTTTCGGATTCATAATCGAGTGCGCTGGTCGCTTCGTCAAAGATCAGAATGCGCGGGTTATTGACCAACGCCCGCGCAATTGCCACACGCTGGCGTTGCCCTCCCGACAGGTTTGATCCGCGCTCGCCGATTTTGGTGTCGTAGCCATCCGAAAGCGAGAGGATGAATTCATGGGCACCCGCAAGTTTGGCGGCTTCGATAACGCGCTCCATCGGCATGCCGGGATCAGCAAGGGCGATGTTTTCACGCAAGGACCGGTTAAACAGGATGTTTTCCTGTAAAACCACCCCGACCTGGCGCCTAAGCCAAGCAGTATCCACCATTGAAAGATCAATACCATCAATCAGGACCCGACCACTTTCGGGCACATACATGCGCTGTACCAATTTGGTCAGGGTACTTTTGCCCGATCCACTTGGACCGACGATACCAACCACCTCGCCTGCATTGATGCTAAGATCAACCCTGCGCAGAATTTCCGGCCCATCGGGGCGATACCGGAAAGTCACCAGATCAAACTTGATATCCCCCTTGATGTCATTGAGCGTGGATCGATTTGGGTTATAGGTTGGTTCGGTTGGCGAATTCAGGATATCGCCCAGACGATCAATCGAAATACGGGCCTGCTGGAAATCATTCCACAATTGCGCCAGTCTCAGGATCGGGCCGGTCACGCGTCCCGCCAGCATGTTAAACGCCACCAGTTGTCCAACTGTCATATCGCCACCGACAACAGCCGTGGCCCCAAAATACAATGTCAGTACCGTGGTGATCTTGGAAATCAGTTGGGTCAATTGTCCAGCAACGTTGCCCAAGTTGGCCGTTTTAAAACTTGAATGCACGTAACCGGCAAGCTGCTCTTCCCAGCGGCGTTGCATCTGAGGCTCGACCGCAAGTGCCTTCAGTGTTTCAACACCGGTAACACTTTCAACCAGAAACGCCTGATTTTCCGCCCCACGCTGGAACTTGTCATCCAAACGCTTGCGCAAGACCGGGGTGACGACAAAGGCCAGAATGACGAAAAACGGGATGGAGCCCAACACAATCATCGTCAGAAGCGGGCTGAAATGCCACATCACCGCGAAGAACACGATGGTGAAAAACAGATCAATCACAAGGGTCAGGGCAGAACCAGTGATGAAGTTTCGAATGCTTTCAAGTTCTCGCACGCGCGCAACACTTTGCCCAACTTGACGCGCCTGAAAATAGCCCATCGGCAGCGACAGCAAATGGCGGAACAGCCGCGCACCGAGTTCAACATCCACCCGGTTGGTGGTATGCGAGAAGATATAGGTTCGAAGAGTGCCAAGCAGCACCTCAAACACCGAAACAACAAGCAACCCGAAGACCAGCACATCCAGCGTCGTCAAACCGCGATGGACAAGAACCTTGTCAATCACCACCTGGAAAAACAGCGGGGAGATCAGTGCAAAGAGCTGCAGAAAGAAGGATGCAATCAGGACCTCAATGAAGATGCGGCGGTACTTCGAAAGAGCCGCGACGAACCATGAAATATCAAACTTTCCGCCCTGACCAAGGATCGCAGCACGGCGCGTTGCCAGCAACAACCGCCCGGACCATTTGTCTTCAAAGTCGGCCTTGTCAACAGCAACCGCACGCCCGGCAATCGGGTCCTGTACCAAGACCTTCCCTTGCTCGACATCAATCTTGGCAACAATAACAAAGCTGCCGTTTTTGATTTCGGCAATCGCGGGCAGGTTTGTTTTGGCAAGTCGTTCCCAACCCGATTGAACAATCCGGGATTTCAGCTTCAGCCGCTTGGCCGCCAGTTGTAAATCCTCGATCACGAAAAGCGCGCCGGGTTTGCCGAACTGATGACGGATCTGCTCGGCATCCGCAGGCAAATTAAAAAAGCGCAAAATTGTGACCAGCGCCAGCAAACCACTATCCTTGGTTTTCTGCTCTTCTTGCTGGTTATTCTCGATTGCTTCCTGCAAAAGATTTCCCCAAAGTTCGCACGCAAGCCCCCACTTCCGTATACTAATGACTATTAATCACAGAATTAGAGCTTGTCGCAAATGGAGATTGATGAAGCTGATATGCTCGCAGACCTAGAAAGCAGCTAGAAAGCTCTATCAACAATGATGGTGAGCAGGGCACTTTGAGTGCACCCTGCTCATACAAGATTTCGTTAACTGCTTTGCCAGTTTGCAGCAATCACAGCCTGAGCATTCTGGAACTCGGTGCTGTTGTGATCAATGCTATCCACTGCCACATCATTGATGCCGAAGACAGACATGGCATCAACAAGGTTCTGAACGTTCGTTGCCTGCAACGTACTGCCCGCAATTTCAATCTCGCCGACTTTCTGCGCAGCCGGACTATACCAATTTGCAACTGTCAGGTTATCCTGCGAACCAAGCAACTGTATTACCAAGTCATCACCTTGCTGAAACAGCCATACATCTTCGGCTAGCACGTCAGGTTGAAGCAAAATCTGATCAGCGGCATCTGCATCCGTAATAGTGTCATGATCGAAACCACGACCAAAAACAAATGTGTCTGCACCACTGCCACCAGATATCAAATCATTTCCTGCCCCGCCATCCAGCACATCATCTCCCGAATTGCCAACAAGAGCATCCGATAATGCACTTCCGGTGATAACGTCGTTACCTACACCACCTACCTCCGGTTTGTAGTCCCGATACTGTGCCGGATCGAGTGTTTCACCCGTAACACCACTATCGACATGGATCTTGTAAAGCTCGGCATGACTCGAACTGATCGGGTTGCTGAAATAGATATACACACCCCCATCATCGGCGTGCTCAAGCTTCACATAGGTTTCCTGACCATCAACAAGCTCGCCAAAGTCGACAACACCATTCACCGGATTGCCTGACGCATCATAGCGCTGACCGTAAACCTGATAGGGACTTGAAGCGTTGCCTTCCCGGCTGTTGAACACCGTGAAATAGCCGCCATCTACAAGGGCAATGACGTCACCAGACACCACATTGCCGCCATCCGGATCAAGGGTCGCAAGATCAACTCGCGTAAGTTCCGTTACCACATTGTCTGAGCCAAACTCATACACAACGAGGCTACGGCCACTCACAACCGCAACCCGGCCATCCGCCAAAAGCGTCGGCTTCGCACCAAGGCCAAAATACATTGGATCTGTCGTGTCATTCGTACCGACAAAGTCCCGAATGACAAAGGTTGTGCCCAGCGGATACCCCGCAGAGGAAAACACTTGCCCAACGGTCTCGTTAGCGCCGTTCTTCATCATCATGAGCAAACGGCCATCGGGTAACTCAAGCCCGGTGGCCATGGTATCATTGCCACCAGCAAGACCACTCAGATCAAACAGCTCGCCAACTTCATTGCCCGACGCATCATAGCGCTGACCAAAGGTATCCTCGCCTATGGTTTCGCCGTTAACCTGGCGGCTCATGACAAGAACAAAGCCGCCGTCCTGAAGTGCTATGATATCTGCGTCAGAGATGTTGACACCGGCTTCCTGCAGACTGACATCTGTCAGACGGTTTCCTGTCGCATTGAAGAGCTGGAACTTTACTGTGCTTTCGGGAGCATCCGAATAGGTGATGATATAATTGCCATTCGCAAGACCGGTGATATTGATGCCTGTCGTATTCAGTGAAACCGTGATCGTCTGGCGGCTACCTGTCGGCGCGCCCGATGCATCATAGCGTTGACGATAGATCCGATAGGCTCCGTCATACCAGGTGACAACCTGACTGCCGTCAGAAAGCTGCGCAACATCCCATTCGACACGTCCATCCGCTTCACCTTCAACGACATAGCCCGGTGACAGCTTCGTCGGGTCATCAAGAGTCGCTCGCACATCAACTGTAACAGTCGCCGAACTGTTACCCCCCAAACCATCATAAACAACGTAACTGAACTTAGCAGGACCGTAATAATCCGCGTCTGGCGTGAACGTCACACTGCCATCCACATTCAACGACACCGTCCCATGCTCACCGCTCTGCACGGAGGCAATTGCATATCCGTCAACATTCTCACCGTCATTGGCAAGCAATTCACTCGCCGCGATGATCACTGAACGGTTCGCAACCGTCGAAATATCGTCCGCCGATGCGACCGCATATTCCCGATATTGTGCGGGATCAAGCGTTTCACCGGTGACACCAC
>JYMV01026531.1_pt1 | contig 10500 bp, 2 predicted proteins | sample 338911 | NCBI WGS metagenome assembly JYMV01 (sample SAMN03354496, study PRJNA234377) | hydrothermal vent metagenome | biome: Deep sea; feature: Hydrothermal plumes at the Eastern Lau Spreading Center, Western Pacific Ocean; material: Seawater | place: Tonga | collected 2009 | depth 2000 m m
CTTGAATCATTTTCGAATCATTTAACGGATTAACTATTGTGAAAGTTAGGTTGGAGCCACTGGTCATTTTTATTTTAATTCAAACTTCAACTTATTTAGTACATTTGAATGAACGATTAAACTTTCCTTTGTTCTTTTCATCAATATTTAAAATCATGTTTTAAGCATAGTCGCCTGTTACGTTTGCTCTGTATATAATAATCGTGAGATTAGGAGAACAATAATTCAATTATATAAGAGAGAATGAATACGGTGTCCTCTCATGCATATGGGAAATACACAGATTACAAGAGATAAGAAATCTATTTGAACTTGAGCACAAAAAATAAATTGAAAAAAAAACCATGAGTTTTGTCTTTGTTCTGAGTGGAAATGACTACACTATAAAATACAGAAAATTAATTACTTCAAATTGATACATGACTACCAGATGACTTGAATAATAAAACAAGAATTAAATGTTGTCCGCGATTACAGGTAATACAACATTATTGTAGCCTGCTTCCATGTTATAAAATACAATAGGTTATCCTGTGTCGTATCTATAGTAATTACATTAAATACCTTTAACTCAACTCTTATTTATTGAATTTATCATCCACACTGAGAAATGAAGGAAATCGTGTTCGTCTCTTAGATTATTTCAATTGCAAAAATAAGTTGTAATGACCCGTCAAATAAATCTCTACCCGTATCAACTTTACCTATACATAAGTCACACACAAAAAAAGGGAGGGGGTTGGTGATAACTCTAGTATTACAATATATGTTGTGTGACAATATTAAAAATAAACCTTGATAAGAATTTAACTATTAGTGTACTTGCACCGATAGCGCAAATTTTGTACATCACTTTTGTTTTAATCGCGCACATTAGTAGAAAATCTTCCCTTATATGTGTTACCCCGATTTCCCTTCAGTTTACGAGGAAGAGGAGGTAGTGGTGTTTAACGTCACTTTCATCAATATTTTAGTTATATCGTGGAGGTCAGTTTTATTAACCAATGGAGGAAACCGGAATACCCGGAGAAGACCATCTACCTTCCGCAGGTCACTGACAAACTTTACCATATAATGTTGTATCGAGTACACCTCGCCACGAACGGGGTTCGAACTCACAACTTTAGTGGTGATAGGCACTGATTGCACAGGTAGTTGTAAATCCAACTACTACCATACGATCACGACGGCCCCGCATAATTTGCATAAAACATGTAAGACGCTACGCGCGATGTTCGTTCCTATAAACGTAACAGACGTAAAACAAAATAAACGACGTTTTTTAAAGTTTTTTTTTATGTTTTGTGTTTGTATATTGTGTAGTTTGCATAAAATAATTGATGTGTTTTTACACTAAACTGCGTAGTAAATGGATCTCGAAAATAATTTTCCTTCCAATTAAAAAAATGTTGACTGTTTTACATTTTGTTGTAAAAATTAAATTATAAGGAATATTTGAAATTGTTGAACAGGTTATACTTGCATAACCTGATTTGGGTCAGCTTACGCTTTTCATTCGCAGTTTATTAAGCATAAACTGACCCAAACCAGGTTATATCGTATAACCTGTTCAACAATTTCAAATATTCTTTAAATACGCTAGACAAAAACCAAAGACACAATAAAGAATAGCTATTTTAATGGTTTATGGTGTTTAACGTCAGTTTCAGCAATATTTCAGTTATATCATGGCGGTCAATTTTATTGGCGGAGAAAATTGGAGTGCCCGGAGAAAATCATCGACCTGTCGTAAGTCACTGACAAACAATATAAAAATATCATATTATATATATGGAACATCAGACAATGAATTGATGCATTACATTTAAAAGATACACGCTGATCTTACAGTTTTGAGATAAAAACAGCTAAAATTTATCCGAATCTTTAAAAAATAAAAACAGTCCCTATGTACCAGCAATAGTTTTCCAGCTAACCACTGTATAATATTTTCTATCGAGCTCGTACAACAGTTTGCTAGCAGGCACCTACAGCATTTACTAGTGAGCGCATTGTTTCTATGTAAATTTAGAAGCATTGAGTTTCAATCATTAAAAACGAAATAATGTTTAAAAAACGGACTGACAGACCTGTGATCGGTTTTACTTTGCACATGCGTCTACAAAGTCGTGAATCGTGGCTTCTTGTAGAATTTCGTCTTTTAAATGACTGCTGATGTACATTACGTCTTATAAAGGATCTCTAAAAAATACAAAAGTTAATTTTATCAGTATGTCAAAGACTATACACTTTCCAAATCCAGTCCGTGATATACATGGTGAGATAGTATGCATCAATACCTATATATGATTTAAAATGTGTCTGAAGATACCAAAAGGGTAATCAAAATCCGTAAATAGAAGAAGTTTTATTGATTGATTGATTGATTTGTGTTTAACGCCAACTTTAGCAGTACTTCAACCATATCGTGGAGTGAACACATTTTATATATTAAATTAATGGAAGGACAGACAACGCAATGGCCAAAAAAAGGGACAAAAGGACGAAAAAACAGTCTACAAAACACTACACAGAAAACTAAAGATCGAGCAACACGAACTACACAAAACAACCGGAGTGGACGCAGGTGCTACGGAAGGGTAAGCACTTCCTCGTACATTGATATTAGCTTATTTGTATGTGTGAATATACAATGCATCTTTATACAAAAATAAATCATTAGTCATTGCTGTTACCTCGAGGGATCTATCTTCCTGGTATTGAAAATGGTCTAGTATGTCAGTTGTGGATACAAACGCTTCATTTGGTTATGTAGGGATAAATCAAAGACACAACTCGCTCTAAGGACGAACAGTTAATGAAGGACTCTTTTAGAGAATACCACACTCTTTACAGGTACAAATTACAAAATTAATTAATGAACAACATTTTGCTAGCAGTGGGCAATGGTGACCTTTTTCGAACCTATTAACTATATCCTAAATTAAATGTGGCGATGTATATATCACCGCCCTACATCCATCCAGTACCATCTTTTACCCTACATCATTTAATGTTTGACAATTTGTTCTTCTCACGAATATAACTGACATACTGCTCACTTAATCAATCAATCAATCAATCAATCAATCAATCAATCAATCAATCAATCAATCAATCATTATGGCACTACTTGGGGATAATATTTCACATGGAAACTGTGAAATCGCTGTTAGAAATGTACAAATTAAAATTAAAGTTGAAGTGCTTGTATCAAGTCAGGAAAGTGTTCGGTCATACATTTGTGTGTTCGAGCTATCAATTTTGCCTCTTTCTACGATTTTGATATTTGATTTTGCAATTGATACGACTGTGTGTCATTTTTTTTTTATATTTTATTTTATACACTCAACATGAAGTTAAAAACTACAGACCCTATTGCATAACCAGAACGATCTTTCTAAGTTATTGTTGTCAATATCTTGTTCAACTTGTCCTTTAAATGTCCCTAAATATCCGTTCGGATCAACAGGTAGTTCTGTATCATCAGGTCTGTTCTCTGTATTAATCTGATTATACAGCTGTTCATCTCCATCACTGGGTATTGTAGATGAAGATTCCTAAAAAAAAACACTTAAATTTTATTTTTTATCAATACCATAGTGTATTTAGTTCTGCAAACGTGTGGTGTGCACCACTTGACTGTAAGAAGAGTTTGAAGATACCATAGGGGTAATCATAATTCGTAAATTGAAGGACAGACAACACAATGGCTAACAATTCGAAGATACCAAAAGGGTAATTAGAATCCGTAGATTGAAGGATAGATAATACAATGGCCAAAAGAAAAAGGTATGTATATAACTGTTAGTGTTTTACTACATCCTTCATTGTGACCATAACACAGAATAATTATTATTTTAGATTAAAATATAACAATGTTGCTTGTATCTCTGAATTGTCAATTCTTGATTGCCCCTTTCGGGTTTGAAGGGTTCCAAACGGGTTCAAGTGATGATTTGGGGGTCAAAAAGGGATAAACCTGTGCCATGAGTTAAAAAAGTCAGATCGAGTAACTTTGCTGTTAATGCTAAAAGGCTAATTATTATGGCAATCTTTGATTGAGATGATGTTTAGGGGTTTAAAGCAAACCATTTTAGAACATTTCAAAAATGATAGCTTTAGCAAATTGCGGAATCATCCTTTGATTGTTTGAAAATGGCTGCCGGTTCCTTGAAATGAAACAGAAATGCACCAATAATTACGAAAATTTTGCAACCTTTTTTTCTGGGTCGACAAATCTTGATTGGATGTGGAATCGAGTTTTGCTCAATTGTTATGGAAAGAAAAGGTTAAATAATGGTGGTCAACAATTTCATCAATAACAACAAAAGTTGTTTGTTTTTGTCTTTCCAATCCTTCGGTTATAAGCGTACTCGAGTGATGAATGTTATTCCAGAAGTATGTTGTGCACACTAAATTAGATATCTATGTTATTATTGGTAACAGTTCATAACAATTCATTGCTACAATTACATCAGATTTTGCGAAATTGTCAGTCCTGTCAGATATGACCAGCAACATTTGGGAAAATTTTGATAAGGACTGACACATGATTGGTATTTTGCAATAGAAAATTAATGAGGACTGACATTATTTTAACTAGGACCACCAAACCCATATGCAATTTCGTGAACTCTGTTACATATCTGTAGTAATGGAATATAGATGTGTAATAACAAATATATATGAAGGTATCACTATCAGAATCCAGTTTTCATTTTAAAACTTTACGAGATGAACACTGAGCACCAAAGCATGACGACATCTATTTCAAGATAACGGTATAAAAAGCAACAAGTACAAATAGAAATTACATCCTTCAAAACAGAAAGTTTATTCAGATGTTCCGTACGGGAGAGCTACCACTTGTCATATATGATATCCATCGCGGATGTAACAAGAATGCTCCTGTCATAATGTGAAAAGACACACAGACACCGAGGTTAGACACACATAAATGTTTTACTTTACAACTATCAAGTCCATAAAATTTATACGAAGATCGCATAAAAGCAATTTTTTTTGTGGGGTCTGTGTAGCTCATCTTCTGAGTTTTTTGTGTGTTGTGTTGTGTTGTGTTTTTGTTTTTGTTTTTGTTTTTGTTTTTGTTTTTTTCGTTCTTTGCCTTTTGCCCAATGTTGCCCGTTTCTCTGGATTGGACCATCAGGTTTCCCCAACGTTTATTTAGAGATAATATAAGTGTGTCGATTCTGCCCATTAATATAAATTAACAAACAAAAACTACAAATATTTAATTGACCAATGTTATGAGACCATTTTGAGCATAAAAAAAAAAGAAGAAAAAAAGAGTGAAGATAAGCAATAATCTATCTAGCATCATATAGAAATATCTCACAAAATTTGATAACCAGCGGTAAACATATCTAATTTTAACATAAAATAATATCATGTTAAGTCATTATGATCACAGTTTATGCTACGTGTTTGGCAAGGTTACAAAAATTCATCACCTAAGGTCAATCGCCCTCATAACATATTTTGGCTATCCTGTTTTTGTGTTGCATTGTGGTTAATTTGCTGCACAAAGTTTATATATTATTTGATTTTCCAATCTTTTGATTACGACAGAACACGATGAATCTTGTTCCAGATATACATCTACCGCGCTAAATCAGATATTCAGGATTTTTATTATCTTAATACTGAATGCGCAAAATATACGCATAAGTGTTTTGAGTAATTTTCATATTACAAGGCGATACTTTTTTTTTAATTTAACATAATAATTTAGTTTTTGACTCGCCTTTTAACAAAACACCTTAGACGCCCAGGTAAGCAAAATAGTCTAAGGTTCCCAGTTTTATAATAGATAGCTTATTCAGGGTTGGTAAGATATTAAGTATTATCTGATGTTCTTGTGGCAAGTAGAATTTTGATTGGCTAAAAATGTACTTCTAACACTTCATGGAAGCCTTGCTATGTATTTCATACGGTACAGAAAATAATCACTCTCGCAGTGGTTTTGTTAAACGGAGTGGTTTTGCTAAACGGTTCGGCTAACGCCTCACCGTTAAACAAAATCGCTGCCCTTTAAAACGGGATATATAACATCTCGAGACTGATAACGTATAGAGTCCACGTGTTCTCATTTGAAAAATACAACTAAATTGATCAATTTTAAAACCAACATGTAAGTCAATCTATACAGCATTTTATGATAGCTTTAACATATAACATTTACCTACATGTATTTGTACTCGTATATTATACGTTATCAGTCTCGAGATTGCTAAACGGTGAGGCGTACCGTTTAACAAAACCACTGCCCTTTAAAACGGGATATATAACATCTCGAGACTGATAACATTTTTATCTGAATGTTCTAACATTAATAAGTATGTCCTTATTTTAGGAAAAACATAAATACGTGTATCTTTGGAAAAAGGTCACAGAGAGCGATTATTGATTTTCTGTGCCGTATGTGTGTCGTCTGCTACAATGATTTTTTTGTGCAGTATGAAATACACAGCACGGCTTCCCTGAAGTCTTAGAAGTAAATTTTTAGCCAATCAAAATTCTACTTGCCACAAGAACATCAGATAATATAATTAATTAAGGATAGAATTGTCAAGATTTTGGTTTTATTTAAAATGCGAAGAATAATAATAGATGAACAAGGAATCAAACCATACATAATATTTTTAACACATTGACATACATATATATTATAAGAAGAGCTTGAAGATACCAAAGGAGTAATCAGTAAACCTTAGATTGAAGAAGGGCAAACATTGTAATGGCCAAAAGAAAAAGGACAAAAGGACAAGTTCTATGACCATTTATTCTGTAGCCATAAAATACAATCCCAGAAATTATGAAATAAAATGGAAAAACAAACAAAATATCACTGTCGGAAAAAAATCTTAGAAACGGAAGCAAATTCGATACCAATAACAAGCATACATATGACTGTTTACAAAAATTAAGATCGAGTAACATGAACTCCATTAAAAAAAATTGGGGTTAACTTAGATGCTCCGGAAAGGTAAGCAGTTTCTGCTCCACATGTGGCACCCGTCATCTCACATATAGAAAAACTGTCATGACCACACCATTTCACTAAGAGGAGAGATTTTGACCTATAAAACTTATTTAATCCGGTCACTTTTTATTGAAATGCATGTATAAGCCAGGAAAGTAAGTAAACAGTCATATGTATGCTTGTTATTGGTATCGAATTTGCTTCTGTTTCTAAGATTTTTTCCGACAGTGATATTTTGTTTGTTTTTCCATTTTATTTCATAATTTCGGGGATTGTATTTTATGGCTACAGAATAAATGTTCATAGAACTTGGATATAAATAACATAAATCAGAAGTTAACATATGTCTGTGAGTATGTCACCCTTGGGATATAGACAATTTACAAAGAACATGTTGCATACCACCAAGATTTGAACTTTATTTGAACCACATTTGTATTTGTTGTCTTTCCATATCAGATCTCATTTTACACGATGTTTTACTCTATTTTCATGTGATAAATTCTTTAATAAAATGGAAAAAAAAACCACAGTGGAAACAATTCCAGAATTAAATATCGAAATCGTAGAAAGACGCAAAATCCGTACTCCCTTACACACAAATACATCACCGCTAATTTTCCTGGCTTTGAACAAAGCATCTTAAGAAGAAAGGGTGGCGGGGTTAAACCAGTGTTATGTCTCCAAACCTCCCTTCTTAGTGAAATGATGCTGTCATGCACGTGCTTTCCCCATGTGATATATAACCAGGCGAACAACTTTATTATAAAGAATGCTACAATCTTGAACATTATACATAATAATATATTTAATCTTTGTGACACAGAAGTTGTCATATGCATACTATTAGTTCTATTAAAGAGAGCCGGTGGCCTCAATCATAATCTAAATATTAGATATTATATAACGTCATCGTATGACATAATAGTGAAACAATAGTCAACTCTGAATCTAATTGTCAATACCATCTTTCGTCATCTGTACTCAACTGACAGAATTGAGAAAAAAGTAGACTTGATTTCTGATAATTTCCGAATTACAGCAAAATATTTACTTTGATTCACTCTTGACATATATACCTCATGTATGTAGTATTTTCATAATTCATTAGTCTGAACATTCAAATATAAAAAAAGAAGAAAATAAAAGAAAATGAAAAATGAGTAAAAGCTCAATAATTGCAGTACAAGCTACATACAGAGTTACAAAAACTACATGTATCTCTAATGTGATGTTTACCCTTTTCTCCGAAATATAAATATTAATATATATATATATGATTAAAATAATAGTGAGTGAGTGAGTGATTGTTGTTTAACGCCAACTCCGCAATTTGTTCAGCTATATCAGGACGAGAACAAGTTAATTTTCAATGAGATGATGATGAGATCCGCTTTGTTCAATTCGTGGGAAGTGTTTGCTAAATATAATTTACATTACATTGTAATTTAAAAGTCAAATGGAGTCTATACATGCGATGTACACAAAAGCAAACATGCAACAACCTTGTCTGATGCCAAGATTAACCTTGTCTGATGCCAAGATTAACCTTAATAATACTTATACACAAAAATAATGTGTCATCTTCCACAACATTTAGCAACGCAATATATTTGTTGGTGGTGAACTTTAATTTGAAATCGTACACACCAACTTAGCACTAAAATTACCATTCTCATGACAATAGTATTTGTGATCTAAAAATTTAAACATAAATTAACTTACTGAATTGTCGTCCTTCAAAGTCATATTTCTCTGTCAAAATTCATTTTTTTTTCTCACTACTTCCTTATATTATGACTTTGCATCATTATAATAATAAGTATACTACATTTCACTTAGTATTACATCGGCTACATGTAACCCATAAAACAACAGGTTGTTCTTGGTTAGATCGAAAATGATGATATGTGCTATAAATGTTTACCTACAAACCATAACATGCTTAAATGTGATATTACCGGAATCACATGATTGAAGGAATACTGGTTTGGATTCGCTATCTATTGCGCAACCCCAAAGTGCATAAGCATGATTGATTTATTTACAAAAAAACGGACTTGATACTTTATTCATGTATATTATATAGAAAAAATACAGATGAACGACAGTTATTTTTCTTCAGTAATAATGTGCAGGAAATATATATGTAAGTAAACGCTTATCGCTGATGTACAAACATTTTTAATGATTGATTGATTTTTATTCAACGTCAAGCTAGCAGAATATCAAGAAGAGTTTGAAGATACCAAAGGGGTTATCAGAATCCGTATATCGAAGAAGATCAGACAACACAATGGCCAAAAGAAAAAGTACAAAAGGACAAACAACGATCTACAAAACATTACGCATAAAACTAAAGATCTAAGGACTAAGCCGACAAATATCTAGATGACACAGAACATTTGAGATTCAGATGTTGTTTGTTTTCACCAGTTTTACATTGAATTAAGGGACAAAGTCAACAAATTTCTAGATGACACAGAACCTAACTGTGGTTTATTTGAGATTTAGATGTTGTTTGTTACACCACTGTGTATTTGAGGAACACAGTGATTAATGAGGAGAAAAAGGGAATCAAATCTTTATTGACATGTTATATAAATAGTCTTGATGTAGATCATAATTAATGTTTGTACATTACAGTAATGGAAAATGTCTATTTCCTTTGATCTGTAATTTACCTTTAATCAGTCATCTAAATTTAACTTATGTTCATTAGTATTACCTGTGTTATTGATTATCAAGGGTTTCTGGCATATTATCTTATTTAACATGTATTGATTGTTGAATCTGGTGACAAACTTTGGTTAAATTGTTCATTTTTAAAGATGATTAACAGGAAGTATGTTTCCCATGCATGTACCAGTATTGTTGATTCTGGTGACAACTTTGGTTGACTTGATGGTAATGGGAAGTATTTTTCCCATCCATGTACAAATGTACCGGTAGATTAAAATGTAAGAATCAAGATACTCCGCTTTCCTCCAACAATAAAACTTACCGCCATGATAATAACTGAAATATTGTTGAAAGTGGCGTTACACGCCATAACCCTAAGAATCAAAGTCTTGTTTGATTTTTATACGCCAGTCTCGAGACGGGCCGTATTATGTGTTTGGGTGCGGCGGGCGGGCGTCCACACAATAACTTTAGTTCTATATATCAGATCTTTACCAAACTTGGCCACATGATTCCCCTGTGGAAGGGGAAGAACCCTATTTATTTTGGGGTCATTATGTCAAAGGTCAAGGTCACCATTACTATAAATATAATTTTTAAAAACAGGGTCGTTTCCACATGATAACTTTAGTTCTGTATATTGGATCTTTACCAATCTTGACCACATGATTGCCCTGTGGAAGGGGAAGAACCATATTTATTTTGGGGTCATTAGGTCAAAGGTCAAAGTCACTGTTACTATAAATATAATTTTTTACCGTTTGATAATTTATATAGACGGGCATATTTTGTGATGCACACATTTCTTGTTT
>JYMV01036795.1_pt1 | contig 10500 bp, 6 predicted proteins | sample 338911 | NCBI WGS metagenome assembly JYMV01 (sample SAMN03354496, study PRJNA234377) | hydrothermal vent metagenome | biome: Deep sea; feature: Hydrothermal plumes at the Eastern Lau Spreading Center, Western Pacific Ocean; material: Seawater | place: Tonga | collected 2009 | depth 2000 m m
GTGGATCAGACAGCACATCGACGCTGGCAAAGGGCTCGCCTAAGCCCTCCAATACCTGAGCGGCGCGACTTGAGAAGCCACACTGTGCCTCGCTCGGATTTCCTTTCATGAACAGCACTAGGGCGTGTTCATCAACTATTGCTTGCAATTCTTCGGGTGTCCATTCCATATTTTCTACTCCTTATTCTTGTTTTGATTGACGCTTTTCGATGCTCTTGACGTGAATTCCCTGACCATCACCATGGGGATGGAAAACCGTGTCCCCGGTAGTCTCGGCCTGCTCTGGCGTCATCGCCCTGATATCGATGGCGTGAATGCTGTGCGGGATGTGCGCTTTGAAGTGATTGAGAATTATCTTTTGCCGTTGCAGTGGTCTCATTCCGGCAAAACTGGCATCGACCACGCGGACATGGAAATGGTCGCTCCCACCGGTCAGGTCGGTAACCTCGACCACACAATTCGGCAGGATTGCCCTGACCTCGGATTCCATCCACTCGGTGCTCGGCATGCTCTCCCTTAGCCAGTGTGAATAGCGGGTGGGCTTTCAACCATTGGCTCGCACGCCGTGGTATGGACGAGAAGGTGGGAAGGCGTCCTGAACTGGTGCGGGATTCCTCGTGGTTGGCCGGCTCCGACCTGGTGGTCGTCACCCTTGGCTTGGTCGGTCAGGCCTTTCTGGCGAAGTCGCTGTTGCGCAGCGATTTCGGCCTGATGGTGGTGCTCATCGATGCCTTTGCAGTGATGTTCCTGTTCATTGATGTCGGCTTACCGACCATCATCACCCGTGATGTTCCGCGAGCGCGCCACCAATGCAGAGCATTGGTCGGACAGACCTATCGAATTCAGGCTGTTCTTTGTCTGGTGATGTTGCCCCCGGGTCTGCTCATCGGCTTTTCGCTATGGCCTGCGGCACCTACTGAATTGCTTTTGGCCTGTGGCGGAATTGCCATTGTCCATGTCTTCACCTACGCCCCACGCTCAGCCCTGCGCGCACTTGGTGAAGCTCGTCAAGAAGCGATTGTGAAGTTGATTGAAAGGGTGGTTGTGACCTCTGGATATGGCCTCCTTACTTGGGTTGGCATTACCTCGCCGACATATTATGCCTCAGCATTCTTGCTAGGAGTGGTCCTAAGTCTGGTGTATGCCCTTTTCGCCGCCTCCCGACAATGGAACTTGGCGCGAATCCCGATTGGGGAGCATGGAACATCTCAGGAATCTAGGGAAAACATCCTCTTGTCGAATAAGGATTTGATTCTCTCGGCCCTCCCCTTCGCCATCACCTTGGGAATCATTCCTCTGATTGGGAGATTTGAGAAACTACTGCTCTCCGCCTACCACGGCACCGCTGAAGTGGCAGTCTTCCACGTCGCCTTCCTCGCCTATCTCGCCGGGCTGACCCTGCCGCAGGCGATTCGCGCCGCGATGCTGCCGATTCTAGGCCAGATTCGCACTGATACCTCTGCCACCATGACCGAGATCCGCAAAGCCCGACGGATTATTCTGTGGTTGATTCCCCTTGGCCTGGTCGGTGGTGCGGTGGTGGTGAAACTGTTGATGCAGGTGGCTTTTTCGGATTATGTCGACGACTCCTATGGGCTATTCCTAATCCTGCTGGCAGGTTGGGCAATCACCATGTTGACCGCCCCCAATTATGTCGCCGTACAAGCCGGTGCCAATCCATGGAGATTCACCCTGATGCTGTTCATCGGTGTCTCCATCGCCATCATCTCCGCCTTGGTGTTCATTCCTGAACTCGGTGTGGTAGGGGCGGCCTACTCAAGTGTCATCGGTGCCCTTGCCATCGGCGTCGTAGCGGTGGTATTCTCCGGGGAGTTCTCGAATACTTCGTCCGATGTCACCCTCGATTCTGAATCTGAGTGAACATCTCATCCAGTGCTCGCCCGACATCCTCCTCGCTAAATCGGGTTGGGGGAATCAGGTCATCGAGGGGGTCGGCAAGGGTTGCCTCGATGGCGTCGGCGATTTCAGAGGGTGTCGCTGTGTTCGCAATGCACCGCTCTGGCAACCAGGTGGCAAGGTCACCGACATCCACCGCGGCCACCGGTAAGCCGCAGGCTATGGCTTCTCGGGCGACCAATGGACCTGCCTCACGGCTGCTGGTTATCAAGGCGATATCGCAGGTGGCCATCCGGTCGAATACCATCTCTCTGGGAACATTAGCCAGCCCACCCATATGGACATTCCAACCTCTGGTCTCAAGTTTGGCACAGGCTTTCAGCGCTAACATATGTCGCTTCTCAGGGCGGCGCGGATTGGCAGGAAACAACACTTCCAATTTGCCACGTCGCCAATGACCGCGATATTGCCGCAGAGGCTGGCGCCAATCCACCCCTACCGAGGTATGGCAAGAAATCACAGTACAGTCGTCGGCGGTGTCGGTGTCGGTGTCGGTGCCGGTGTCGGTGCCGGTGTCGGTGGCTGGGGCAAGTTTCGCCAGACGCGGGGTGACGGCGACCAATGTGGTTGCCGAACCGGCCAATCGACGAATGTGTTTGCCGGCCGGGCTGGCCAGACCGATGTCGAAATCCCAACCATGGACGGTTGCTGACCAAGCCACATTCCAGCGTTTGGCCAGAGCATCCGCTAATTCAGCCACCGGCCAGATGGTATGGCAGGATATCACCTCGGGGCGCCAATCCCCCAGCCACTTCTCGACCTTCTTGGCTAGGCCGCGCAATGATGAGATTGTCCACCACAGCATGTTGTGGTCGGGTAATTGGGTGAATTTGGGATGGAAGACCGCTCCCTCATCTTCATCGGGAGTATATTTCGGACTGCGGGCAACTCCGCTCAAGGTCGAGCGACGCGCTTCGTTGATTCGCAACATTCGCGGTAAAGGATTTACCACCCTGACCTCATGTCCCATCTTTCGCAGTAGACTGACTCGGTCAGCAATGAATATCCCACGGGCTGGATTGTCAGGGATTGGATAGAGGAGGCTGACCACGAGGATTCGCATTTTCTCACCTCGGCCTGCCTTCAACCTCGACCTCATCCTCACCTACATTGCGGCATGGATTTCTGCGAGATTCTCAGCGATGCTCGAGTTATCGTTGATAAGACCCGAGCCGATCACCGCAACCTCGACCCCCCAGTCTCTGACCATTGCGATGTTGTGCGCCTTGATGCCACCATCGATCATTATCTTGGTCGCTCGCCCACCACCGGCCTTCTGCGCCTCGATTGCAGACCTCAGGGCTCGCACTTTGGACTCCACCTCAGGCATGAAGGATTGGCCACCCTTACCGGGCACAACCGACATCACCAGCACCAGATCGAGGTAGGAAAGGTGAGGCAGGACTTCCTCTACCGGGGTTGCCGGATTGAACACCATCCCGGCCTGGATTCCATAATCGTGTAATGCCGCGGCTAATCCTTTGAAGTCCTCAACAGCCTCGACATGGGCAATCACCAGATCGACACCGGCATCTGCATATTGCTTCCAGGTATCCTCGGCATTGGTGACCATCAGATGACAATCGAGGAATACTTCGGAACCGACATGGTTGCGAATCGATTTTATCACAGCCGGACCAAAGGTGATGGTCTTGTTCACCACCCAATTACCATCCATGATATCGAGATGAATCCAAGAAATGCCGGCGGCGACCGAGTCATCCATCACCTGGCCCAAGCGAGTGAAATCAGCGGTCAGAATGCTCGGAGCGATTTCCATCGGCGACCCTCGATTCATCTTGGCAGGGCCAGCGTCCATAGTGGTTTTCCCCATGTCCACAGTGTTTGCAGCAACCGTGCGAGGCAAGGTCAATAAATGGCCGGCTTGCCGAGGGCTTGAGGAACATGTCAGCACCGATAGAAGTTAATGATGAAGAGTACGATTCAGTGATAGCCGATAACGAGTGGGTGCTGGTTGATTTCTGGGCGCCTTGGTGTGGTCCATGCAAGGCACTGGGGCCTTCTCTTGCAACGATTGGCGGTGAGCGTGATTCCTTGGTCATCGCCAAGGTCAACACCGATTCCAACGCGATGAATGCGGGTAAATTGGGAGTCCGCGGTATTCCCGCCCTATTCCTCTACCACAATGGCAAGGTCGTCGACCAGAGGGCTGGGGTGGCACCAAAGCCGGACTTGGATGCCTGGCTCGATGAACATATGTCCTGATTCACTTGAACTTCCGCTTCTTGGCACAGCATTTCAAGAATTTCTTCTTGCTACCACAGGGACATTTGTCCTTGTTCATGTGACACTTACGATACTGTTTGCGAGAACCACAATGACAAGGGGCTTTCGAAGAGGATGGGGTTTTTGAGAAGGCCAGAATCTGGTCGGTCAGGCCAGTGTCTCCACCGCCGAATGGCCCGGAGGTGCGGGCCGACCTCTCCTCGTCACTCATCTCATCCCAGAGTCGCTCATCCTCGTCATCTACTCGGCCATCGCGATTGAAATCCTTGGGATGATGTGATGGCAGACTGATTCCGCCGCCGGTCGCCATATCCTTGAGCGAGACCAGGTCCTTTCTCTGCTCTCTCTGCGCCGGGGCTTTCTTGGCGCCACGGCTGGCATCGCGCTCGGCCTTTTGTTCTCGTAACATCTCCGCCACCGACTGCATATCCTCCTGCGCACCGCGCATCGCCTCCATTCCCTCTTGGAAGTCGTCGTCGCTGATACCGCTGGCACCGGCGACCAAGGACTCCTTTGGCAGGAAGTCGGCAAGGCCAAGGTCCTCGGCGCGTAACTCAATCATCGACATCAGGTCACCAAATCCGCCGACCGGAAGCAGACGCTTCTCATCGGCTTTCTCGATTTCCAGCTGTACTCGGCGAAGAGCGCTTGAAGTCCGAGCCGCATCGATGCGCTTCTCGAACTTCTTCATGCGCTTTTTCATCACCATGTCGGAGCGCAGGGTGATGGCACGGTAACCGTAGCCGATTACCCCGAGGCCGAATACCGCGGCGCTGATCATCTTGCCGTACTTGGTCTGGATCTGCTCGATTATCTCGCCGGCGACCGGGATGTTGGTCCACCATTCATTGCTCGCCTCTTCTTCCTCATCACCGTCTCCATCACCGTCCGAGGGGTCGATTCCCATCGCACTGCACACCGGCTGAAGCCAGGAATTGGGGATGTCCTCCATGCTTAGTGTGGGTTGGTTGTCATTCCATTTCGCCCAAGCGAGAGTTTGGCCATCTCTAGCATCCGTGATTTTCAATGTGAGGGTGCACCCAGAATCATCACATATTGCTAGGCCATTCTCTTGCAGGTGGATTATCTCTGACTCCTCCCAGGTCTCGACGACACTACCGTACTGAAGCAACTTGCAGTTACCTTCGGCAGCGTCAATCGTGCAGGTGTGCGGGTTACCGTCATCCTCGATAATAACAAAGTTCAGGTTTGCCCAGTTGAGGTCCTCCGAGGCTTGTGTTAATTGAAGTGCGATTAATGTATCTTCTGTGCCGAGGCTTGGGTTGGTGGCGTGGTCGGAGAAACTGAAATCTTCATCATCCTCACATAGACTTTCAACAACTTCACACGCAGGTGCGGAACTGAATTCACACCAATCAGCGAACGCCTGAGTACATTGTGAGGAGGTGTCACCCGGCCCATCGCATTCGTTGGCGACGTAATCGAGCGCCGCTTGCGGGAACATCTGAGATAGAATATTTCCATCGTTACCACCACCGCCGCCATTTCCGCTGGGGCCGGTGGTTGATGATGTGCCATACTTCAGGTCTACATTGGTTTTGTCAAAGTATGAGACATGCACATCACCATTGGAGTCGATGGCCAGTGAGGTGTACGAGCCCACGTCGCCTTCGGAGTCGATATCCTGGGTGAAGAAGAACGAGGCGTCGGAATCTGATGCATACTTCAGGTCGCCATTGGTGTCGTCATAGTACGAGATATGCACATCACCATTTGAATCGATGGCCAGTGAGGTGTACAAGCCCACGTCGCCTTCGGAATCAATTGTCGAGGTGACCCATGAACCGCTGGAATCGGTGGCATACTTCAGGTCGTTATTGGTGTCGTCATAGTACGAGATATGCACATCACCATTTGAATCGATGGCCAGTGAGGTGTACCTGCCCACGTCGCCTTCGGAATCAACCGTCGAGGTGACCCATGAGCCACTGGAATCGGTGGCATACTTCAGGTCTTCATTGATGTAGTCATTGTACGAGATATGCACATCATCATTGGAATCGATTGCCAATGAGGTATAAAGGCCCACGTTACCTTCGGAATCAACCGTCGAGGTGACCCATGAGCCACTGGAATCGGTGGCATACATCAAGTCGCCATTGCCGGCATGATAGTACGAGATATGCACAGCACCATTGGAATCGATGGCCAGTGAGATGAACCCACCCACGTTGCCGTTGGAATCGATGGTCGAGGTGACCCAGGAGCCGCTGGAATCGGTGGCGTACTTCAGAGTGGCAGGATTATCTGCAAAGTATGAGATATGCACACCACCATTGGAATCGATGGCTAGAGAGGAAGACCAACCCACATCGCCAGCGGAATCGATGGTCAAGATACCCTCAAAACCGTGAATCGGGGCATACTTCAGGTCTCCATTGGTGGCGTCATAGTACGAGATATGCACATCACCATTGGAATCGATGGCCAGTGAGGTATGCTGGCCCACGTTGCCGTCGGAATCTATGGTGTAGATGCCTTCACCTTCACCGTCACCACCACCATCGCCGCAACCGTTGAAATTGTCGACAACTGTGCCAGCCGGAGTGTTAGGACAATCATCGTAAGAGTTTGATACACCGTCTCCATCGTCGTCCGGGAAGGATGACTCGCACCCTTCGGTATCGACAACTGCTCCTAATCTGGTCAATAAGCAGGCATCCGACGTATCGGTCTTCCCATCATTATCATCATCGTCATCCTCGTCCGAATCTCGGCAGCCATCATGGTCGAAGTCGACCACCGGGTTTTCCTCCCACGACCACCATCCGGTCCTACCCCTATAACAGGAATCATCGCCGTCGTCGATTCCGTCGTTGTCATCATCCCAGTCCTCAGTGTCGTCGCGACAACCATCTTCATCAATATCGGTTGTCTCAGGATTGGAGGTCCATCCACTATCACCATCCGGGCAGTTGTCCATGGAATCCACCACGCCATCATTATCTCCATCACTTCCGCCGGATGAGCCGCTGGAACCTGCTGTTGTGGCGTACTTCAGGTCGTAATTGGATTGTTCGGAATACGAGATATGCACATCATCATTGGAGTCCATGGCCAGTGAGGTGTACCTACCCACGACGTTGGCGGAATCGACTGTTGAGGTGACCCAGGAGCCGCTGGAATCGGTGGCGTACTTCAGATCGTCATCGGATGATTCGAAGTACGAGATATGCACATCATCATTGGAATCGATGGCCAGTGAGGTATGCTCGCCCAAGTAATTGTTGGGGGTTGAATCAATCGTCAAGTTGACCCATGAACCGCTGGCATCGGTAGCATACTTCAGGTCGGAATAGCCCTCATCGTAGTACGAGATATGCACATCACCATTGGAATCGACGGCCAGCGAGGTATGCGAACCCACGATGCCGTCGGAATCGATGGTCCAGATGTCCCACTCACCGCTAGAATCGGTGGCGTACTTCAGGTCGTCATTGGTGTAGTCGTAGTACGAGATGTGCACATTATCATTGGAATCGATGGCCAGTGAGGTGTGCGTGCCCACGCTGTCGGAATCAACTGTTGAAATGACCCATGAGCCGCTGGCATCGGTGGTGTACTTCAGGTCTCCATTGGTAGAGTCATAGTATGAGATATGCGCATTATCATTGGAATCGATAGCCAGTGAGGTGTACAAGCCCACGTCGCCGGTGGAATCGATGGTCCAGATGTCCCACACACCGCTGGAATCGGTGGTGTACTTCAGGTCCTTATTGCCTGCATCGTAGTATGAGATGTGCACATCACCGTTGGAATCAACGGCCAGTGAGGTGTGCCCCCCCACGTCGCCTTCGGAATCGATAGTTGAGTAGGCCCATGAACCGCTGGCGTCGGTAGCATACTTCAGGTCATGTTCGGTTTGGTCGAAGTACGAGATATGCACAGCACCATTGGAATCGATGGCCAGTGAGGTGTACTCGCCCCCAACTTGACCAGCGGAATCAATTATTGAGATGGCCCATGTGCCACCACCGCCACCACCGGTCGGAATCGTCGTACATTGAGTATCAGACGACAATGAGGTCCATTGGGAATCAAAAATACTGATGTCCAAACAATACGTCAGCCCCCTTGTTATCGACGGATTGGAGATTGGATAACTTGCGATATTGTCCGAGTACTCGGAGCCGGATGGTGAGAAACCAGCATCGGAGTTGGAATAGATTTCAGTATCATTGCTTGAATAGTACAGGCTCCAATTTACCGAATAAGAGTTGGTGGTCGTGAGATTATTCGCTTGCCAACTCAGGTCGAGTTTTTCATATGAGCCATCGAATACTAACAGCGCCTCAATCTCGACATCATCATCACCACCTCCACCACCTCCGCTCGGTATTGTGGCGCATGAAACGTCGTTGTCTAAAGCGGTTGAAGAGAGAAAGATAGTGGCTTCAACACAGTAGGTCAGACCTCTCGTGATTTCCGCATTACCCAGAGACCACGACTGGGTAGTACCGGTGTGAGTGCTCGCCGTGGGGGTGAAAGAATCGTTTGCATGTGTCCATATTACTGTGTTGTTGCTGTCATACAACAACTTCCATACAACGTTGTAGGTGTTACCCGTGCTCAGATTACTGGCGGTCCAATATGCATCTAGATCCTCAACCGTGTTTCTCCAAAAAATCTCTCCACTGATCTCTACCGAAGGAGTGGTGGTGGTCGCCTTCCACAATTCTTGACCATTGGTGCCCTCATTAGCACTGAAGAAGAGCGAACTGCCGACCGCGGTCATGAACAGTGGATTACCGCTGGTGATACCTGACTTGATGTCCTTGACCATCACCGTGCCCGAACTGGTCCCGTCACTCTTCCATAATTCTGCACCGTGAAGGTTATTGCCATCATTAGCCTTGAAGTAGAGCATGCCGTTAACTTCTGTGGCTGCTGATGGATTGGAATGGCCACCTTGGTTGATGTCCTTGACCATTACCGTGCCCGAACTGGTCCCATTTGACTTCCACAGTTCGTGCCCGTTGGTACCATCGGTAGCATCGAAGTAGAGAGTGTTTCCAACTGCTCTGAAGTATCCCGTATCACTGCTGCCCCCGGAAGCGGTGTTGATGTCCTTGACCATCACCGTGCCGGCGCTGGTCCCATTGCTCTTCCACAACTCGTCTCCGTTAGTGCCATCGTTAGCACCGAAGTAAAGTGTGTTGCCGACCGCGGTTAAGTCGGGATAGTTGCCGAGGCCGTTGAAGCCACCCGAATTGATGTTCTTGACCATCATCGTGCTGGTTTCGTAACCTGTGCTCTTCCACAACTCCCATCCGTTTATGCCATCATATGCGCTGAAGTAAAGAGTACTGCCGACCGCGGTCAGGTCTTTCGGATTACTGCTGGATCCATTGTTGATGTCCATGACCATCACTGTGCCCGAACTGGTCCCATTAGACTTCCACAGTTCGTACCCGTTGATTCCGTCATTAGCACTGAAGTAGACTATGTCATTGATTATGGTAAATTTGCTCGGAACACTGTCGCCGGAGCCGCCAGTTTCAGAATTGATGTCCTTGACCATCACCGTGCCGGCACTGGTTCCGTTACTCTTCCAAAGTTCTTTTCCGTTTGTGTTGTCCGACGCACAAAAGACGACTGAGTTGCCAACCACGGTTAACTCAGTCGGGGAGCTGCTACCTGAGCCTGACCAGATATCCTTGACCATCACCGTGCCAAGAGGGGACCCGTCGCTCTTCCACAACTCGGTTCCACTGCTGCCGTTATTCGCCTGGAAGTAGAGCGTGCTACCGACCGCGGTTAACTCAGTCGGGGAGCCGCTACCTGAGCCTGACCAGATATCCTTGACCATCACCGTGCCGGCGGTAGTTCCGTCACTCTTCCACAACTCGGTACCGTTGGTGCCGTCATCCGCTGAGAAGTAGAGTGTGCTGCCAACCGCAGTTAGGTGTTGGGGGTAACCTTGTAATGCACCTGAATAGATGTCCTTGACCATCTCTGCATCATTGAAATCTCCATCATACATCACACCGTTGTTATCTTCCAAAATAGTCGGCCCAACGGCCATATCCTGCACTGCATAGACGGCAAAGGAAGAAAATAACATCAGGATAATCATCAAGAATGATTGCGCATTGTTACTCTTCGATGAGCGATGACCCCACGAGGACATGTACTTGCGAGTACGATTGATTAGATGAAACCTACTTTCCCTGTTTCAGTTTCTTTTTTCGCTTCGTCCGCACTTTTCCGACCTCGCGATTCAACCTCTCGCGCAGGGCATCGTGCAACCACATCCCATCATCGGTCTCAAGCAGTAATGAGCGCTCGAGCAGGCGCTTGGGTGGACTTCCGTCC
>JYMV01041404.1_pt1 | contig 10500 bp, 10 predicted proteins | sample 338911 | NCBI WGS metagenome assembly JYMV01 (sample SAMN03354496, study PRJNA234377) | hydrothermal vent metagenome | biome: Deep sea; feature: Hydrothermal plumes at the Eastern Lau Spreading Center, Western Pacific Ocean; material: Seawater | place: Tonga | collected 2009 | depth 2000 m m
TATTCAATTAAAAAATCATTATAAAAAAACCCCCATTTTATTTGGTGATGCTGGTTGGTCTGCAGCCAAAAGGATATTTTCAATAATTGCTTTAATTTCTTCGCGTTCCACCGATCATCCCTTGTTAAATTATTGTAAAAAAATAGCACCAAAGCCATTCTATCTACTTAACCTATTCTCTGCAAAAATAAATCGGCGCCACGAACATTGGATTATGATGTTTACTCCTTAAAGTACTTACTCAGCGCAAGTCCTTGCGAATGGTAATTGGATTTTAGTTTTTCCCCATACACTTTCGTCGGTTTCTCAATGACACTTTCAAACTTAAGCCGGCAAAAAGTTTGCCCATCCTCTACCATGAAAGGAACATCATGCGGGCGAACCTCCATGACGGCACGAGTCCCTTGGTTTTTTAAAGTCCTACCGCCATGCCAACCGAAACCTGGATCAAAAAACCCAGCGTAGTGGGTACGCAATTCACCACTATTGGGTTCATAAGCAACCATTTCTGCAAGCAAATGAGGCCAGATACAAATTTTTTCTTTGGACATCATTATGTAGAAGCTTTCTGGTTCTAAGATCAACCGTTTATTCCTGATCTGAGTCAAGGTAATCGGTTCCCAAAAATCCATCGGATGATAATGCCGATTAAGACTCATATCAATAACACTGGAGTTGGTTTTTGCCTTGTAGGCGACAACTCGATCCCTTCTCGTTCCCGCAAGATCCAAACTAATAAATAAACCGTTGTCGATCTTCACTTTATCCATTCCGACCGACCTACCAGCATCACCAAATAAAATGGGGGTTTTTTTATAATGATTTTTTAATTGAATATCTGAAAGATGCGGGTCTCCCTGGAAAATACGTAACTGGTTCAATAGTAAGCCCTCCCTCACTCTTACAGGGAATGATCTAGGAATAACTTCTAAATACATTTTCCCTTTGTACCCGCTGGGAACCTCATCAAATCTATGCCCATGATCAACAATCACGCGGGTAAACATGTCCAGCCTCCCTGTCGAGCTTTTTGGGTTAGTGCGCCCTTGAAAGTTTTTAGGGAAATCCAGTTCTTCCAGTAGAGGAATGAGGTAAATAGCCCCTTTTTCTAAAATACCCCCATCTCTCAAATCAATCTCGTAAAGTTTTACCTCGTTCAGTTTGATTTCCACGGTATCATTTTCTGGTAGAAAACTACTCTGAATACGATAGGCATGGCTACCCAACCTTAGGTCAAGACTCACCGGTTGAAACTGAGATGCCAGCAAGGTTACTCGAGAATGTATTATTCCTTCATGGCACGCAAGCTCAATAGACTGGTTCGTGAGGTATCCTGATTTACCTCTAAGGCTTCTAACCAGCCCTCTTGACAGATATGATTTTGCGGAAAGGGTCTTCATCGTAGTGTTTGCCTGTCAATTTGAGGGAATATATTTACTAAAATTCTATCTGAAAGAGTTCGGAAGGTACTTTTATAAACGAGCCCTTAAACCTCATACGAAAATATCTTGAGTAGGTTTCTGACCATTTATTCCAACTTCGGATAGTCCACAACCTGTAAAACTACTTGAAAACAAATTGACAGGCCCTCTGAGGCTATGATTAAATCTTAATATTCAAATGATTTCAACCCCATTGTGGCTAGTAGTCCCAATTTATAAGGAAACCTTTATGCCTCTCTACGAATATTTCTGCGAAAATTGTCAGATGGATTTCACCTTGCTTCAGTCGACAAATACTAACAAAGAGGAATCCGAGTGCTCTGAGTGTGGCTCAAAAAATACTCGATATAAATTCTCTTCGTTCTCAGCGAAGATTCAGGGCAAACCTCTCGCCGATTTGCAAAAACCGGTCACTGTTGATGATCTGCCTAATAAAAATGTTCTAAAGATTCCTCCAGCCAGACATATTTCTGAATACCAATAAAGAAAACAAACTGAATAGCCCTTCTAATTATTCAAATAACTTTATAAAATTTGCGGCTGATCTAGATGAGAAATAAGAACCCAAAACAAAAAAATGCCTCCGACAGTAATGATGGAACATTGCTGAATATTGGTAAAAAAATTGCTTGGCCGATATTCTGGACAATTGTGATAATCGCTGGATTGTGGTCGCTAATGCATTTTTCAACACCAGAAACAAAACTTGAACCATATACCAAGTTCCAAAAAACATCCGGTATTTTTGAAAACAATTCTGACTCAAAAGTAAATACTGAATTAGAACGCTTCGCCGAAACCAAGCAATCCGACTTCTCCAGCATTTCAACCTCAAACCCTGAGCCAACGCGAATTAATTACCAATTGCCGAGGAAAACACTTGAACACATCCAAAAAGGGATGCAACTGATTGAAGAGGGAAAATTCAACAGCGCCGATATGGAATTTGAAAAAGCAGCCCAAATTAGCCCAGACTCGCCTGAAGTTTTTGCGATTTGGGGAACTGCACTTCGAGTTCAAGAAAAATACAAGGGCGCTAACCGTCATTTTGCAAAAGCTATGGAACTGTCACCCGATGACGCGGAAGTCGCGTTCAACTGGGGTGTCTCCCGTTTTAGAGAAAAAGCCACTGATGAGGCTATAAAGTTATTCTTGAAGACCGTCGAACTAAGCCCGTCTTATCACATGGGCTGGTACTATCTCGGAAAGGCCTATGGACAAAAAAATAACTACGACGAAGAAATCAAGTACCTTTTGAAGGTCACCAACTTAAAACCAGATTTCGGCTGGGGTCATTTCGACCTGGCAATAGCTCTCAGTCTTAAAAAGAAATTTGAAGAAGCTGCGCCGCACTTTGAAAGAGCCATTGCTATAGACAAGAAACAATTCGAAAAACCTTTCGTCGTTCAGTTTCTTACTGCCTTGGGACGCTACAACCCAACTCCTCCTAAAAAAGAAAAAAAGAAAAAACCTGAATCCGTGGCCAAAGAAGCCAAAATTAATACGGCTCCTCTAAAAAAATTACAACCAGAAGAGGAAAAACCGGAGGGATCAGACCATAAAATGGACGAAGGGTCCAAGATGAAAAAAGAAACAACTAACGTCAAAGGAACAATGTTGATCAACGGGAAAGCGCCCGGTTCCAATGCGATCATATTCCTGGAAACAAAAACAAAAATGAAAGCACCAAACCAAAAAACGCTTAAAATCACTATTGATCAAAACGATCTGCAGTTTTTTCCTAAACACACCGTAGTCCCGGTAGGTTCCACCGTTGATTTTTCTAATCAAGATGTTGAAGTACATAACATTTATTCCAAGTCTATAAGCAATCAATTCAATCTGGGTGCCATGTCTTCAGGTATGGTCAAAACCATCTCTCTCCTTCAACCAGGTCCAATCGTCCTAAGATGTAATCTTCACAAGGGCATGGTGGGTACTATCTTCGTTGTGCCCAACGGTTACTACACCCAGCCCAACAAACAGGGTGATTTTAAATTCAAAGAGGTGAAAAGTGCTGGTTACATTATGCAAGCTTGGGCACCACACCTGGCCCCCGAAGATGTAGAAACCAACTTGAAAACAGCTGACCTAAATGGTGAAGATAAAACCTTTGATTTTGATATTAAAACAGCTTCTCTTCCTGGAGAGATCCATGACATGGTCGATCCTGTGGACTACAACGCTATTGTTGATAGTATCGATAATGAACTCAAACAGGCAATCCAAGACTGGGAGGCTGGAAAAAAGTACATATCGCGAAAACGTGCCTTGATGGCAATCACACAATATTATGATGGCGGAGGACTTAAAGGCGCTTTAGCAAAAAGTTTTAGTGAAAAAAGAAGCGAGGGTTTAGAGGATAAGCTTGACGATATTCGAAAAATTATTTCAGGAATAGGCGTAGGATCCAAATTGGCGACAGGGGATTCTCTCCGACAAAAGGTTGCATTTGCAGTCGCTCAACTAAGAAACAATGTCCGGGAACTAGAAGCTCGCCTTAATCCTGACCCCATAGAGCTGAAACAAAATTAAAATCTAATTCTGATCATTTTTTCTAAACACATTGATTGGTGAATAATTAAGAAGGAGCTCGCAATAAAAACAGCTTTTACTTGGGATAACTGGGAACTAGACTACGGGGGGTCTTTCCTTCAAGGGCATCGAAAATATTATCGGCTACCAGCAGGGCCATCTTATCTCGTGTTTCAAAGCTGGCGCTTCCAATATGAGGAAGTATCATTAGGTTATCAAGTTCTCTCATTCCTTCGGTAAGCTCTGGTTCGGCTTCATAAACATCCAAAGCGGCCCCTGCCAGTCGACCTTCCCTGAGGGCTGCAACCAAGGCATAATCGTCGATAATTTTTCCGCGAGCTGTATGAATTAGATACGCTGTTTTCTTCATAAGGGCAATTTCATCGTTACCTATCATATACTCTGTTTCCTCTGTCAAAGGAACGTGAAGAGTTAAGAAATCAGATTCTCGCAAGATCTGTTCAAAAGTAACGTGCTCAGCATTGAGTTTCTTTTCTTCTTCCTTCGGCAAACGGTTTCTTTGGTAATACAGTGTTCGCATGTTAAATCCGATAGCCCTTCTTGCGACAGACCGACCTATCTCCCCAAGTCCGATAATTCCAAGAGTTTTTTCGTGTACATCTCCCCCAAGAAATAGTTTAGCTCCCCAACCCTGAAATTTACCCTCTCGTGTATAGCGGTCAGCAGATACAATCCGACGTGCGGCTCCAAGAATCATAGCCCAAGTAAGATCTGCAGTAGTTTCATGAAGCACATTAGGAGTATTAGTAACCCATATACCCCGTTCAGATGCATAAGTTACGTCAATATTGTTAAAACCGGCTCCATAATTTGCAATAATTTTGAGTTTAGTACCTCGATCGATAATGTCTTGATCAATTCTGTCCGTTAAGTAGCTTATGACGGCATCACTTCCCGAGACTTTCTGCTTGAGTTCTTCTTTTGTTAACGAAGTTCGATTTATTTTTAAATCACATTCGGAAGAGAGCTTGTCTAGGGCAACTTGAGGAAAAACGTTGGTCACAGTTACGATCGGTTTCATTTAGTAAAGCCCTTTACAAGTTTCTGTGCTAGAACAAACCATTGATTTTAAAGGAAAAACCTTCCTAATCTCATGAAAATCCTGTTTTTAGTTCCCCCTGAAACGATCTCCATAGAATCGTCCGTACCCAAAGCCCTGGAAGGCGGAAAAGGCTATTACCCAAAGCTAGGGTTAATGTATGTCGCCGCATGGTACGAACGTGCTACCGGAAATACACCTGTATTTATTGATTGTCCCCCGGAGGGAATCACGGAACACGAACTACTAAAGCAAGTCGAAAAAGTTCAGCCCGACATGGTAGCGATGAGCATCATGACATTCAATTTGCTTGATGCGCTCCACACATCTAAATCGCTCAAACAAAAGCACCCAAATATTAAAATTTGTCTTGGCGGACCTCATGTAAACATGTATCCAAAAGAAACTCTCGATCAACCCAATATCGACTATGTTGTATTCGGTGAAGGTGAAAAGATTTTTACCGAACTCGTCACCGCTCTTGAAGAAGATATATCAGACCTTCAATCCTTGCAAGTCATCAAAGGCTTAGGCTGGAAAAAAGACGGCATATCCAATATCAATCAAGCCCAAACTGAACTACTAGACCTTGATGAACTGCCTTTTCCTGCTCGTCATTTAGTTGATGTCAGCAAATATAAACATATCATAGGAGAAGGAAGACAGTTTTTTAGCATCCAGGCGACTAGAGGATGCCCGGCTGCTTGCACCTTCTGCGACATTCGCCAAACTAAGTTTCGGTGTCGTTCTCCGGAAAGTGTTGTTGATGAAATAGAACAGTTAGTAAACATGGGAGTAGACGATCTATTTTTTGTAGACGACACAATAACAATCAATAAGAAAAACCTTATCGACACCTGCAATCTAATTATCGACCGCGGAATAAAAATTAACTATAAAATTTCAGCACGAGTAGACACTATAAACGAAGAAGTCCTCCAAGCACTTAAAAAATCGGGGTGCTATCGCATCCACTTTGGAATTGAATCAGCAACTCCTCGTCACCTTAAGTATCTGCAAAAGGGACAGACAACTGAAAAGGTAGAACGTGCCTGCAAAATGACTCGAAAGGCCGGGATAGGCTTTTTCGCTTATATGATGATCGGCATTCCCCATGAAACCAGAGAAGAGATGTTGGCCACCGTCGATTTTGCCAAAAATCTAAAACCCGATTATGCACAATTTTCGATATGCACTCCCTATCCTAAAACTGAATTATATCAGCAGATGCGCGACGAAGGTATCGTCACAGAAGACTACTGGCAAGATTTTGCTGAGCGACCCCGAGTCGATTTTAAAATCCAATTCTGGAATAAGAGCTTTACAGAAGAAGAATTAAGGAAACTTCAGGATGAATGCCACGCCAGATTCTATAGCAGTGCCTCTTACATTTTGAAGCAGATTACTAAAGTACGTTCTTGGCCCGACTTTACTGCTAAAGCTCGCATGGGCACCAAAATTCTAACCAGCCGCATGGGAATTTAATTCTCTAGAAAACTTTTAGTTAACCATACCTAATTTGTTATATTTTTATTGTCTCTCTAAGTAAAGTTAAAGACCTCCCCCAAACCTATTTTTAAATTGGCCTCATAACGTGTAGAATCAATCTATGCTCGAGGTAACAGAAATTTATAAAAGTATTCAGGGTGAGTCAACTTACATGGGACGCCCTTGTGTATTTGTTCGCCTAACAGGTTGTAATCTTCGGTGTGTATGGTGCGACACGACCCACGCTTTTTATGATGGAAAAAATTTATCTATCGAACAAATTATAGACCAGGTGAAATCATATAGCACCAACCTAGTAGAAATAACTGGGGGAGAACCTCTTTTGCAAAAAGAAGTCTTCCCTCTTATGGAATCCCTTTTAAAAAATAAATTCCAAGTCATGCTGGAGACAAGCGGATCTCTCTCGATTAAGAATGTGCCCGCAGAGGTTATTAAAATTTTAGATCTTAAATGCCCAGGAAGTGGAGAGGAGAATAAAAACCTCTGGGAAAACCTGAATCATCTCGGTAGCACAGATGAAATTAAGTTTGTCATTGCTGACAGAGTTGACTATGAATGGAGTAAGAAAGTTCTACGTGATTACGAACTCGATAAAAAAAACCCGATCTTGTTTTCACCCGTCTTTAAAAAACTTAAATTAAAAGATTTAACCGAATGGATCTTGGAAGACAATCTCCCAGTTCTCCTGCACACACAGTTACACAAACATATTTGGGATCAAAAAACAATCGGTGTTTGACTAGCGTGTCTCAAATTAAAATTAAACAAAAATCTAGTTAAGCAATGCCCAAGCATGATCAAAATATTCGGAGGAAACTACTCGCCTGGTACGATAAAACAAAACGAAACTTACCCTGGAGAAATACAAAAGACCCCTATAGCATCTGGGTTTCCGAAATTATGCTCCAGCAGACTCAAGTTAAAACTGTAATTCCCTACTACGAACGCTGGATCAAGACACTCCCAACAATAGGCAAGCTAGCAAATGCACCTGAGCAGAAAATTTTAAAACTGTGGGAGGGACTTGGCTATTATTCAAGAGCAAAAAACCTTAAAAAATCTGCACAAATTATTTGCAGGGAAATGAATGGGGAACTACCTAAGACCGTCAACGATTTAAAAAACCTTCCCGGAGTCGGTCGATATACTGCCGGCGCTATATCCAGTATCGCATTTGGATTAAAAGCACCTGTCCTAGATGGCAATGTTAAACGTGTCCTCTCACGATTATTCTGTATTAACGAAAATGGAACTACCTCAGCTTCCGAAAACCGTTTGTGGCAACAAGCCGAAGATTTACTTCCAGTTCGTAGGCCAGGTGATTTCAACCAAGCTCTTATGGAATTAGGAGCAACTGTGTGCATACCCAAATCACCAATATGTCAACAATGTCCCATGCGAACTCTCTGCAAAGCATTTCTTAAAAATAAAATAACCGAGTTTCCGCCTTCTAAAAAAAAGGTCCCTTCTAAAAAAATTGAAGTCAGCGCGGGTATTATCATAAAAAATAAAAAGGTCTACATTCAACAAAGATCAAAAAATGCTTTGATGGGAGGACTCTGGGAGTTTCCGGGTGGGAAAAGAGAAAAAGGTGAATCGCCCGAAGAATGTTTGAAGCGTGAGATTAAGGAAGAGCTCAGAGTAAATGTTATTAATCTAAATAAAGTTATGACCATCAAACATACCTACACCCAATTCCGTGTGACTCTAAATGTATTCAACTGCGAATTACAAAAAAAACAAATCAGGCCTGATGGGTGCGAACAATGGAAATGGGTTTCATTATCAAATTTGAAAAAATATCCTTTTCCTGCTGCCAATGTTAAAATTGTAAAGTATCTAACCGAAAAATAGCTCCTCGTACTAAAAAAATCTGATTGAAAAAATGAACCCGGGAATCAAAGTAACCCTTGTTGGAACTGCTTCCAATATTATACTTTCAATTATTAAATTCATTGGAGGTATCATTGGTAATAGTGCCGCTATGATAGCCGATGCGGTTCACTCTGTTTCCGATCTACTGACTGATGTAATCGTATTAATCACGCTCAAGGTAGGCCAAAAGCCTAAAGACGATAACCACCCTTATGGCCACGGAAAAGCAGAATCCCTTGGGGCAACGGCTATTGGATTTTTTATTATTTTAGCCGGAGTAGGATTAGCCTATGAAGCCTGGGATATAGTTCAATCTGAGGTATCTCGCATTCCCGAACCGTTAGCAGCTGGCGCTGCATTGATTTCTATTTTTATCAAGGAATGGTTGTTTCGCTACACACGTTCAGTTGGTAAAAAGTCGAACAGTTCTCTACTTCTTGCGAATGCCTGGCATCATCGATCCGACGCCATATCATCTATCGCTGCCTTAGTCGGCATTATAGGTTCAATGGCAGGATTCCCCGTTCTAGACCCTATCGCTTCAGCAATGGTCTCCTTCATGATTATTAAAGTGGGTTACGAACTCACTCTTGGGGGGTTTCGTGACTTGATGGATACCGCACTCAACGAAAAAGATACTCAAAAACTTCAAGCTACAATAGATAATATTTCTGGTGTCATAAAATCACACGATTTACGAACACGAAAAATTGGTGAAGAGATTCTAATGGATGTTCACATTCAGGTAGATAGTGACCTAACCGTAACTGAGGGCCATGAAGTAGGTGAAAGAGTTCGCAGACAATTAATCAAGAACTATCCGAATACTCAGGATGTCCTGGTTCATGTAGACGGCTATGACGACAGCGAAGTAGAGTCTATTTATAATATTTCTCGGAGTGATGTCGAAATATTGCTCGCCCCAATACTCGCTACTACTGAGAGGGCGTTAAAAAAAACACAGCTGCGAATACATCACCTTAAAGGGAAAAATATTGTAGAACTTTATTTACATGGAGATTCTAAAAAAACAATTGCCGAGACTGAAGCTTGCCTTAAGGAAGTAAAAAGTAATCTTTTAAAAAATGAACATATAGATGGTGTTAAATTATACTTAGAGGTTGAATCGAATAATGATTACTTAACAAAGTAAGTGTCCTTATCAGAAAAAACAGGGGGACTATGAAGATTGAGCATACACATTGACTGGTCATCTGTTGAAAATTCGTGAACTATTCCAGAAGGAACTCTAAAAAAACACCCCTCTTTTAACTCATAATTATTCCCATCAAGGACAGCCTTCCCAGCACCTGAGACAACGTAATATAATTCCTCACCCTTTTTGTGATAACTGGGTTTTTTAATCTGACATGGTTCCATACGCACCAAATAAGCAGAAAACTGCTCACAGGCCTCCCGAGGTAAAAGCTGGTCGATTTGAATTCCTTTTAGAACAAATGACTCCGCATTACCTGGCTCCAGAAAAAATATCTGATTTTTTTTTGTCATTTACCCTTCCAAGTAAGAACATCATAACCTGGAACAAAGATCCCCTGAATGTGTTTTTGTATCAACTTGTGAAATAGCTTCCAAAATATTTCCGTCTTCATCAATCACATAGGTAATACGTGATGCATATTTATCTTCAGGGCCTTTAACTGCTTCATAAGCTAGAGCAATTTCTTGGTTTACATCACATAATAAAGGGTACGGAAAATCAAATTTTTCGGCGAACGCTTTATTATCAGACTCATTATCTAAGCTAACTCCTAAGACAACTGTATTTTTTTGGGTGAATTTTCCATAGTCATCACGGAACCCTTTTCCTTCCATAGTGCAACCCGGGGTATCCGCCTTAGGATAAAACCATAACACGACTTTCTTTCCTTTGAAATCTGCGAGACTAATATCATCACCATTGTGACCCTTAACCGAAAAACTCGGCGCACTCGTACCTTTTTTCAGCATAAAAAAACCTCCTTCACATTATTTACAATAAGATCTTGGCGCTCTCGAAAAAAAATAAACCTTCAAAAAATAATTGTAAGTCTGTAGTATTTAGTTTTCATTTAGTTCAAG
>JYMV01049175.1_pt1 | contig 10500 bp, 17 predicted proteins | sample 338911 | NCBI WGS metagenome assembly JYMV01 (sample SAMN03354496, study PRJNA234377) | hydrothermal vent metagenome | biome: Deep sea; feature: Hydrothermal plumes at the Eastern Lau Spreading Center, Western Pacific Ocean; material: Seawater | place: Tonga | collected 2009 | depth 2000 m m
TTAGGGGTAGACCTGTGTATTTTTTTATTTTAATGAGGATAGTAACATGAGTGAGAACAATCAATTACAAACGGAAAAGCTATACAGTAAGAATAATACTAACAGCATAATAATGGACGACCTAAATCGTGCACTACCTATACAAATGTATATGGAAATTATTGATGCTATAACTGCATACCGTACGGGGGAGTATTACAACTCTAAAATGAAACGAATAAACAAACTTGTTAAAACAGACAGGATAGTAAAGTCTATATTCTGTACTATTCTAATGACAGATAGACAAAGACCTATACAAGATCCAGCTACTAAGATTGGATTCGAAGTGGGTATGGATAATCCACTAGATGCTGTTAAGACGGGAGCTGAATTACTGGCTATCACTGCAGATGTAGACTTATTTGATATACTAATGTACACAGACGGTACAGAGATTAAACCTAAGTTAATCATCGATGAATCTACTAGAGAAAGACTAGATATGTTGCAATTCTTACCACCGTGTAAAGAACTACCACAACCATGGTTAGATAATAGAACCGGAGGTTGGCTATTTGAGCATAAGAGCGTACTTCTAGGCAAAGGTAACCATCATATGGAATATCAAGCCTTAGATGCCTTAAATCAACTACAAGAGGTTGCTTGGACTATAGACCCAGATGTATTTATCAATGAAGATAATGATAATACTAATATGGATCCAGATCAGTTCCTTACTATTGCCAGTGAATACATAGGTAGTACATTCTACTTTGTATGGAGGTATGACAAGAGAGGTAGGTCTTACTCTTCAGGTTATGACCTAAATATTCAATCTAATGAGTATGGTAAAGCTTTGTTGTCGTTAGATAATAAAGTGATGATTACTAAACTAGATAATCTTAAGATTGCTGTTGCTAATCATGCAGGTCAAGACAAGTTAACTTGGAAAGAACGTATCAACTGGTTTGATAGTATGAATAATCAATTCGAGACTAGAGATTGGGATGAACCTATACTAGGTAGGAAGGCTATAACTGCTTACCAAGATACTATAAATGGTAAAGCTACTGGTTATGTAATGTCATTAGATGCAACTGCCAGTGGATTACAGATTATGTCTGCTTTAACTGGTTGTACTAAGACTGCTGAGGCATGTAATATGCTCTATACCGGTAGAAGAGAGGATTTGTATACTATGATTGCTGATAGTATGAATACTCAGTTAGATTCTAATAATAGCGTTGATAGAAAGCTAGTGAAGCATCCTATTATGACACACTACTATAATTCTAAGGTTGTACCTGAAGAGGCATTTAATGTAATACAGTTAGAAGTATTCTATAAAACATTAGATACTGCATTCGAAGGTGCTGAGGCATTAATGAATACTGTTAATGAATTCTGGAACTACAATAGTGATGTACATACTTGGACATTACCTGATGGACATGTAGCTAGAGTACCTGTTGTAGAAATGTCAGATACTAGAGTTGAGGTAGATGAGTTAGATCATAGAACGTTTACTTATCGGTATGCTAAACAACAACCTAGTAAGAACTATAAGAGTTTAGTAGCTAATGTTGTACATTCTGTAGATGGTTATATTGCTAGAGAAATGGTACGTAGAAGTTCATTCGATTTAGTTCATATCCATGACTGTTTTGTATTCTCACCTGAATATCTTGAAGATGTATCACAACTGTACCGTGATATCATGATTGAGATAGCCAACAGTACACTGTTAAGCGACATTCTAAGTGAACTCAAAGGTAGTTATGTTAAAGTGAATAAACTAACTAATACGTTAAGTACAGAGATCGCTAAAAGTGAGTACATGTTAAGTTAAGAATATCCCTATGCCTATATGGTGTAGGGTTTATTTTTTTTTATTGTTATTCTTGTGTGGACTCCGTCCACTGTTTTAAAAATATTCAAAAAGGAAATAAAATATGTCAAATATATTAGATTTATATAGAAGTGACTTCATTCCAGGAATGTGGGAACAGATATGCCAGCAATTAGATATTCCAATCAATTCTGATAGAGCTAAAGTTGTTATTAAATCAGTTGATTTTAATTAACTGTAGGTTATTCGAAAATAACAAAGCGCAAGACTAACTAACCCTACACTGATAGGAAAGACGCAATGCAATCTAAACACTATACACACTATAAAATAGATACCTGTTTACATGCAGGTTGTGTAAATCATACTCCGAAAGGATGCTGGTTAAATAACCTAGAGATAGATAGATACTTAGAGCAAGCAGAGCACTTACATACACCTAAAATATGTCTTGCTAGAAAACAAGCAGACCTATTTAAAACAGAGAGACTTTTATATAATGACTAATCCAACATGGGTCACAAACCTTACAGCAAGCAATACATTAACCTTTACTGCTGAACAGCAAGATATTATAGATAGTACGGAAAGTACTGTATTAGTTAATGCTGTTGCAGGCAGTGGTAAGACATCAGTACTGATGGAGATAGCTAAGAAATCCTCTAATGGATTGTACTTGGCATTCAATAAAGCTATTGTTAAGGATGTAATACCTAAACTACCGTTAGGCTGGAGCTGTAAAACATTTAATGCTTTCGGACTACGAATGGTTTATCAAAATATTCCTAAGGTACAAGTAGACTTTAATAAATATTCAAAACTATTTGGAAAGAGTCCTTCAGTACATTTAGCACAAAAGCATATGGTACTAGGAGGTAACGTTACAGACAAATCTTGGGAAGAGACTTGTAGACGTTTTACAATTTCAAGTTCTCTAATTTCTGGAGCAAAGAAATATTTAAAGGCAGGATTAGAAGAAACTTCTCTAGTCAGTGGTGATGAAATGCTTGAGTATCCTATTCAAAACGGATGGAAAAGCGATCACTATGACGTAGTACTGGTAGATGAGTGTCAGGATCTAAATCCTCAACAGATTAAATTCTTAAGTTGTATTCCTACAAATAGAATTATATTTGTGGGCGACATGAATCAAGCTATTTATGGATTCAGAGGAAGCGATCCTTATGCTATAGATATGATCAAGGAACAGTATGTACCTAAAGAATATCCTATGAATGAAAGCTTTAGATGTCCTGTTGAGATACTACAACAAGTTAATCATATCGTGCCCTCAATTACTAGTAGAAAGAGAGGGGGGAGTATCTTACATGCTAATAAAAGTAATGTTATTTATCCTGATGAGTGCTTTGTCACTAGTAGGACTAACGCCAGTTTAATTAGATTAGCTCATACATTAATTAGTAGCAATCAACACTTTGCTATTAGTGCATTATTTGTAAACTCATTAAAATCTAGATTAGATCCTGTATTAGCAAGAAGTGCTACTATTGATGACGTTAGAAAATTACTAGACTATAACTTTAATGCTGATATCAGTAGATACAACCAACTAAATTGGAACACTGCAAATATGATTGATCGATACAAAGGATTAATCACTATTGCTAATAATTGTAAGAGTATTGCAGAGATAAAGAACTTTATCGGTAAGATGAAGTTACACACAAATAGCGGAAGTACGCGTAAACTAATAACAATACATGCAGCTAAAGGACTGGAAGCTGAACATGTTTTCTTTTTAGATCCAGACACATGTGATTATTTTAAGAATAAAACTAATATTAAATGGGAAAGACAGCAAGAAGATAATTTGTACTACGTTGCCTGCACTAGAGCACTGAAAACGTTAACACTTGTTCGGTAATGGACTTAATTACAATTGAAATTGATGAAATCAAAGCAGGTATGCAAATAATTGTAGATACAAATCCATATGGCAGAGCTAATCTAGCTAGGCACACTGTAAGCCACACCTCTTTAGGTCACCCAGGAAAAAAAACTATTTACTGTAAACAGGGGTTCATTTTTTATGAAAACTCAAAAGTTTTTTTAGACAATAAAATCAATAAGACATTTCTACTGCTAGAAGGGAAATTAGATATTGAAGACTATAACGAATAAAAGTAGTGGGGTATAAATGGATAGCTTTGAGACTCTTATAATTTCAACTATTGTAGGCTTTGTAGCCTATATACAGGGAGTAATTACAACTAGACGTAAATACATCCACTTAAAAATTGCTGTTAGATCAGATATTTTACAATCTACTTATTCACAAGGATTTCAAGATGGAAAAAAAAGTGCAAGAAAGAGCTGAATACTTTAAAATTGAAAAATGCAATGTCATTACTTGTGAATACAATAATGTATACAAATGCAGTTTAAGTGATTTACTCATTGAACGTTTTGAAAATCTATTCGATACCTTTAATAATATAGAAGACTGTGGTTTAACTAATCAACTTCAGATATTTGGTACGACTAAATTATTAAACGGAGAGAAAAATGGGTAGATATTACGAAGGTGACATTGAAGGTAAATTCTGGTTTGCATGTCAATCATCTGATGATGGTGAGTTCTTCGGAGCTAAAGAATCAAATCCACAATTCACAGAATACTACATTAATACTAGTGATTTAGACCTAGTATTGCATGGCATTAGAGAATGTAAAGTAAATCTTGGAGATAATGTTAGGTTATTCCATAAAGCTTATCGAGGAGGATTAGATGAAGAACCTCTGTGGCGCACATATTCTAAAGAAAAACAGACACAACTATACGAATGGTTTGCTAGATTAGATATGGGTATGCGGATATTAGCCTACATGCTAGAAAATCCAGGTGAAGATTGTAACTTTACTGCAGAGTTTTAATTATAAAAGGAAATAAACATGGGAATGAAACTAGAAAATGGAATGCTCTTACTTAAGAGAGTAAGACAATATGTAGATATGCAAGGCAATATCTACAATATGAATACTAACGGTAATCTCGATGACATGGCAGAAGGAGCTGTAGCTAATATAAAAACAGCACCTGCTACTTGGTTCGATAATCTAACAACTGATGAATATCGTGCAGTAGACATAATTTATGGAGGACTACCTGAATGAATCAACAAGAATATAAATACATAGCTTATTGTAATTATTATGGTGAACATCATACTTTTGTAGGAAATTCTATAGAAGATTTACAAGATGAAGTAGATAGTTGGCATGAACGCACACAGGGATATACACCTTATGAAACTCAGCTAATAGACTCTACTATATGTATCAGTGATTTTCAATTTTTAATATATACGAGGGATCAAAATGGGACAAGTTAAACGTATGCTCTTCGAAGAGCAAGAACATGATGCAAACATGAGAGACCAAGAACCTGACTTTGATGATTATGCATTAGCTATGAAAGCTAAAGATAAAGATGATCAACGTGAGTGGGAAAAAGTTAATGATGATGGCAAATTCTGTAAGAATTGTCAGCATTGTGAACGTACACGAGATGCATATGGAACTGGGGACAGTCCTTGCATAAGAGAATGCACTGCAGATGATCCATCTGAATGTCCGGGGTTACTGTAATGAGTATTAATTTTAAAAACATAACAGTAATTGATATGGGCTGGGAACCTGACCAGTATCCTGAATTTGAGGATACATTTATTATCGAGGCAGAGTTCAAAGACACAGGGATAGAGTTAACTGACGAACAAGTAGAAGAGTTAAACGATAACTCAGATTTTGTTTATGAAGAGTTACAAAATTTCTTGCATTAAAAAATAAAACCCAAAAAAGGTACACAAGCTACACAAGCTACACTAACTATGAGGGTCTCCGACCCTTTTTTAAATTATGCCAACACTAAATGATACTTCTAGAGAAGCAATAGAATATGTTGCTGACACAGGTGAAACTGTTTTTTCTCTAATAGAAATAAATAACAAAAATATTCAAATAAATATAGACGCTACTCTTATTACTGAAGAAGATCTAGATGACTTATTAGATGCAATAAGAACTGCTGTAATGCTCGAAACAACTTAAATAAAAGGGAGAAACTTATGAAATTAAGTAAAGTAAAGAAAGATGAAATTTATAATGAACTACGTAAGACATATGATAAGCCATTTGAGGCTGTGTATGGATCACAAACTAAGCTTGTAAAAGAAAACTATGACTTGTGGATAGCTCCATATGAAAAGGATATTGAGAAATTACCCATTTCGATGATAAACACTACAGATCGTTTAATCATGGAAGTATATGATGAAAAGGACTATAAACAAAATTGGGACTATAACACAGATGTAAAAGTTCCTTGTATGGTTGATGGTAGTGGATGGACTTCAAAATCGTTACCTATTCCTATAGACGATAGTCTATTAGAGAAAGTAAATATAGTTAGACAAGAAGAAGACCTTCTACAAGCAGAACGTTCAGACTTCACTAGCTATATTCAAGAATGTTTAGATAAAGTAACTACAACTAAACAGCTAAGAGAATTATGGAAAGATTATCCTGCGTTATTTGCAGCTATCCCACCAGAACCTAGTAGAAAACCTAAATCAAAGAAACAACTGGAACTGGAAATAGGAACAACACTAAAAGTAGATGCGTTAAATCACCTAAAGATGCAATACAAGGCCTAAGACGTTTATTTAGAGCAGATAAGGTACCTATGTTAGTAGGTTCACCAGGTATTGGTAAATCAGATATTATTAATAATTTAGCTAAGGATGTGAACTTAGAAGTACGTGACCTTAGATTATCTCAAGCAGACCCAACAGATCTATTAGGATTTCCAACTCATGATGGATTCCGTATGAATTATGCACCACCATCATTATTTCCACTAGAAGGTATTGATAAAATTCCTGAGGGAAAGAAAGGCTGGCTAATATTCTTAGATGAAATGAACAGCGCTACACCTAACCTACAATCTGCAGCATACAAAATTGTTTTAGATAGAAAAGTAGGAGAGTACAACTTACATCCTAATACTTGGGTAGTTTGTGCAGGTAACAAAATGACAGATAAAGCTGTTGTTAATAGATTAAGTACTGCGATGCAATCTAGACTTATTCATTTAAACTTAGTTACAAGCCATACAGACTGGCTAGACTGGGCTAACAGTAATGGTATAGACCATAGAGTTATTTCATTTATTAAATTTAGACCTGAACGCTTACATACATTCGATCCGAATCATAATGACAATACATTTGCGTGTCCACGTACATGGAGCTTCCTGTCTGATATCGTTAAACATAGTAAGACTTTCGATTATGTAGATTATGCTCTTATGTCAGGCACAGTAGGTCAAGGACCTGCTACTGAATTCAAAGCATACTGTGATATCTATGCGCTACTTCCTACAATTGAAGAGATGCTTAGTAATCCTTCTGGAGTTAAAATTCCTGGGAATAATGACCCTGATAGACAATACGCAGTAACTACTTTAATTAGTCATAATATGAATGTAGATAATATTGCTGCACTATTACAAGTAACTAAGAAATTACCACCAGAAATGCAGTTACTTACTCTTAAAGATGTATATAGCAGAACACCTGATCTAAAAGGACATCCGCTAATTATCAAATGGGTGGAAGATAACGCCCACTTAATGATAGGATAGTATTATGGAAACCAGCGTAGAAGACAAGATTCGTTTTGCTAAGATTCAGTTGATGGGTAAATCTGTATTTCTTTCTACTATCTGTTTGCGATTGAAACATAAGATAACTGACATCGTTCCTACTGCAGGTACTGATGGACTAAATATTCTATACAACCCTAAGTTTATTGAAAATCTAGATACTAAAGAGTTAACAGGATTAATGGCCCATGAAATATGGCATGTAGCTTACCAACACTTAACAAGAGTGGGAGGTAGAGACAGGCAATTATGGAATGTAGCTGGAGATTATGTAATTAATTACATGTTAGTCGAAGCAGGCTTTACATTACCTAAAGATGGGTTATATGATGCGCAATACGCTAATATGACTACAGAACAGGTATATGAACTAATCTACAAAGACAGTGAAAAGTACGAAGACTTTGAACCTGATCTACTAGAAGGAGACGGTTCAGGTGAGCAAATAGATAGTGCTACTCTAAAAGAGAAACTAACAAGTATTGTAGTGCAAGCACAAACACAATCTATGATGGCAAATAAATCTCAAGGAGAAATTCCTGGAGAGATTTCTAGAATGATTGATGAATTAATCAATCCTAAATTAGATTGGAGACAATTACTAATTAGATATCTAACGGCTAGAACTAATAATGATTACTCATGGTCTAGACCTAATAAAAGATTTATGCCTGAGTACTACTTACCTAGCTTATATTCAGAAACAATAGGTAATATCACTATTGCTATTGATACTAGTGGAAGTATTACAGATGAAGAACTTCAAGAGATTCTAACTGAGATAGAGGGTATTCGTGAGACCTACCATCCTAAAGAACTAACAATTATTGATTGTGACCGTGAAATTCATAATATACATAAGATAGATGACTACACAGAAATCCTATCACTTGACTTTAGTGGGGGTGGAGGTACTGACTTTAAACCTGTAATAAATTACTGTAACGAAAATCCACCAGCAGTGCTAATTTACTTTACTGATTTGTACGCAGATGACGTTACTGAACATGTAGAATATGACATTTTATGGGTGTGTAACTCAAATCATTCTGCACCTACTATAGGGGAGACGATATATATCAATGAATGAAATAGATACATTAGCTAAAGCATTAGCATTTGAATATTACGTAGGTTCCGTTGAATCACACTATGATTCAGATCCTGTAAGTTCAGATGATGCACTAAGATTCTTTGAAAAACATTCTGAAGAGTATTCCAGCAAAGCAAAGAAAATACTAAAACTAATATCGGATAGCTATACTGTCCACCACTAATTATGACTAAAATTACTACTGCCATCTTGATAAAAGATGATGCAATTAATTTCCAGTCGTTAAATGAATACTACTACAAACCTTTAGATAAATTAGGAATACAACGTGAACAGATTGAAGTTTACAAACTAATCTATGACAATCCTAAAAAAGTAACAGCTAAAGTAGGTAAAGCTTGGCTAACTAAAGTAGAAGAGGATTTACCAGATTCTATAATTAATCTAATCATTGCAGATAGCCATTACTATAAATGGATCACTAAGACTACTAAGGTTTCGAAAAACCTTGGAGTATCTGTAATGGGTAAATTAGAAGGTTATGAAGACTTTCGTTGCGTATACGTACCTAACTACAAGTCATTATATAAACAACCTGAAAATCAGGAACTAATTAATCTAGGACTAGAAACTATAGCAGGATTTGTAAAATCTGCTGTTATCTATTCAGAAGAATATGCTGTTGCTTTAGATACAGAAAGGGATCTGTTAGACAGATTACATCAATACTCTAAATTAACTATAGATATTGAAACTACTGGACTTAGTCTAGATAGTACTATTATCACTATTGCATTTGCATGGGATAAACATAACGGTATTGCTATCGATGTAAGAGAAACTGGTTACTGGAATATTAAAGAATTCATAGTAAATTACTCAGGTACTCTTATTATGCATAACGCATTATTCGATGCTAAGCTATTAATTAGCAACTGGTGGATGGAGACTGAAACTGACTATGAAGGAATGCAGCGAGGACTTAATGTATTCGAAACCGTAGACGATACGATGCTACTAACCTACTTAGATAAAAATGCTACTACTAAAGTAGATTTAGGTCTTAAAGGGAATTCATTAGAGTATGTTGGTAATTACGCATTAGATGTAACTGATGCAACTAAACATGAACAAAAAGACTTATTGAAATATAATCTGATTGACACGCTAGCTACATGGTTTGTCTACACTAAGTACAACTCACAATTGAAATCTGAGGCATATACTGAAATATTTCAACCGAGTATTAAACCTATATTAAAGATGATGCTAGTGGGATTACCATTAGATCAATCGGTAGTTACAAAGGCCTATTCACAGTTAGAACAAGAAGAGGCTACATTACGTAATAATTTAGATAATTGTAAGATTGTACAAACGTCTAATACTATATTTCAGCTGGAAGCTATGAATGCTGCAAATGCTAAGTTAAAGACTAAGGTACGCCCACTTGAAGACTTTTCAGATGTAATATTTAATCCTGGGTCAGGTAAACAAATTGCTACTATTTTATTTACACATTTAAAACTACCTGTTTTAGATAAGACAGCAGGAGGTAGCCCAGCTACTGATGCAAAGACATTAAAGAAATTAAAGAATCACACTAGTAACAATGAAGCACTTAAACTAATAGATGCTATTCTAAAGATATCTGAGATATCTAAAATTACTGGAACATTCCTAAAAGCTTTTAAAGCTGGAGGAGATTTTCTACATGGTAATTTAAAATTAGGTGGTACACAGTCAGGAAGACTATCTAGTAATTCCCCAAATTTAACTAATCTACCTGCACAAGGTGAGATGGGTAAACTTATTAAGAGTTGTGTAGTTGCTCCGAAAGGATGGCTATTTGCTGGAGCTGATTTCAACGCACTAGAAGCTAGAATTAATGCTATTGTGTCTGAAGACCCTAATAGAATTAAAATTTAT
>JYMV01000295.1_pt1 | contig 10499 bp, 9 predicted proteins | sample 338911 | NCBI WGS metagenome assembly JYMV01 (sample SAMN03354496, study PRJNA234377) | hydrothermal vent metagenome | biome: Deep sea; feature: Hydrothermal plumes at the Eastern Lau Spreading Center, Western Pacific Ocean; material: Seawater | place: Tonga | collected 2009 | depth 2000 m m
AAAAAGGTGAGCACAGGCCACAAAAAAAGTAATAGTGATGTTTTATCTTTTTCTATAAAACCGCGCTTGCCAAATTGTGTCAGGCCCAGCAGGGCAAAAGGAAGCCAGGGCCAGTAATTTCTTAAAAAATCTTCCGCGTATCCCAGAAAATAAAATGGACTCTTAATTCCTCCGAAACTCCGGTTGAAAATCAGCGAGCCAAAATGAGCGTTTATAAAACCTTGCCCGTAGTGTTGCCAGTTAATAAGATGCCAGCTGAACCCCAAAAGAAGGGCGATCAGGCATCCCGACAAAAACCAGGGATTGATGATCTCTCTCCACTGCCGACTAAAAATTAAAAAAGCCCCGGTGATCACGAGCGGAAAAAGACCAAGAACGCTTTTAGATAATATGGCGCCAGCGGTGGCAAGACCGAAAACCAAGTACCAGGGTTTGAGGTTCTTTGCTTTAAAAACAGCAAAGAATGCCAGAGTGACAAAAAATGCCAGGGGGATATCGACCATGGCCCGGCGAGCGGAATCAACAAACATTCCGGGAAAAAGCAAAACAAAGGCTGAGGCAAAGGCGATCCAGTAATCTTTATAGAGTAATAGGCTTAATCGGTAAGTCATGAGAACGATTCCGGTTGCAAACAAGGCTGAAGAGAATATCGCTGAGTAACTGGAAATCCCGAAAATACTGAACGCCAAAGCGGTTAACCAGAAGGGGAGGGGCGGATTGTCTAAAGCAGGCACCCCAGCATGGGTGAGAAGCCAAAAGGATCCAGAGTCCAGGATTTCCTTTGCTTTCTGGGCATAATAGGCATCATCATAATTAGTGATGCCGGTATCCAATTGTCGACCCAGAAATATTAGAAGTGAAGAAAAAACCAGAAATGAGATCTGAAGCTTTTTGTTGTTCAGTACGGAATTCAAACTAGGGGGTATGAGCGATTAAAGGGTGAAAGTAAAAACCGGCACAGAAAATCACAAAGGTGTAAACGCCCGCCCGGTTATTTTAAAGATTGATTCATATGTTTCCTGTCATCATCGTTTAATCTTGGGCTGAATAAAAATCCGAAAGTTTCAAGTCTCCATACCAGAATGTCCAGGCCCTTGAGCATTTGAAACCAGTAAAGCATGGCAGAAAAAAAAGGTTTTTGAATCAAACCGTTTCTGCAAAGAATAAAATCCCATAACTGGTTTTTTGACTTTCGGATCAGGGGCCAATTCCCGCGGGTTTTTAAAATCTTGCAAAGCCTAAAAAAATTTTGAAGGTTTTGAAACATATCAATTTTCAAGGAAGAATATTTATATAGCAGAAACTCCAACCAGGGACTCGAAAACCCTTAAAAATCCCTATTAGATTGCGAGTTTATACCATGCGTTCAATGAAGTAAAGAAAGCATGGTCGCACCAATAGAATCATACAGATTGATCTTTCTAATATTTTAAGCCATCATGTAAAATCTAAAATGTACAATAATAAAGGGTTCTTCACTTTTTAGACAAATTTATGAAAGTTCTTTTCAAATTCCTGTTTAAAAGATTTTGTAGTTGGATCATCGTGAAGGATCATCATTCCACCGATTTAGTTGTCCATCATGAACTTTTATCCCTGGCTCCCGTTTCCCTTACCACTTTGAAATGAAGTCTAAATCCCTTGGGTTCCTTTGTGCCGAAGTCATTCGTCCTGACTCGGAACTGGTGCAAAAGCATTTAAAGACGCTCACACAAATGGTCCGCATTGACAGCCGGAGTTTTGGAGTCAATGAGTTTGAGGGAGACCGCACAACACCCAGCGATATGCGGGAAATTCTAGAATGCGCCCGCGATTACCTTCTGGAAATTGGTTTGTCCGAGGTCAAAATAAGCAATTCACGGTCCAGTAGTCCATTTCCCATTTTGATGGCGGAAACTTTTGTATCCGAAGAAAAGCCTACGGTTCTTTTTTATGCCCACCTTGATAAGCAACCTTATATGGATGACGGACGTTTTAAAAAATTCCCACACAATTGAGGTGGAATGAAGACCGTTCCCGGGCTTACGGGCGTGGAGCCGCTGATGATCTTAGCGGAGTCGTTTCGATTGGCATGGCTGTTGACGCCATTTTCAAGCATGTGGGTATTAAGACCGGAAAAAATCCAAAAGAAAAACTTTCACATCTTCCCTGCAATATTAAAATAATATATGAGACTGAAGAAGAAAGCGGTTCCCACAGCCTGATTGACCAAATCCATGAAAATGAGGAATTTTTCAAAGGCATCCATTGTGTCGTGATTACCGATGTGGTCAATCCTGCTCAGGGCAAACCGGGCCTCACTACATCCTTGCGCGGAATTATCCAGATGGATGTGACCGTCCATGCCGAACGGGAAGATGTTGCTATTGATGAGCAAACAGCACTTTACAAGCTACTTGCAACCCTCATTCGGGCGGATCACTCTCTGGGAATCCCGAAAATTTCCAATGCGGATCGACAGGTAACGGATGCCGAACGAGAAGGTTATAAGCGGGTTCCCACTTCTGTGTCAGCTTTAAAAGAGACTGCGGGGCTTCTCCCTAATACCCGCCTTACGGTTTCCGAAGATATTCCTTCAATGCTGATTGCGCAGTTAAGAACTTCGTTTGCAAATGCCCGTCCCGGACATCGGGTTACCGGGAGTGTGATCCTGGGGGTGGCTGGAGCTCGTCTGACTTTTCCTGATATCAGGGATTCAAAAGAATTCAAAGGGCGGTTGGAAAAAATCCTTACCGAAAAAAATCGCTATAACCTGGAGTTAAAAATTAAAATTATCAGCGAGAAACCTTTGTCGATAGATGTTATCTTGCGTTCAGCTGAAAAAGATCCTCATTCGGGAGTCAATGGAGGCCCGGTCCCCGTTGCTGAATTGCAATTGGCTCGCATGGTTGATGACCTTATTTCTTCCGATGGACGGTGGCATCCACAGCTTGAGGAATTGCGTATTGCAGAAGAAGAAACGAATCGGGTTCAAGTGCAAGCCCTTAGAGCCGATCACGATTTAACGGGCCAGCTCTTTGAGGAAAAATCAGCAAGGTCCTTGGTAGAAATCCGGTTGGCTCCCGGCAACAACGAAGTCCAGGCTGAAGAAGCACTTCGGTCTCATCTCGAAAAAAATATTCCTCCTGGATTTGAGTTGGATATCAAGGCTGATAAGGGCGCTTCTCCCTGGATGACTGAAATCGCACATCCGGTATTTCCCCTAATACTAGACTCCCTTGAAAAAGGATTTGGTGAAAAAGCATGTCTTTATGGTTGTGGAGGCACCATTCCATTTGTGGCGAAACTCATGCAGGCTTTGGGGAATGTCCATCCCCTTTGCCTGGGCGCATATGATCCAGATTGCAAAATGCATGAGCCGGGGGAGAGTCTGTCCATGCCTGATTTAATGGGGTGTACCCGAGCCATCATCTATTTTCTGTCACGAATTGATGAAGGGTATAGAATTCCCGCTGCTTGATTTTTCTTTGCTCATATTTACATTGCACAAAAGAATTTTTAATCAAGCATTTTTTTTATTCAATTATCCAAATTTAAAGAGCGCCTTAAATTTCAGCTTATTAGAACTACCCCTTTTCTTCAGTTTGAGAAGATTAGGTTAAATGTTTTAAAATTTTATGACAAAACAGGATTACTTTTAATGCCTTAAAGGTTTGTAATCAATGATATAAATAAGGTAGACCTTTTAATAAAAATTTTCCCTATGGTCGTCATGCATAAAGGTGGTTGAAGCCAGAAGGGAAGGGACTATTTCCTGAATTTAGTGAGGTCAGGGTGGGTACGGCAACGGAAGAAAGTAATTATAGGGAAATCAATCTCGAATTCCTCGCTAAGGGAGGAGATGAGGGGTTTGATATTTTCTATAAAACAGATAGTTATGGAACTGTGAAATTTGTAAAGTTTGCCAGTACGGAGCGCAAACATCAGGAAAAGATAATGCGACTTCTGGAAGATGGGGCCGACCAGGATTATTATATTCATGAAGAAGACCTGTTCAAATATTACAAATTTGCCACCAATGCCCTGAAATCGGTTATGGCCAATCCGAATGTTCCTCTCCAGGTGAAAACCGAAAAAATCTACGAAGTTTCCAAAGGGGTAATGAAGGAATTTTTTGATAATAACGTTTCAGAAAAGATTCTGGAATCATCCGAAGAAGTCATGGATATGATGGGAGATTGTATGAGCTCCGCCGAGGCGGGGTTTCACGGAATTTCGGCACTAACCAGCAAGGACTATTACACCTACACCCATAGCGTTAATGTGGGATTGTATTGCATGACTTTCGGTTTAAAGAAGAAAATGACTAAAAACGATACCAAGGAATTAGCTCTGGGTGGAATGTTACATGATGTAGGCAAATCAAAAATAGACCATGCCCTGATCAACAAGGATGGCAAACTTACCGATGAAGAGTTTGAGGCAATGAAAGCCCACGCCACTGAAGGAGGAAAAATCATTTCAGGGATGGGTTGTTTTGCGAATAATGTGGTGAAAATGGCCGCAGAGCATCATGAAAAATTTAAGGGTGGGGGTTACCCTCTTGGAAAAATTGGCGATGAAATTCATTTGTATGCGCGTATCTGAAAAATCATGGATGTCTATGATGCTTTGACAACCCGCCGTTCGTATAAAAAAGCTTTAAGCGCTTTTGATACGCTGATAATTATGAAAAAACAGATGGCTCATGATTTTGATCCGGATCTGATGCAAGATTTTATTCGCTTGATGGGCCCAAGCTTATAAAGGCGGCCTGCTGCCGGTGAGCCACCGGAGGCAGATAGCAATGGCTTGTCGAGCCCAGAAAAACGGTTTCTTGCCAGAAAAAGCGATTGTACGCTGGCCCCACGCCTAGTGGCCTCAGGGAATTTTCATCGTATCCAAAGCAAATTCCGCGTATTTTTTCAGTTCTGGTTCCCACTGACCTAGTTTTTTTTCAGAAATTCCAAGTAGGCCCAGCAAGCTGTCTTGTTCTATTGAAGTAACCCCTTTTAAGCCACTGGGAAAGCCCCATTCGCACGCAAGAGATTTTGCCAAAGCCACGATCCCGGATAATTCCGAATTTATATTATTTTTTTCGGGCTTTGCGCATTGTAGAATGACTTGGGAAAGTTGTAGGGGGAAGCCCCATGCTCCATCATTTCTCCAGCTACTTCAAGATGGGAAAAACCGAGCACCTGTTGTTCCGCTTCTATCAAGCCAACTTGGTTTTTATCCGCAAAGTCCTGAGCTCTAGAAAACGCGGCGGGAAAATAAACCGATAAAGCGATTGCCCCAGTATCGTGGATGAGTCCGCAAGTGAAACTGACATCCGACTCCATTCCCCCAATCAATCTTCCCAGTCCGCCGGAAATAGCCGCAGTGATGCCACTATGAATCCATAATTGCAAAAAATCTATGGACAAAGCGGTTTTCCCGGAGAAACGTTCAAGGATGGGTGTGCGTAAAATTATATTTTTTATCATACCCGGACCCAGTAAACCCGCGGCTTGTTGCAAGGAAGAAATTTGCCCTGGGTACCCATAAATGGGTATGTTGGCTACCTTCAATACTGCCATTGCCATAGCAGGATCGTACTGGATCAATTCTACGATACTGTAATCCATGGATGATGAGGTTTCAGTAGCTATGAGAACATTATCAATTTGTTCCGGTAGGGAGGGCAGGTATTTTAAAGACCGGAATTGGTCAAGCGTCAAGGAGGTCATCGGCGGTACCCTGAATGGTGCGGTTTCTTCCTTTATCTTTGGCTTTGTACAGGGCGAGATCGGAAACTTTAATCAAGTCTGCTGCATCTTGCATATGGGCAACGTCAAATTCCGCAATTCCACAACTTACGGTTACGTTAAACCCTTTACCTTTGGATTGGAATTTCTTGCTGGCCATCTCTTCGCGAATTCGTTCGGCGATATGCAAGGCTCCCTTTATCCGGGTTTCCGGCAGGACCAGGAAAAATTCCTCTCCACCATATCTGGCGGCTACGTCATTGGACCGGCAAAATTTTTTCATAATGGTGGAAAATTCCAATAAAATTTCATCACCCTTCTGGTGTCCATAGGTGTCGTTGACCTGCTTGAAATGGTCGATATCCATAATGATCACTGAAAGCGGGGAATTGTATCTTTCGCACCGCACCACCTCTTTTTTCAGGAGTGTTTGCATTTGTTGGTGGTTGACCAGGCCCGTAAGACCGTCTGTTACGGAAAGTTTTTCGGCCCGCTCATATAACATGGCGTTGCTTATAGAAAGGGCAACGAATTCGGAGACATTCAACGCAAAATCCAAATCTCCGACATTATAGAATCCCCTCTGGTTATCATTCAGGTTCATGACCCCGATGATTTCATTTTCGATCATCAGCGGGATGGTGACAAAAAATTTGCAGGAGAAGAGAGGATTTTTCCTTCCCCGAAAATAACGTGAGGCAGAAAAATCCTGCTCAAATATATATCTTCCTGAATTCATCGCCTCCTTCATAATAGGAGAATCATTTTGATAGAAAGAATAACCCTCTTCCAGGTCAGGATGATTGTGGCTGGCGAGGCTCAGCCTGCGCCGGTTTTTATCAAAAAGAAAAAATGTGAAATACTGCACTGATAAAATAAACGGAAGTTTTTCCACCATAACCCGGCAAATTTCCTGCAGGCTGAGAAGGTTAATGCTTTTCTGGAGATAAATGAGATGGTCGAGATTTTCGAGGGAACCGCCAAGCAACGTATTTTGCCTTTTTAGAAGATTCCGCACGGTTTCCGATTCCTGCCATCTCAGCTTTTCGTATTCGATGGGGTTCATTTTATTGCTAGCTTCCTGAAAATTCCGGGAACAGTGTTCTCATTTTTTGTGCCTGTCAAATTTCTGGCTATTTTTTATGCGAAGGTCATGTTTTCCGGGAAATGACCGAAAAATTCAATAGAGCCATTTATACTATATTATCGGTTAAAGCGTTATGGAAATTAGTTTTAACCTTACTGGTACTAAGGTCTCACCGCTCTGGAATCGGGTTGGTATAGTTTTTGCTCTATAATATAGAAAACAGCAATTACGGCAAAAATTATGGCGATCCATTTAAAATTTATCAGGCTCCTTTTGTTACTTTTGCTTCCTCTTTTGGGGATACAGGGAGCCAATAATTGTGCCTGGGCTCAGGAATTTGCTTCCGAATCTGCCCGGCGTCCACAAGTTTCCTCAATAAGGATAGGACCTCACCCTATTTACACCCGAATCCTGGTTAACCTTACCGAGCCCGTTTCCTATCAGGTCAAAGCGGATTTTGTAAACAAGCGGATTACACTGATCCTTCCATACACAGTAAAAGGTCCCAGGCTACGCAGTAAGTCGTTTAATGATAAAAATCTGGAGCAATATTTAGTCACTCCTTTGAGGGAAGATTTGGAAGTAACCTTTGTATTGAAAAATCAAAACACCCGGTTTTTCCATTCTATGAATCCACAAAAGCCGCAGATAATATTAGATATCAAAGGTGAGAATCGCCCGATCCTGAGAACCCGGATCGGAAAGCTGCAACGAAAACCCGGAGCCCAGCCAAGCTTTGAACCGGGTCCTGACCAGGCACCGCTACCTAAAAAAGCCAGGTTGGTGGGCTATAGCCCGAAGGGAATCCGGCAACTTGTTTCCAATTCCGCGGAAGAAAAGGAAAAGAACGGGTGGGAGGATTACCTGAAAGCCTTGAAAGAATTTCAGGAATCAAAATATCCTTCTGCATCGAAATTGTTTCGAGAATTCCACAAAAAATATCCTGAAAGCAAATACCTCGACCATGCCCTCTATTTAAAAGCGGAGGCAGAATACCGCATCACTTTTAAAGAATTGAATCCCAATTTTGACCGGGCTCTGGCTTCTTACAAGTTTGCCATACGGCAATTTCCCAAATCGAAATTTTACGATCATGCCCTATTAAAAGTGGCCAGTATATTTGATGAAATTGGCTATAACCTGGAGGCAAGGTCACTTTACAATCAAGGGCTCAAGTCCAAGCCGAAGAGCCTTTATAATGAATCCCGGAAAAATAGCCTGGCCGCCATGCTGATGAAGGAAGGCCGGTTGGAGAAAGCTTTTAGCGCGTTTCAGTTGATACTTAGAAAATCGCCAAATAATATTGAGGCCAAGGCAGGGATTTTTGAAATCGCTGATAAGTTTTTCGAGAAAAAAGATTATCCCAGAGCGCTAAAGATCTTTGAGGCTGGGGCCAGTCGATGGCCAGGCGAACTCAATGAGAAACCTGAAATCAATTTTTCGATGGCAGAAATCTATTTTTCAAATAAACAGTACGAGAAAGCTAGAAAACATTTTTTCAAGCTGCTGAATCTGGACCCGGCTTCCAAAAACGCGCACAAAGCTCTCAATCGAATTGGTGATTCTTATATGGTGGAAGGCAAGTACCAGCATGCCTTGTCCGTTTTTGATGAATCAGGAAAAAGAAAAAGGGTGAAATTGGATGACGAAGGCAAACCCATTTTCGATGAGCAAAAAAATAAAATCTGGGAAGACTCCGCAGAAACCCAGTATGGAAAAATCCGCATGGCCGATATTGGAGTGCGCAGTCCGCGTTTAAAAATCCAGGATATTGTTTTTGATGTTGGGTCTTATTACAAGCCGTTTAAAACTTTCGATAAAATTTTTGTCGAGGCCCGAAACGTTGAAATCCTGGCCGAGGTCACCCTGAGCCGGGGCATCGCTTATTTGCTGGAGCAGAACTATCTCAAGGCGATTAATCAGTTCAAAAGGCTTCTGCCGCTTGGACCGGAATCCCAGTTCTTCCAGGAAGCCGATCGTTACATCCGGCAGGCCCTTATTGCACTGATCGATAAATACGCCAAGCAGGATGGCACCCTTCCTATTCTCCATTCCTACAGCGATTTTGTCAGTCTTCCCATTGGAGATATTAATAATGCACAAACCCTTCTTCAGATTGGGGAAGCTTATCAGGCTATTGGCATGTTTGCCGAAGCCGTTAAATTCTATGAAAAAGTGAAGGTGATGGATTCCCAAAAAACTTATCGGGACCGGATTTTTCTCAACCTGGGCCAAATTCACATGGAGAATAAAAGCTACGATGAGGCGGTTTTAGTAGGGAGGACTTTTTTAAAGACTTACCCCAGGAGTAAGTGGGTTCCGGATGTGATGAAACTTTTGGCCAACGCCTTGAAAGGAAGAGGAGATTTTTCAGAAGCCCTCAAAACCTATGAGGATATGTTAGCGAGGTTTGAAGACAAGGCGGAAATTCATTTCCTCATTGCGGAAACTTATACGGATATGAATCAATTTGCGGATGCCGTGCAATCCTATAAAAAGGCTATCGCGACTTATGACCGGCAAGAAAGGGTGATACCCGAATACCTCCAAAAGGCTTATTATCATCTGGGCACATCTCTTTTTAAGTTGAATCGTTTTGGTCCGGCCATGGAAGCGTTAAAGTCGGCCAAGGAGCTTTTCCCTGATAATCTGCTCCGGGATTGGGCAGATTATCTCATGATCGAGAGCCTCGAGAAACTCGGTGATCCTTCAAAGATCACCGAAGGCTTGAATCGGTTGGTGAAAACCGAAAACGCGGATGACCTCACCAAGCAGGCTGCGGAGTCCAGGATGAAAATCAGGGAATGGGAAAAACAATTAAAAGAAGGATGATTTTATTTTATAATAAAATCATGTCTCTCATCCAACCTGCCTCATGATTCCGCCCATGGCTAGTGCTGGCAAAGAAAACAGCAAAAATATTGAGGCCCTCATTAAAAAAATGGAGGCCTTTAACGAGGTCGCGGAACAACTGCAAAGATCTTATGATGAATTGCAGGTAAGAATCAAAAAACTAGACCTGGAGCTTGAAGATAAAAATAAGGAATTGGAAAAAAACCTTGTTGAAAAAGAGGAGGTCAAAAATTATTTAAACGATATTCTGGAGAGCCTGACCAACGGCGTTATTGTGGTGGACCGGTCGGGTCGGATCACTACCTTCAACCAGACTGCAGGAAACCTGACTGGATTGAAACCTCAAAACTGTTTAGGAAAAACCCTGAAAGAGGTTTTTCCGTTCGACTTGTTTGAAAACCTGGTATCCAGACTAGAAAAAAATCGCAGGGAAACGGCCTACCAGGATCAGGATATTACCACTCCCGACAAAAAAATAATCCATGCCCGTGTTTCCGCGTCCCCCGTATGGGACAACCATAGCGGCCAGATAGGGACTGTATTGATCCTTCAGGACAGGACGGACTTGCGCCGGTTGGAGGAGTTTGCCCATCGCAACCAGAGGCTAAGGGAAATGGGAGAAATGGCGGCAGGAATCGCACATGAAATCAGGAATCCTCTGGGTAGTATAGAATTGTTTGCCTCGTTACTTAAAAAAGACCTGGAAGGAGATCTCGAAAAAGCGGAACTGGTCCAGCATATTCGTGCCGGTGTGCAGAACATGGACCGAATCATATCCACTCTTCTGCTATTTGCTAAATCGTCCCAGCCATCCCGCCAGCAATGCGATATCA
>JYMV01021712.1_pt1 | contig 10498 bp, 6 predicted proteins | sample 338911 | NCBI WGS metagenome assembly JYMV01 (sample SAMN03354496, study PRJNA234377) | hydrothermal vent metagenome | biome: Deep sea; feature: Hydrothermal plumes at the Eastern Lau Spreading Center, Western Pacific Ocean; material: Seawater | place: Tonga | collected 2009 | depth 2000 m m
CCTTCTACAGATTGAGATGTTGAGAGAACTCTACATCTTTAGCGTGAATTCGACTCTCAAGGGACTAACTTAGACATTCTATCACGATTGTAGTTTCGGGGTAAAGCGGTGGGGTATTGGTAGGAATTGCTCACGCCAATTGGGCCCATAGCACCCAAAGGTGAGGGCTGGTTGGATTAGCTAGATTCTTAGTGGAAAGCTTATCTCAAGAGCGACAGGATATTCTGCGATATAGCTGAGGCTTGGGCTAGTATAGCTTATGCTGATCTTGCATTAGGCGGGCATAGAGTAACCATGTAAGGAGTCCTGATTACCCCGTCACGAGTTATCTTTTGCGCGGGTATCAGTAAGCACAGCCAGTTATTGCTACTTCACATCTGCTACGAATCGAAACCCGATGTAGTTGACCCCATGAGTCGGCAGACTGCCGAAGCGGAAAGCCACACGCAGGGGTTTTTCAGGAGTGTACCAAGACCCGCCCGCAACGCCCGGTAATCGCTAATACTCTTATAATATCCCAGATCGAACGCTAGGTTTCAGGTTATCATTTCTATACTTTCATGACCCCACAGCGGATTTAGCACAGCACTTTTGCCGTAATAACTACTATTCCATTGATCTAGACACCACTCCCAAACATTCCCCGTCATGTCGTATAACCCCATACCCGTTAGCTGAGACTAACTGAGCGCCGACCGCCGTCTGGCTTGGTCGACTTTGGCTTGTCTATCAACCTGTTCTGGATCGCAGATCAGACGTAGCTCGGCCTCCATTTTAGCCACTAGACTGGAAGTCCCTACCAAATTGTGGCTTTCTGTTGGGTCGGTGCTGAGATCGAATAGCTGGGGCGAATGACCAACGTAGTAACACAATTTATGGCAGCCTTTTTTCAGCATAAAGCCAGCATTCAACATCCCCATATGATGGTATTCGGCAAAAACAGGTCGGTCGATTCGGTCGGCCTCGTGTCGAGCGATGTCCAGTAGGCTGCGACCGGGCAGGTCGGCGGATCGGCCAGCTAAGTCTAATAAGGTCGGTAAGATATCCAGCAGAGAGACGTTTTGTGAAACTCGACCGGTCTCAGTCCGATTGGCAGGTAACCGCAACATCAACGGCACCTGAACCGCAGGTTGATAAAAACACTGTTTCTGCCAAATCCCTTGATGGCCAGCCATCTCCCCGTGATCGCTAGTGTAAATGATAACCGTATTGTCGGCCAAAGGTGAATTGTCGATAGCGTTTACGATTCGACCAACTTGGGCATCTAATGCAGAAACCAGAGCATAATAGCTAGCTAACGCACAGCGAACGATGGATTCTGGCGGAGGGACTTCATTTCGCCACGCCCAACGCAAGTGCTGAATGACCGGATGCTGATAATCCAATGGCCGATCCCAAGTCGATGGCAATTCCAATGTGTTTGGATCGTAGTCAGCCAAGAATTCGGCCGGCGCAATCAGCGGAAAGTGAGGGTGCATATATCCGCAATAGAGTAGGAACGGTTGCTTACTGGCGCTGGTGGCTTCTTGTTTCAGAAAGTCGAGGGCCAGGTCAGTTACTTGCCGATCGTAGACAGTATGGGCGTGATTGCCAAGGCCACATTCGGTCACATGAGAGTTAGAACTGCGCCGTTCATTGGGTCTTCGAGCCGGCGGACGACCGCTAGACCTGTGCCATTTCGGTAGATCGTCCAGCAGGCGGTGACTAAACCCCATTAAACGGTCGCTACCATTGAAGTGGGTGCGGCCACACAAGACCGTCCGATAGTCGGCCTGGCCCAAGTGGTGGCCCCAAGTCTGATGTCGGCGTTGGTCGGCGATCACACCCAAATCCCAAGCCTCGATCTGGTGCGGATAGCGACCGGTCAGCATCGACAGCCGAGACGGCGTGCAGAGCGGGCTGTTGCAGTAGGCGTTGTCAAAAGTATAACTTTTTTCGGCCAGCCGATCCAAATTGGGCGTTCGGACGACCGAATGACCAGAATTGCCCATGGCGGAAGCGGCGTGTTCATCCGAAAAAAGAAAGACGATGTTCATCCTCTGTGCTCCCATCTTGCTAAATTGTTGGCTTCGGCTCTCCTGGCCGAAAAAGCTTTTGGATTCCAACAAGGAACGGTTCAGTTCTCAACTCTTTCTATATGACAACTGGCCCACTGCCACCTAGCTTCAAACCGCTTCTCTTGTTCCACATAAACGATTTGCGTCAGGTGACCGTCCGTCGCCTCCAGGCTGTAGGTATAGCCGACCAACTCGTTCTGAACCGGCAAGACCCAGTTGGAGATGACCTTCTTATCGTTGGCGATCAGGTTAAGCTGAATAGGTTTGGGTGTTGGCCAGCTGGCAAACTGTACCTTTACCTGATATCGTCCATTGGGCAAATCGACCTTAAAAACACCGTCAAACTGATCCGTCACAAAATCTCGATTGGGCGATTCGGCCGTCGCAGTGTTGTGTTGGCCGTTGCGATTTGAGACAGTAACCCATCCGTAGCCGTGTTCTCGATACCAACTATTGGGCTCAACAACGATGCTGTCCGCTTGATGTGGGGTGCCGGCTGGCTGGAAATCGAAGTTTAGTTGATTGAATGACCGCTTCTGCCAAGACAAGGCTGTATCGGTCTTTTGACGTTGATACAGTGAATAGGCCGTTCCGCTATGGATCCGTTGATAGTTTTGGTCTAAATCCGGCTGATCTTGGTGATTCTCCATCCGCCAAGCCAAGACATAGTCGGCTGATTGTTGCCATCGGTCTGGATCGGTCTTGTAGTTAATGGGGAAATAGGGCAGTTCGGCCTCGTAATTGTTCAGAAGAACTGCCCCGTTATCAATGCAGTAGAAAGCGGGTACATGCAGAAAAGGTGAGGTGTACTTGACCGGCCCAATGTAGGATGAAGTGCGGTGGTTGGGTCCATCCCACAATGAAGAGCGAACCGTTAAGGTGGAGTGTGGTTCGATCATCTCAACAGCAGTGGTCATTTCAGCCGTCTCTCGATCCAGATGATAGTAAACGTAAGCGGTCAAACCGAAATGATAGAGCGATAGTAGGGTGATGACGGCCGTAAATGCGTGCTGAACGTAGCGGTGAATGTTAGTGGTAAAAAAGGGTAGTAGAATCAGAAAAATGTAAATATGAACCCGATCGTTGATCCAACCACCGCCCGAATCTACAGACCAAGGGACGTTAAAAAAGAGCCAGGTCAACCCACCTGCCATCAACAAAAATTGTTCTTTACCGTCGATCAAGGCCAGCCAAATCGGTTGGTATCTGTCTCGGTGGATTACGCGTTGGATGCGATCCCAAATCGTTAGCAAGAAGGCAATGGCCAACACCACCAACATCAATTGACCAATGATGATGTGCCTGTCAGAATAATAAACCAGCGATTTCATATCAAAAAAGTACTGGATCAGGCGTTTTAACTGCCAGTAATCCTGTTGGTCACCGACTGTACTGGATAGATAGTAGGCCAACAGGATGAAATAGATCGGCAACATCAAACCGGCAAAGTGAGCCAAGGGCGCCAACCGGTTCAAGACTTGTCGCCAGTTACGGTTGAAATTTTTAGAGCCAAACGTATCAGTTAAGGCTTGGTAAAGATGGGTGTAGGTGGCAAAACAGGTCATGACCACCACCAACTGCAAGAAGGATTGGAAATGAGAGAGATAGGTCAAAATTAGAAACAGGTATAGAATACCAAGGCGAGGCAGGGTGAGGTTGGTTTTGTGTCGCCACCAAAAACCAAGGCTGCAAAAAAACATGGGCATACTGAGCGAGAAGTTGTAGAAACCCATGTGAAGCAGATAATGATAAGTAAAAATAAAACCGACCAACCCTAACCCGAAGTTCATCCGTTGTTGGTCGATACCGTATAAAAAATAGAGAAAGGCCAAAGGCAGGAGACCGATGCTGAGACTGATGACGATTTTCTCACACACAATCGGCGGCACAATATGCATGAAAGCGGTCATTATAATCTGCGAGCTCCAGTTGGGAAACAACAGCAGATTAAGGGTATAAACCTCACGCAAGCGATAGTTTTGGTGCTTGTGATACTCTTTCAGCACATAGGCGTTGTAGATGTGACTCGAACCGTCTTGAGTAGGGAAGTAGGTAAAAAGCCAAATTGGAGCCAGATGTAAGGCCACCAGAACCAGCAGCAGCGTTACTTTTGGGGTTAATCTCTTAAGTCGCATCGTTTCTAAATAGACAGTACACTAAACTCTTAACTACTGTGGGCAGTAGGCTGAAATTAGTGTCCATATAAACCAAGTAGGTTTCAATATCATAGGATAAATGAACCCCCAAGTCAACCAATGCTATCTTCCTCAAGTGGAGACAGGCCGACGGAAAATGCCAAGTAACCTCAACCAGCCTCCCTTTCACTATTAATCGTAAAGTAGAATTGAGAATCAATACTAGGTCGAAGAGAGTCAGAAACTACAACTTAGTCGTTGCTTACAGCAACTGGAGGACTCATTGGATTCAAAGCCAATGAAGTTAACAACCTTTAGAAAGTTACTGAGACGAAAGTTGCAACAGGATAATGAATCACACAAATCAGCCTTACATGCACTGATAAAAAGGATTACGGCTTACCCAGATCGGAAAATGGAGGTGAAGTTTAGAATTGGGGAGAAGGTCGAAGGAACCCATGGGGGCAGGGTCTGTACCCCCACGAGTCAACATGCCCCGTACGGGAGTTGAACCCGTGAAGATCATTACGCCGTTTTTGAAGCTTGTCTTTTACGCTGGAAAATTATCCGACGTAATGTACGTACCGCCGTGGCGTTCATGTGACTCGTGGGGGTAAGGAAAGGGTATCAACTAAGGGCCACTTATACCTACCTGATTACCCCGTACACGAGCTATCTATTGCGCGGGTTTGAGTGAGTTACTGATTTAAAACATTGACCACTTATTCTACTTCTATTTCAGAATTAACTAAAATCTGGCATTGTAAGAACCTATTAACATTTGTGGTGGAGCACCATTTACATGTTTATGCTTGTGTTTTCTTAATCCCTGTTGATGAATTTCCTTAGTAGACCAACTAGCATCATATATTGATAATATGTATTCACCTATCACTACACTGGTTCCTATCACCACAAATTTGATGTCCGCGGCGAATGCAGTATAACCACCAATAATGCCATTGGCTAAGAAACTCGCCGCTTTCAAATACTGCCCATTATATAACTGACCACAAGAACGGATTAAGAAATTGAAAAGGTTCCTATAGGTACTCTTAGAGAGACGTCTACCCCTTGTGGTTCCGGATTATTATCTAGTTGATGAGCCTATAACGAGGTCAACACATTCGCGGTGACGATAACGTTTCTTGAATCAACATTCAACATCGTCGATTATCGATTCGGATCCTTCAGTTTCACTGAACTCGAAAGTGTTCCTGGTAATCGTCAACTCACTCTAAAGACTCTTTCACAATTACTCATCAGTGAGTCTAAAGTGACCACTATTATTTCTTTCTATAAGTTGCCTTAACAGAAGTAATGTAATCTAATTTAGTTACAAATGTTGTAGAGGAGTATATATCTTCGATATAACCTGTATTACTAATCCATTTATTAATACCCTCGAAATATTGCGGCTCTGTATTGCCAATCCATTTATCAAAAACCATACCGTCATCGGGTGAATCAGCTGTTATCATAACCGGACCGTAAAACTCATTATATGTTCCACTACCAATACCATTGATTACCTTGAGTCTTCTTTTCCCTCCAATTCTCACTGGTTCTATCTCAATAAAATATATTTCGGTTTGATTCACGCTACTTAGGGTTAGTTGTACATCAGAATAAATACTACCACCATCCTTAACCTCAAAATTTTCTAACACATACTCATTATACTTGTCTGTGTCTATAGAATCATTTATAAATAATTGAGAACCGTCTGCACGTTGTTGCCCTAGATTTACTTTTATAGCTTGTTGTGATTTCTTTGCTCCAAGTCCTAATTTCACGTTATAGAATCCTTTTGGTAAGGCAATACCCCATGAATAACTACTACTCTTTGTTTCAAAAACATTATGGGTTGCTAATACTAAGTTTGATTCTGAAGGATTATATGAGCCGGCAAGGTTGTACCCCTCAAGCCAACCGTAAGTATAGCCATTAGATCTCCTAAAATAAGGACTACCACCATCTGCTATGTAACCAGAGGGAGCATAAAACCCTTCTAACGGTCCGAATGTAATTTTTATTGGTTTTCTGTACATATTCAGGGGATCTTTATTAGCTACAAATATAGGTTTTAAGGTTATATGATCCGTAGTTTTAATGGTTAGTAGCTCCTGTTCACTTTCTATATCTTTAATCCAACTGTGAAAGTGATATCCTTCATTTGGAATTGCCATGATATTAACATCTATATCCTCAGTATAAAGCCCACCATCAGGCTCCAATTTTACATGTCCATTCCGTGCGTCTTCTTCAATATTTATCCTGACCTTTTTTGTCCCAACATATACGGTGGTAGTATCAATGCTAATATTACCTGAATTGTCCGTAGCTTTTACTATAATGTGGTGCATGCCATGAGAAACACCCCTCAGTTTAGTAACAATTTGGTTAGCGTTATTTTCTTTTTTTACGAGTTGCTTATCCAAATACAGTTCTATTTTAGTTATTGAACCGCCATTATAGTCGTTGGCATATGCTTCAACCTCAATATTCACTTTCTTTGAGACTATAAAAAGCTCATTATTTTTAGGTTTAATGGTGTTTACCAGAGGTTTTGTATCATAATATTGGAGGGCTAGGCTATTCAGGTAATCTTCTATATTAGTGTATCCGTCGTTATTGAAGTCCTTATTCCCATCGCTGGGGTCATTGGGATCCAAGCCATTAGTAGCTTCCCATTCATCAGGCATCCCATCGTCATCTATGTCAACCGGTGCAGGCAATGACTTTAACTCAGGCCAACCACCAACAGCATCTTGCGTATCAATAAATCCACTGGTACTGCCATTACCTCCATCCATGTAAGTTGCCGCACCAGTAGTTACATCATGTATTATTCTTCGGTCAACAGGGTCTCTCTTTAAACTTGCACCTACGAATTGAAGTACTTTTTGGTAAGCGTCCTCTGCGGTATGTGTCGTAACAATGCTTGTTTCTAATGGGCTTTCCAGACGTAAGTTTTGTCTTTCCGTATTAGATATATGACTCCATTTAGAATCAAATTGAACGCCATAATTCCAGTTATCATTCGTTGCTCGTTCTGATTCTGTTAATACGTTACCATTAATGTAAAATTTCCCCCAAATGTTATATAAGGGATCCCAAGTCTCGATTCTATTCCATATCGCAATAATTCTTTCCTCGTGTTTTGTTGTTGCGGGACCAGCTTTATAATAGTTATTCACTATATTAACATTCATCCCTTCACCTCCGTAACAACTGTTGCCTTGCCAGTTGTATATCACATTATTTCTGAGATCAACCAAATCAGATAGAGCATAAGATGAAGCATACTCCCCAAGCCTCGGGTTTCTACTGTCGTGGTGTGCAAGCAAGTTATGATGAAAGGATGCTTTTTTGCCTCCCCATACACCACCATATCCGTGCTTGCCGCTTTCATGAACAGAGTGGCGCAGACTTTCTCCAACCAGACACCACTGCATGGTGAAATTTTCATTAGCATAGAATGAAGCACATTCATCCGTAGACCAACTCACAGAACAATGGTCTATAATGACGTTTTTGTTTTTTTGACCACCAAAAGCATCAGCTTGTTGCTGAGATTCATCACCCATTCTAAAACGTATGTAACGAACAATAACTTCTTCACTTGCGTCGAGGAAGACCTCCTGATTCTTTATACATATTCCATCTCCAGGAGCTGTTTGCCCTGCAATAGTAATGTATTCATTTCGTATTTTGAGTCTGCGCTCTAGTTCTATGGTACCTGATACTTCAAAAACGACAATTCGTGGCCCTTCAGCTTCAACTGCTGCACGCAGACTACCCTCACCGCTGTCGTTGAGGTTGGTTACTTTTATCACTCGTCCACCACGGCCTCCGATGGTGTACATGCCATGTCCTTCTGCTCCGGGAAAAGCTGGAATTTTCTTAGCTGATACTTCATAGAAGGAAAGTAACACCGAAATGACTATTACAATACTACAAATTTTGGTTGTGTTGAATCTTTGCATTATTCCTGTTTTTTTGAATTGATAAAATAGTTTTTTCGTAACCATTCAGCAGATAAAAAGTACTTGATCAACTTTTTGCAAATCTTGTGGGGTAAATCAGAGTAATCACGTGTGCACAGTGACCGTCTCTCCCCGTGCACACGTGATTACTCTTTGTAAGCCGGCGAACGAATTAGTACTGCCTTGGTTTGAATGCAGCCGCTTATCTTCTATTTAGTCTCATCATTCTGAGATCTCAATCGCAGATAATGCGTGCAGATCGTTTTCAGCATATTGTCTTCCTGAGAGCGAACTACGTGCCCAACTTATTTTTTCAGATGAACCGATGCCGATGTGTTTGGATCAGGTTGTCTTTTGGGCGATAACCGAGAATTTCCACAGCTGGCCTAATATCCATGAACCCAACCTGATAGCCATCAGTGTTGCCAGATGTGCCATAGGTAATCAGATATTTTATCGGCCCTTGATAATCGACTGCCAAGCTGAACAGTTGAACACAATCACGTGGTGTCAGTAAAGTTGAGCAATGACGAATATCATTCGGTTCGTTACCACCGATAAAGCTACCGATCCGAATACTGATGAATTGGATTTGGTGAGCATCGACTAGGTAACGCCCAGCAATCTCGGCCATACCTTTCATGACGCCATACCAACTATCTGGCCGAAACTGGTCGGCAGTAGAAACTTTAGGTGGTAATCCAGTCCAATTGTCGTTTGCTGGTTGAGCCAATTTTTCATTCCATCCCGTAACGGCATTAGTACTGGCGTAAATAATCTTCTTGATCCCTGCTTCGCGAGCTATTTCAAATAACAGCATGGAAGCTGTAATATCTGTCATCTGAGTCGAGTGTTTTAGTATGTCTTGGTAGCCAATATAAGCCAGATGTACTAATACATCTTGGTTCTGGCATATGGCTTTCATTTGCGCAGCTTGTCGAATATCGGCTTTTTGAATGTTTGAGTCCGAGTCATTTAGGTCCACCGCAGTCAATTGGTATTGATCGTCAAGTTCCCAAGCCGATCGGAGAACAGTGCCAACTAAGCCTGCTGCACCGGTGAGTAAAATACGTAATTTAGTCGTTGGTTTTTGTTTCATTAAAGCTCGTATTCGCTTTGGCAATCGTCACAGACTTGAGCCAAACGAACTGTACCTTCGATTTCAAGTTTGCTGTCGTAGAGTTGGCACACTTTTGCAGTCGAATCGCCGCACCAATCACATTTGCCCGTAAAATAATGGTGACGTTGACCCAATAGGTCCTGTTTCTTTTCTTCAACAGTTTGCACTTTTTTGATAATAGAGTTTGCACTTTGTCTCAACTTAGGATCAACTTCGGTTTCGGCGATTTCGACCATGATGGGATATAGTTTAGGAGAATATGCTTTATGAAACCAAATGTTTTATGGATCTATGGTGAGGACCTGTATCCAGACCTGGCTTGCTACGGAGCCCAAACGGTTCAAACCCCTGTACTGGATCATTTTGCCTCTGAGGGAGTTTTATACACCAACGCTTATGTGACTTGCCCTGTCTGCTCTCCCAGCCGTTCAGCCATGATTACGGGGCGTTACCAAACCAGTTTTGGTGCACATAACCACCGTAGCTGCCGGCATAAACCACTTGATGAGAATATTAGACTCGTTACCGACTATTATAGGGAGGCGGGTTATTTCACCTGCAATAGCAGTGGTCCACCTCACGAACGACCAGGTAAAACCGATTTCAATTTTCTTCGAACAGACCCATTTGATGGTGTTCACTGGTCGGAAAGACAAGCTGATCAACCATTCTACGCCCAGGTCAATATTACGGATACTCACCGTGATTTTAGCCCTGATCCGGAAAACCCCATCAATCCGGAGGAAGTTGATCTACCTCCATATTATCCAGATCATCCCTTAATTCGGAAGGACTGGGCAATGTGGTTGGAAAGTATTCAGGTGTTTGATCGTAAGGTGGGGCAGGTTCTGCATCACTTGGAAGAAGACGGACTGAGAAATAATACAATCGTTTTTATTATTAGTGATCATGGTCGTGCTCATATTCGGGACAAGCAGTTTTTGTATGATGGAGGTATTCGTATTCCTTGCATCGTTCGTTGGCCGGGCAAAATTGATGCGGGTTCTATTTGCGATGATTTGGTTAGTGGGATTGACTTTGCGCCGACATCTCTTTCCTTATGTGGATTGGATATGCCGGAAGGAATGGAGGGTAATGTTTTTTTGGGAAAAGATGCGAAAGAAAGAGAGTATATCGTTTCAGCTAGGGACCGGTGCGATGGCACCATGATCACTAATAATAAAAACGATTGTATTA
>JYMV01029019.1_pt1 | contig 10498 bp, 10 predicted proteins | sample 338911 | NCBI WGS metagenome assembly JYMV01 (sample SAMN03354496, study PRJNA234377) | hydrothermal vent metagenome | biome: Deep sea; feature: Hydrothermal plumes at the Eastern Lau Spreading Center, Western Pacific Ocean; material: Seawater | place: Tonga | collected 2009 | depth 2000 m m
GAGCGCGCAATCGGAAATTGCACACCTTGGTTTTGACCGATGGGGTGACCAAATACTTCACGCTCTTTGGCATACGCCGTAGCCCGATCGATAAAAAAGCGCGTGTCACCAATAGACTCGCTACCGATCAGGATCCGTTCGGCATTCATGCCGTCAAGAATGTAACTAAATCCCTCCCCTTCCTTGCCGATCAAGCTGTCCGCTGGAATTCGCATATCAGTGAAGAATAATTCCGTTGTCGCATGATTGATCATCGTGCGGATAGGTCGGATTTCGAGCCCTTCAACGTCGCGCATGTCCACCAGAAATACCGATAGGCCGTGACGACGTAGCTTGACTTCTTCTAAAGGGGTAGTTCGGGCTAATAGCAATAGGAGATCAGAATACTCGGCCCGACTGGTCCAGATTTTTTGGCCATTGACAACGTAACCATCTGCATCACGCACCGCCATGGTTCGTAGCTGGGTTGTATCGGAACCTGTATTGGGTTCGGTGACTCCAAACGCCTGAAGTCTCAGTTCACCCGATGCAATGCTAGGGAGATAGCGCTGCTTTTGTTCTGTCGAACCATGCCGCAGCACGGTTCCCATGATATACATCTGCGCATGACAGGCTGCGCCATTACATCCAGAACGGTGGATTTCTTCTAAGATTGCAACCGCCGCGCTGATGGGAAGGCCGCTGCCACCATACATTTCTGGGATCAACGCCGCCAAGTAACCTGCTTCCGTCAGGGCAGCTACAAACTCGTTCGGATAGTCACGCTCGCGATCCTTTTCTCGCCAATATTCTCCTGGGAATTGAGCGCAAAGGCTACGAACTCCCTCTCGTATTTCAGGATAACTTTCAGTAAGTGAAATATGGGGCGGTGCGCCATCGCCGCTTACCGCGAGATCCGTGCGGTTAGACATCGTGTTTTATCAACTTTCGTAAGCAATTGTTGGGCACTCTATAAGGCCCTGGACAAAGGCTCAAGCGCAGGAGGAAGCAAGTCTTCCGCCTAAGAGCGCGAATAGCGTATCTGGCAAAGGCCCCAACCCAGAATGGTTCATGTCGGTTCAGAGATTGATCACCTTGATCGTAAAAGGTTGTTACTCGTTGCTCCCCATGCCACAGTGCGATATATTCCGTCGTATATAACCAGACTAGGCCAAATCAGGCACATACCTACACACGATGATCGACCCGCACGGCCGCCATATAAGCTATCTTCGCGTTTCAGTAACAGACCGCTGTGATTTTCGGTGTGTCTATTGTATGGCAGAAAATATGTCTTTTTTGCCGAAAGCTGACGTGCTCACTCTCGAGGAAATCGACCGCCTGTGTTCCACCTTTGTAGGTCTGGGAGTTCGAAAGTTACGGCTTACCGGGGGGGAACCGTTAGTTCGCAAAAATATCATGTCGTTGGTCCGGAGCCTTGCCAGACACCTAGAGAGTGGGACGCTGGATGAGTTGACGCTCACGACTAACGGAAGCCAGTTACCAAAATACGCAGCAGAGCTGTTCGACTGTGGAGTAAAACGCATCAATGTCTCCTGTGATACTTTGGACCCAGATCGCTTCCAAGCAATTACCCGCTGGGGTCAGCTGCAACAAGTGTACGATGGATTGGAGGCGGCTAAGGACGCAGGACTAAAGGTGAAAATTAATGCCGTCGCTTTAAAAGGCGTCAACGAGCATGAGTTTGATGACATGATTACCTGGTGTGGAGACCAAGGTTTTGACTTGACTTTAATCGAGACAATGCCGATGGGTGAGATAACGGGTGACCGCACGGACCAATATCTCCCACTCTCGCTGGTACGAAATCGGCTACGGAATCGATGGACGCTAACCGATATTGATTATCAGACTGGTGGCCCAGCCCGCTACATGAGGATCGAAGAGACGGGCCAGCGATTAGGTTTTATCACTCCCCTTACGCACAACTTCTGCGAGTCCTGTAACCGCGTTCGGTTGACTTGCACTGGAACGCTGTACATGTGCCTAGGGCAAGACGATTCCGCTGATCTTCGAACAGCATTGCGAAACAGCGAGGACGGGGAGTTGTTGGTCCAAGCAATCCACGAAGCAATCAGCCGCAAACCCAAGGGCCATGATTTCATGATTGACCGCCGTCGCACCACTCCTGCGGTGGATCGACACATGAGCGTAACAGGCGGCTGACACAGATGCGCTTTATGTGTTGATCGATTGAGCCATTATCATTCCTAGCAACACCAATCTGGTACGCTCAATTATTTCTGGATGTTACCAAACGCTTCTAAGTGGGTCAGTAGCCTATGAGTGAACAAAAAATTGGATTCGTGGCCTCAACTTCGGCCCCAGCACAAGAAGCAATGAGCTTGCTCAAAGAATTTTACGGTGATTCACCTCTTGATGAGGCAACCGTAATCGTCGCCCTTGGTGGGGACGGATTCATGATCGAGACCCTGCACCAATTTATCGATCGCAAACTGCCCATCTATGGAATGAACCGCGGCTCAGTCGGTTTTCTTATGAACGGCTACGAGGATTCCGATCTTCCTGAGCGATTGGAGGCCGCGCAAGCCGCGACCCTACACCCCCTTTTAATGCGTGCTGAATGCAGGGATGGCTCGTTTGTTGAGGGCCTCGCCATAAACGAAGTGTCTCTAATCCGCGAAAGCCGGTATGCTGTTACGATCCGCATATCGGTCGATACTCGGGTACGGCTGGACAAACTGATTTGTGACGGTGTAATGGTCGCAACCCCAGCTGGAAGCACCGCCTATAATCTTTCAGCGCAGGGACCTATACTCCCGCTCGGGTCCCGGCTTTTGGCGTTGACACCGATCTGCGCTTTCCGTCCGCGTCGTTGGCGCGGCGCATTAATCCCAGAAACGACCTCCGTGGTTTTAGATATTTTAGATGCGGATAAACGTCCTGTGACAGCAACTGCTGATTATACAGAAGCCCGTGATGTTGTTCGTGTTTCGGTGTCTCAGGAGCGTCAACAAACTTTGCGCTTACTTTTTGACCCAGAACATGATCTTGAAGAGCGCATTCTCGCCGAACAGTTTCAACCATAAACGCAAATTATTGACTGTGCTTTAGGGTTGTACATTCTCGTTTCCTCCAATAGTTGGTGCAATTCATTGCCTATACTCAGCGACTATTATCCCCCGACATATCATCCACGGCTAATTCATTTTGGGAGGCACGAATGGAATTAATGAACTGTCACGCCATAGTGACGGGCGGCGCATCTGGGTTAGGTGCAGCCACGGCAGCAGCCGTCATCAACACTGGCGGCAAAGCAACAATCCTTGATCGTGATGAGGGCCGCGGATCAGAAACCGTGAAAACCCTTGGAAAAGCAGCGCGTTTTCGATTGGCAGACGTCACCAACGAAACAGACATTGCGGATGCAGTCACGGAAGCAATAGGAGTATTCGGACCTATTTCTTTGGTCATCAACTGTGCCGGCGTGGGGACGCCCGGTAGAATTATCAGTCGAAAGGGCGTGCTTCCGCTGGCTACGTATACCAACGTGATCATGATAAATCTCGTGGGATCCTTCAACGTGATGAAGGCTTCTGCGGAAGCTATGCAAACCAATGACACCGACGCAGATGGCTGTAGGGGCCTAATTGTGAACACCGCCTCTGTTGCAGGGTATGAGGGACAAGTTGGGCAAGTTGCTTATTCGTCCTCCAAAGGCGGTATCATCGCGCTAACTCTTCCCGCAGCACGCGACCTCGCACAGTTCGGAATCCGAGTGGTTACGATTGCACCCGGCCTATTTGATACACCGATGATGGGGAACCTACCAGAAGACGTCCAGGAATCTCTCGCAAAAAGCACACCTTTTCCTCAACGTCTGGGCACTAGCGAAGAGTATGCGGAATTAGCACTTGCCATCTTCAAGAATAATATGATTAACGGCGAGACAATCCGACTGGATGGCGCGGTGCGCTTAGCACCAAGATAATAATGGAGATTCATGTAATCCTGGAAATACAAAAGGAGCCAATCAATGGTTGACACGGTCTTGTTGGAAATCGATGGCGCGGTTGCGACCATGACACTTAATCGCCCAGACTCCCTGAACGCGATCGACCATGTACTTGCGAAAGATCTACGCGAGACAGCACTTGAGGCGGAAATGAACTCAAAGGTTCGATGTTTGGTGGTCCGTGGATCTGGACCCGCATTCATGGCGGGCGGTGATATTCGAGCCTTTAAGGAGCGTCTCAGCAAAAATCTAGATCGTTACATCATAGATGTAACCCATGACCTCCACGATGCAATCATGGCTTTTCGGAGGATGCCCAAACCAGTGATCGCGAGTGTACACGGCGCCGCCGCTGGTGCCGGTTTCTCCTTGGCCATGTCCTGCGATATGGTGATTGCGGCAGAAGACGCAGTATTTACCCTCGCCTATTCTGTTCTAGGGGCAAGCCCAGATGGATCTTCTACCTACTCACTGCCCCGCCTCGTTGGGTATCACCGAGCGATGGAGTTGATGTTACTTAGTGATCGCTTCGGTGTGGAGCGTGCCCAGGAACTGGGTTTGATCAATTTTATCGTGCCTAAAGATGAGTTAAAAGCCGAAACCAAGAAACTTGCGGAGCGCCTCTCAAATGGCCCGACTTTCGCCTACGGGCGTGCCAAGGCACTGTTGGGGAAATCACTTGAGCGTGGCATCGGAGACCAACTGGACGCGGAGGCACAGAACATCATGGAATGTTCTCGCACCGCCGACTTCGCTGAAGGTGTTGACGCCTTTTTGAATAAACGGAAACCCACCTTCATTGGTCGATGACAAGCACCAAGCTCATTTGATCGGCTGGGTAATAGTAAAAGCCCCACGAATTTCACCAATCTCGAAGCCACGCGCCTGATCGTCAGGATATATTTTATCTAACGCCGCAATCACCTCGAGGTCGAGGGCTTTTCCGTGGCACATCACACATACCTGACCGACCGGAATCGCTTTCATATACCGGAAGCGCGTATGGCCATTGGCATCCACCATTTCAGCGTGCTCAAGGTTTGAAATTTTCTCGCCAGCATCTTTTCGAGCTTGGAATTTCTCAAGGATCGCGTGCTCCCATTCATCAGGGGTGTTCTCGGGATTACGAACTCGAAGGCTTGTGCGGCCAACGCTGAACTGACGCTCGTCAACCTCCTGAGACGTGGCCTCGGAAGCACCCACTTTACACATGAAAAGTTTTTCCTCGACAGAAATCGACGCATCCAGCGCGGCCTTTAAGTAACCCTTTATATTTTTAGCCAAGCTCTTTACGGCGGCCCGGCTAGTAACGATACGGTCTTCCAAATCATCCGCAGCCACGTCGGCCGGAATCCAACAGATCACTGCAATACATGCAACCAAGACCGTAACAATGTGCGTCATACCCTTCATAATCAGGCCAATCCCTTTGTTTCTATTAAGCCCCAAGCCCGCGCAGCATACAGTCCAGTCATTACGCCCACTTCTCGCGCATTCGAACTGCTTGCAATTCCTCTTGCGGCGCGTGCCAAAATTCCCTCCGCAATAGCCGCCATGCGAAACAATGAAAAAACCATATAGAAGGTGAGATCGAAAGATGGCCGACCGGTAGTTTCACAATACCTGCGGACGTAATCTTCAGGGTTAGGAATGCCCATTGACTCCAACTCAAGACCCTTAAGCCCGTTAAACTCCTCGGGGGCCATGTAGAATGGCATGATATTGTACGCTAAATCGCCAAGGGGGTGCCCCAAAGTAGATAATTCCCAATCAAATATTGCGATTATCTCGGGACCTACAGGATGGAACATCGTATTACCAAGTCGAAAATCGCCGTGGATCAAAGTGGTCTCGTCATCCTCTGGTACGTGAGAACTAAGCCATTCGATTAGACGCTCCATTTCGGGAATGTCGCTTTGCTTCGACAAATGCCATTGCTTCCCCCAACGCCCAACCTGTCGGGTGAAATAATTGCCTGGCTTCCCAAAATCGGCGAGGCCGCACGCTTTCCAATCAACCCGGTGAATTCGTGCCAAAACGTCATTCATTGCCTCCCAAATTTCGCGCCGTTCCTGCGGCGTGACATCAGGTACAGAATTCACGTGAAATACGCGACCGACCATCCGCTCCATGACATAGAACGGGGTGCCGATGACGTCTGGGTCCTCACACAAATGCAGCATCCGCGCGACCGGCACATCTGTATCGATGAGCGCGGCTTGAACTCGATATTCTCGTTCCACTGCGTGTGCAGATGGCAACAACTCACCCGGCGGTTTTTTCCTCAGCACCCATTCTTGTTTACCACACTTGAGTAAATAAGTTGGGTTCGATTGCCCTGCACGCATCTGCGCTACATCGATTGGACCTTCAAGACCGTCAATCTGATTACGTATGTACTCAGAAAACCGGTCGACATCGAACTGGTGCGCCTCGCGAACCGGAATAGTCTCGCTCAAACCTTCATAATTAAAATTTCGCGCCATCTTGGGGTTCTTATATCTAAATTCGCAAGCAGCACAAACTCGCCACCAACTTATGTCTAATTTTGGGCGTCACGCAGTGCCATATAACCAAGCTCGGTAAGTGGAGAAAGCTCAATGATTTTTTCCCGGAACCCTAGCCAACTCTCATAGACTTTCCGAGTAAACGGGTCCTTCTCAGCGGCTTCACGTGCCACATCCGCACCAGCAGCCAACATGGCATCGTACACCTCCTGCGGGAACCTCCTCAATTGCACGTTATATTTGTCAAGTAACACACCCAACGCCTCAGCATTTCCGACCGTCATCTCGCACAACATGCGAAATGCCTCGTCGCCTGCGGCACGCTGTACGATAGCCTGTAGGTCAGTGGGCAATTCCTCAAAGGCTTTAGCGTTTATGGTCAACCCCAGCGCAGGGCCAGGCTCATGGACTCCAGGTGCATAATAGAACTTAGCTACCTTGTGAAATCCGAAGGCAAGATCATTATATGGTGCGATCCATTCGGTCGCATCGATCGCCCCAGTCTGCAGAGCAGGCAAAATTTCAGCTCCCGGCAAGTTCACAGGGATCGCCCCGAGCCGCGCCATAACCTCTCCGCCCAAACCAGGTATCCGCATTCGTAAACCTTTGAAATCCTCCAAGCCGTTTATCTCCTTTCGGAACCAACCTCCAACATTGGAACCTCCGGAACCAGCCAAAAACGGCTTAAGGCCGTAACCCGCATAAAGTTCGTCCCAAAGCGCCTGCCCACCGCCGAAATGTATCCAAGCAGCGTGTTCCGGTGCAGTCAGCCCGCCAGGAACCGAGCAAAAGAACGGCATCGCTGAATGCTTCGCAAGCCAGTAATAAGGGGCGTCGTGGCCCATTTCGGCTATCCCCTCGCGAACCGCATCGAACACCTCAAAGGGTGGAACGAGTTCACCGCCGCCGTATACCTTGACCTCCAACCGTCCGTCGGACATTTCACGGATCGAATCAGCGATCCGTTGGGTGCCAGTACCAATGGCGGGGAAATTCTTGGGCCAAGCAGTTATCAACTTCCATCGAAACCGCCCCTGCGCAACGGCAGGAGCCGCAAAACTGGCCGCAGCTACTCCGGCACTAGCGTAGGCCGCAGTCCGGATAAAAGTGCGTCGTTTCATTAATCCCCCTCTATAAAGCTCGCTGCTACGCGCTCCGCATTTCGAGTCCTGGATGTTTCGTTTCACCAACGGGTTGAGCAAAAATACTTAGTCGTCAGCGAGCACGAGATCAAACTTACCGGCCCTCATGCCATTGGCATGGATTTGATCGAATTTTACCAATAACGCGCGTCGGTCCTCCAATGCCACCCCATTTAACAAATAATCCTGATCGTTATGTTCGTTACCATCGAAATACATTTGGGTAGTTAGAGATGAAAATGCCGACTTAACCTTAAAGTGGATATGTGGTGGTCGAATCCAATCACCGTTAGCAGGATAAGAACCAGGAACGATAGTAACAAATCGATAATTTCCGTTCCCATCAGCAACGATACGTGCGTAACCTTGGAAATTGTGATCGAGCGGTTGACTGTTACCTGTATCGTGAAGATGAGCGTATCGGCCCCTAGCATTAGCCTGCCAGATTTCAAGGGTGCATCCGCCAGCCGAATGGCACCTGCTATCACGAACCTGGCCACTAACTTCAATCACCTCTCCAAAGGCCCGTCCAGTACCCCCAACTACATTTGTCATATCCCAATCTGTTTCTGACACCTCTTCCGGATAGAACGGGCCCTCTGCCTGTTTCGCAGTCCATAAGCAAGCAGCGTTAACTGAATTCTCCGCGAGCATATTTATACCGCCCGCAACGGCACCACCTACTAGCGCTCGACGCGAAATTTGGCTCAAATCCGTGGGTCTCTCAACGGTCATGGCATGAATCTCTCGTCTAAAACAGTTGCAGTCACTACAGTCCTCCCTACGTTAACATAGCAAGGTAATTCGATCAGATTTTACGCTGGCGGTACAGCACATCATTTAGCCGAATAAGGGAAGTGAAAATGGATTCAACAAGTATGGTCGCGCTTGTCACTGGAGCAGGATCAGGTGTCGGCCGTTATGCTGCGCTTGCGTTGTTAAACGATGGCTTTTCAGTGGCACTGGCCGGTCGGCGCGCCGAGGCCCTTGAAGAGACTATCAATCTGGCCGGTGCAAATAGCTCATCTGCCCTAGCGGTCCCAACCGATGTTACTGATCCCCCGGCCGTGAACAAATTGTTTGAAGCCACAAAGAAGCGATTTGGGAGGCTAGACCTTTTATTCAACAACGCTGGTAAGGGTGCACCTGCCAAACCACTCGAAGAGCTAACGGTAAAACAATGGAAGGACGTCGTGGACGTAAACCTAACAGGATCCTTTCTATGCACCCAAGAAGCGTTTCGGCTAATGAAAGACCAAGACCCGATGGGGGGAAGGATTATCAACAATGGTTCTGTATCAGCCTATGCGCCCCGCCCAAATTCGGCACCCTATACGGCAACGAAACACGCGATAACGGGACTTACAAAATCTACGTCTCTCGATGGGCGTAAATACGAGATCGCCTGCGGCCAAATTGACATTGGGAATGCCGCCACCGATATGACCGCGCGAATGAAGGACGGGGTCCCACAGGCAGATGGCCGAATGATAGTCGAACCCACTATGGACGTCGACAACGTTTCGCAGGCTATCCTTTACATGGCCAACTTACCGCCCGATGCCAACGTGCAGTTTATAACGATTATGGCCACAAAAATGCCGTATCTAGGTAGGGGATAATTTTCCACAAGTTGAGGCATATCGAACAAATCATGGCCTTGAAATAACCCCGATCAGGGTCGAAAATTCGCAAGGTGTAGAACCGTCAGAAATTTAGCTTGGCCAAAACATGATAACGACGGTAGTTGTAAGTGGACACATTCATCGGCGCGTGGTGGAATTGGTATACACAACAGACTTAAAATCTGTCCCCTTTTAAGGGTTGTCGGTTCGAGTCCGACCGTGCCGACCAATCTATACGCCACTTATAGCAATATAAGTGGCTTTTTTTTGGTCCCGTAAAAGTATAACAATGCTGGTGTAATGGTGGTGGAATAGCTATAATCTGTCAGCCCAAACGCAAGCACACGAGCACGCGAAAAGTCGTCTTTCACCATCTCTGCGGCAGCGAGGGCTTCGGCCACAACACACACATAAGAGGGTGAGGTCAGACACACTGGCCAACGCGCCTCTTCAACCATCTCCCTAACACCTGCCAGCGAGATGTTTCCAGTATCCTGTCCACTGATGAGTTTTACCGCCAAATCAATGGAGGGATAAGGCTCCGCAATCTGGTTAGGATTGCCGAGGGCCTCTTCCAAAAGGCTCAACCGTTATTCGGCTGAAATCTCCTTGTCAGCGGATTGAAGAAGTTGGACAGCTTCCACGAATAACTCGTTGGCTTTCCCTGCCCTAAGATGGCTCAACCTGAGGTTCGCCCCCAAGTCCTTCAACCATACTGGAAATATCCGTGCAAGCCTGACTAAGAAGCGTCCGGTCAGTACTCCGTAAAACCAGGTTCGTCCCAAATCGTCCACCTTCATAGAACGGATAGCTCCCCATTTCTACATCTGGGAATCGTTCTTGAAGCGCACGCAGTGGTTCCGCCACAATCCCTTCAGGAAGATAGGCTACAACGGTTTGGCTCTGCACCAAGACCCCTCCCGCCAATTCTGATTTGCAACCACCAAACATGTCCCGCATGATTTTAGGAACACCGGCCAAAACAAATACGTTTCCCATTTGGAATCCTGGTGCGGCCGAAACCGAATTCTCTATTAACCTAGCGCCGGCCGGCACATTGGCCATGCGCAATCGTGCCGCATTCAGTTCAATACCGTTGCGCTCGCATAGTTTAGCTATTAAATCACGAGCAACTGAATTTTGCTCAAGTTTAACACCAAATGCCTTCGCGATGCACTCAGCCGTAATATCATCATGGGTTGGACCAATTCCGCCGGTCGTGAATACGTAGTCGTAGAGCTCTCGACA
>JYMV01034348.1_pt1 | contig 10494 bp, 7 predicted proteins | sample 338911 | NCBI WGS metagenome assembly JYMV01 (sample SAMN03354496, study PRJNA234377) | hydrothermal vent metagenome | biome: Deep sea; feature: Hydrothermal plumes at the Eastern Lau Spreading Center, Western Pacific Ocean; material: Seawater | place: Tonga | collected 2009 | depth 2000 m m
GGGGACCATCGCCGAGAACTTATTGCAATCAGACGGCAGTGAGTTTGGTTATTTGAGGTGAAACTCTGTAACTGTCACTCCTTGGGCGGAGTGTTGGGCTTCTGGTATTGAAACGTTATTTAAAAACGTTCCTGCCAGTGTTTTATTGCAATTAATTCATTCGGAAAAAGTTTATTATGACAGGACTGATCGTCGCGAAGTTTGGGGGCACCAGTGTCGCCGATTTTGACGCCATGTCTCGCTGTGCCAACATTGTGGCCAGCAATCAGGATATCAAAGTAGTCGTGGTAAGCGCCTCATCAGGTGTTACCAATTATTTAGTGCGACTGGCCAAAGGCAATATGCCCACGAACGAACGCGATGCTATTTTAGCGCACATCGCGGACATCGAGTTTTCTATTCTTAAAAAAATGGGTAACAAACCGGAATTGGCTCAGGCACTGGAGCATCTGCTCAACGAACTTTCTGCTATTGCAAAAGAGTCGGAGTTGTCCAGCTCTGCTGCTTTGCAAGATGAGTTACTGTCCTTTGGTGAGCGCATGTCTTCGCTGTTATTTGCCGAAATTCTGCGGGAACAAAAAGTTCACGCCGTAAATTTTGACGTGCGCCAGGTCATCAAAACCGATTCGTCTTTTGGCAAGGCAACTCCGGATATCGAACAAATAAAACATCAGGCGGAAACGCTGATATTGCCTGAGTTACCTCATAGCGTTTTTGTTACTCAGGGGTTTATTGGCTCTGATGAATTTGGCAAAACCACTACCCTGGGACGCGGTGGCAGTGACTACAGTGCGGCATTATTGGCTGAATCCGTGCAGGCTTCAGCATTACAGATCTGGACGGATGTAAATGGCATCTACACCACCGACCCGCGTTTAACGGCAAAGGCTCGTCCCATTCCCGAAATCAGCTTTGATGAAGCCGCAGAAATGGCCACTTTTGGGGCAAAGATACTTCATCCGGCCACATTGATCCCGGCCATGCGCTCCAATATCAGAGTATTTGTGGGTTCCAGCCGTGAACCTGAAGCAGGTGGTACCTGGGTGGCTTGGCAAACAGAGCACAAACCGGCTTACCGGGCGATTGCCTTGCGTAAAGAGCAGGTATTGTTGACTTTGAAAAGCCCGGCTATGTTGCATGCCACCGGCTTTCTGGCTGAAGTTTTCACCTTGCTGGCCAAACACAAGATCAGTGTTGATTTGATAACCACATCTGAAATCAGCGTGGCATTGACGTTAGATGAACCTACTAACGGTAACACACGCAAAATTACCGATTCTTTACTGTCCGAGTTGCGGGAAATCGGTGAAGTCGAAATCGAAGAGGATTTATCTTTGATAGCGGTAATTGGCAACCATTTGCAGGCCACCAGAGGGGTAGGAGGTAATGTGCTGTCAGCGTTGGAAAAATATAACTTGCGCATGATCTGCCATGGAGCCAGTGCACACAATCTGTGTTTTTTGGTGAAAAGCGATGATGCTCCAGGGATTGTAGAGCACCTGCACCAATGTTTGTTTGACAACTAAACCGGCAGCGCAGACTGAACTTAATCTGGCGCTGTCATTACCCGGTTATCAGGGTTGATGGTGCCACTTTGATAATCTAACAGGTTATTGATAGTGGCCATGGCTATTTCTGTCAGGGCTTCTTCGGTAAAGAATCCCTGATGACCGGTGAGCACCACATTAGGGAAGGTCAGTAGTCGCTGGAATACATCGTCCTGGATAATCTCACTGGATAGATCTTTAAAAAATAACTCCGATTCCATTTCATACACATCCAGTGCTAACCCGCCTAATTTTTTGGATTTGAGTGCCTCTATGACTTCCTGAGTGGCCACCAGACCACCGCGTGAGGTGTTGATCAGGATGACACCGTGCTTCATTTGCTGAATAGCGGTGCGGTCTATCAGGTGCTGGGTCTCTGGAGTTAAAGGGCAATGCAAACTGATAATATCGGCATTTTCCAATAAGCTGGCTAAAGAAACGTAACGTCCACCAGACTGGATAACAACTTCAGACTGGATTGGGTCATAGCAAATAACGTTGCAGCCAAAACCGGATAGGATGCGAATTACAGCCAGTCCAATCTTCCCTGTACCAATAATACCTATGGTTTTGCCGTGAAGATTGAAGCCCATCAAGCCTTGTAATGAAAAGTTATTTTCTTTAACCCGGTTGTAGGCTTTATGGGTCTTGCGGTTAAGAGTTAACAACAGCGCCAGCGTGTGCTCGGCGACAGATTCAGGAGAATATGCAGGCACTCTGGTAACGGTTATTCCCAGAGCTTCAGCCTGTTTAATGTCGACATTGTTAAAGCCTGCACAGCGCAAGCTGACGTGGCGAATACCGAAGTCCTTAAGGGTACTTAGAACCGGCACTGACAAGTCATCGTTAACAAAGCAATTTACCGCGTTAAACCCCTCACACAAGGCGAGGGTGTCAGGACCGAGTGACGTTTCATAAAAGGTGAACTCAATGGCGGTATCAGCAGCGTATTTACTTAAAAATAACTTGTCATAGGGTTTAGCACTGAATACCGCGACCTTCACTTGATAAGCCTCTTGTATTTCCTGAAATTAAGCTTTAATTGCTGCTTCGATATCAGACTTAATACTTTCAGGTTTGGTATTGGGGGCGTAGCGTTTGACAGGCTGACCATCTTTGCCAATTAAAAACTTGGTGAAGTTCCATTTGATACTCTTACTGCCCATTAAACCCGGCGCTTCAGATTTCAGATAATCGAAGATTGGAGCGGCGTTTTTGCCGTTGACTTCCAGCTTCTTAAACAACGGGAATTTCACACCAAAATTCATGCTACAGAATTGTTCAATTTGTTGATCGTCGCCAGGCTCCTGGTGACCGAACTGATCACAGGGAAAGGCCAATACTTCAAAGTCCTCCCGGCTAAATTCATCATACAGGGCCTGAAGGCCATCATATTGCGGAGTAAAACCGCATTTACTGGCTGTATTTACAATCAGTAATACCTTTCCCTGATATTGTGCCAGGTTGATGTCTTCACCTTTATTATTTTTTACTGTGAACTGGTAAATGCTATCTGCCACGAAAGGCTCCTTGAGGTTGTATTTTGATTAAGCATAGCGCTTTTATAAATTATCTGCAGCGTAAATTTTTCCGCTTGAATTGCAGGTCTGATATAACGCAGAATGCGTCCACTAAAGAAAATTACAATATTTAGGTTGGTAAAAAATGATGAATGTTGCCTTTTTAGGGTTAGGCGTTATGGGGTATCCGATGGCCGGGCACCTGAGCAATGCGGGATTTCAGGTTACTGTGTACAATCGCACTCAGAGCAAAGCACAAAGCTGGTGTCAGGAGTATAACGGCTCGATGGCAGAAACCCCCAGTGAGGCTGCAAAAGGCGCGGATATCGTATGCATTTGTGTGGGCAATGATGACGATTTACGCCAGGTTGTCAAAGGCGATAACGGCGTATTTGCTGGAATTCAGGAAAAAGCCATTGTCATCGACCACACCACAACATCAGCTGAAGTGGCCACTGAGATGGCTGAATTACTGGCCACAAAACAAGTGAGCTTTTTAGATGCACCAGTATCAGGAGGCCAGGCAGGTGCCGAAAACGGTAAATTGACCGTGATGCTGGGAGGAGAAGAATCCGAGTATCGTAAAATTACCGGAGTTTTAGACGCCTACTCGCAATATCATCGACTATTAGGCTCTGTCGGTGCCGGGCAAAAGGCCAAAATGATGAATCAAATTTGCATTGCCGGTGTAGTACAGGGCTTAGCAGAAGCACTGGCTTTTGGACAAAATGCCGGGATGGATTGTGAAGCTGTAGTTGATGTTATTTCTCGCGGCGCAGCGCAATCCTGGCAAATGCAAAATCGCCATAAAACCATGTTACAAGACCAGTATGAGTTTGGCTTTGCCATCGACTGGATGCGCAAGGATTTAGGTATAGCATTACAGGAAGCCTCTCGTAATGGCAGTAGTTTACCCCTTACCGCGTTGGTGGATCAGTTTTACGCTGATGTGCAGAAAATGGGTGGTGGCCGTTGGGATACCTCAGCGTTGTTAAAGCGCTTTACCTGATAATCTGAAATCGGATAGGGGTACAATAAAGCGGTGCTGTAGTGGCTCAAACTCGAATTGATAACATAAACTATTGTATCCAAAAATTCGGCTTAGGGATTCTCATGGGCGTTGATACTGCAAAGGTTACATGAAGACCTAAAGTCGTGATTAAACGAACCTTGCACAATCCCGAGGTTCGACAGTTATCTATGCTTAAAAAGTTTAGGGGCACGTTTTCTACAAATCAAGAAAACAGCCCCACGTTATCTCCCTGCAAGATTTATCATGAGTTAAAAGTCATAGATTTATAATGGCAAGGAGTCAGTTTCATACTCTGTGTCTGCGTCATTGGCGTCTCTTGGAAATAAGGTATCATCGCCACTGGCCCAATTCATTCGTGTATTGATAGGCGCGGCTATTGGGATATCACTGCTACTGCGTCCAAAGGTTATGCGCTGAATATTGTCGTCCTGGTCAGAGCCAATGGTGCTGCCGGAAGAGTTCAGGACATACCAAAAGTACGTATTCGGACGTCTCACCGCAATATCCACCTTACCGTCACCGTCGTAATCTGCGGGGACAGGGATATCCGTTTCCTGTGAGCCAAAACGTCTTCGTGATACACCATTACTGTTACTAGAGATAGGGTCTGTCCCTGAAGAGTTGAGGATATACCAGAATTGTGTCGAAGGCCTTCGTACAGCAAGGTCGGCTTTGCCGTCACCATCATAATCTGCCGGTATCGGAATATCCTCAGCTTGCATACCAAAGCGTTTGCGGGTAATGCCGTCATTATTACCTGTAATATGGTCGGTACCGGAGGAGTTCAATACATACCATAATTGAGTTGAGGGGCGCCTGACAGCCAAATCAGCCTTTCCATCACCATCATAGTCCGCCGGTACGGGAATGTCGGCCTCTTGCGAACCAAAACGCATACGAGTAATGGCATCACCATTGTTGGTGACAGGGTCTGTGCCTGAAGAGTTTAAGACATACCAAAACTGGGTCGATGTTCGTCTGACTGCAAGGTCGGTTATTCCATCCCCATCATAATCAGCAGGAACTGGAATATCATTTTCATGGGCACCAAAACGCTTCCGAGTGATTCCGTCACTATTACCAGTGATATAATCAACCCCTGATGAATTTTTGATATACCAAAATTGGTTGCTTGCTCTTCTTACCCCGACATCAGTAATACCATCGCCATCAAAGTCACCACTTATAGGAATATCACTTGCATCGCGACCAAAGACTATGCGCTGAATTGAGCCATCATTGGTTTCACGGATGTAATGGAAGAAGGTGTCAGGACGTCTTACGGCTATATCTGCCTTACCGTCTCCATCGTAATCAAAGGGAACGGGTTTTTTTAATGGCACAGAATCAGCATTGTTGGGATCTGTACCTGCTTCGTATTCTTCTATATTAGTTGCACCATCACCATCATTATCTGATGCGGCATCTTCTGGATTTAATGGGTCTAGTCCGTTTGCTAATTCATACTCATCGGGCAAACCATCATTATCATCATCAGAATCCGCGTTGTTGCCAATGCCATCCCCGTCAGTGTCAAACTGCTCATCTGGGTTATTAGGAAATGCATCTGTTTGGTCAGGTGTCCCATCACCATCTGCGTCAGGCAAAACAACAATATCTGCAACTACTGCACTTGATTCGCCGGTTACATCTGTGGAGTTGTGCGCGACCTGCATTAGGTTGGTTAGTGACGAAATGGGAATGGTTAGCTCTACACTTTGCCAGGTACTGCCACTTTCCACGCTAAAAGTTTCGTCGCTCAATACTTCTTCACTAGACGTTGTTTCAAAGCGAGCAATTTGATTGATTTTGCCACCATCTGTGCGCTGAGGAAAAATGCGAAATGGCATTGAAATTCCAATACTTGAGGGGCTCATATCATCGGTAAAACTGAAAGCTACCTTAGCAACACCGGACTCACTCCCAGTTAACATAAGCTGCCCACTAATCATTTCTCCGCCAGGGAGGGAACTACCAGATACCGTCAAACTTTCATTTAACTCAAAACCTTGGTGATCTATAAATTGAGAGCTAGCTGAAACAACACTATTGAATGATGAGCCGCTTTTGATATTCCGGTGATAGAAAGGCATGGTTACCCAGTTACTGAACTCTTCACTCGTTTCGTTGTAGTACCGATAAGATATTTGATGAATACCATCAGACAGCGGAACAATAGAAAGCTCCTCGCTAACTTGATTTATTAAAGGCAACTCTGAATCAACTAAGTTAACCTCAATACTTTGAATTTGACCTGAGTTAAATTGATATTCTAACGTGCCGGCATTTACATTATTGAATAGCGTAAGCAAACTAACGAACGTGAGTCCAGTAACGAATGGTTTTTGCAGCTTCATGCCTAATCTCCTAGCGAGAGCGGGCAAATGTCAAAAACTTAACACGCAGTGTATTGTCTCCGGCTACCCCTTGGCTGGCTCGTAATAGCGGGATAATATAAGGCCGTGTATCAACGGTATCATTTCTAAAATCAAGTATGCTTCGGGTGTACTGGTCGAAAGGCGTGAAACCGCCGTTATAACCGATATCAACAATAGAGCCATCTACATCAAAAAAAGCGGTCCCTTCAAAGCCTGTGTCGATTGCCGGAGAACCATCTTGCAAGCTATAGTCATAAAGACGCTCATGTGCAACCGTGTCGAGATTAACATTTGTAAACAGTGGGTCTGCAACAATATTGGTATCTCCAGTTGGACAATGTTCACCAACCTCAAAACAAAGGTTGTTTGCGACTGTCGATAGCTCTGTCGGTGTGTTATGTAGAACAACAACATCGTTACCAATATTGCCTCTAAAGATATTGTTCTTAATCGTTGCCGGAGATTGTGTCACAACCATTGCTTTGCCAGCCACACCTGGAACATCTATCGAGTAGTCAAAGACATTGTTTTGAATAATCGCGTTATCCGCACTGGTTCCAGTTTCAATTGAGCGCAACGTAAGCCCTATATTCTCTGGAGACGCTGCAATATAACCGCCACTCGCTAAAGGCTCAACTGTAAACAAATTATTCGATACCAATGCTCCTGAAGCTTCGAGTAGTAACATTTTGCCATATTTAGTATTCGTGTTATTGCGAAATTGCAGCATCTTTAAGTGGTTTCCAAACATATTAAATTGTTGGATATCTGTACGAATACGAATTAAGTAGTTTTCAGCATTCACAGAAGAACCGAATGAGCCATTAATTTCATTCCCAATCATGAAAAACTCCGAAGCATCACGCACGTTGACAGGTTGCGTGGTTAATGTGGAGTCAAAGTCGGTGCCTGTAATGTCAGAGTATGCAAGTACAACCCTTGTCCCAGTTCCTGTTGGGCGTAACTCTACGCCAGTTGTATAAGCACCTATCACGTTAATATTTTTTGTGTTACTTCTAACCGTTATTCTATCGAAGCCTTCGTCAATGGTGCTAACGTCTACTATAGAGATTGACCCTATCACTGAACTTTCATAGCTGTTCAACTGCAACGCATCACTAGTATCGGTGCCTGGAAGGTAAAGGTTTTGAAACACCAAATGTAAATCATCGCTGACATCAGGAATTTGGTATTGAAAAGCGACGCGCATAGTTGGGCGATCTAGTAATGATTCGCCAATAATGGTGACCGCTTTAGTAATGTCTACAGATTCGTAATGGGACAAATCATAATGGCCTGATGCGACAACAATGACATCACCATGTTCAGCGGTTCCAAGTACCTCCACAAACTGTTCTGCCTCACTTACATTGATAGTGGCACTATGGGTGTAAAACGAACATATGATTGAAAGAGTGAGGAAAAAAAGGCTAAAGTTCCATTTACTTGTGATTTTCATTTTGCATTTCCGTGGCGAGAATTAAAATTCAATATACTTTAAACGTAGGCAAGCTTTCTACTTTATGCAAGATGGCTACTGCTTTTTTATTGAGCGTTATTATTTTCATTTGAGAGACGACAGGGAATACAAACAAACCGTAAATGGTGGGTATAACGTGAGTTCGCACTTGGTTTGCCACTAGATTGCCTTTTCATTTCAACATAATGTGGTTTTATTCGATGTTGTATTCGTAAAATTCAGCGAATGCTGGTAATTGCCACAGACGGCCAACTTAAATTGGCTGTCTGTAAAATTTTATGACGTTCTGTATTTTCAGAATTACAGATGGAATTTCTTATTCACCGGGCCCTAATTTAACGGGTAACCGGATCGTAAAGCCATTGATGGCCTTCATACTTAATGCGGGCGCGAGGATATTCTCTGTCTGCTTTCCATGAACGATTGTTTAGCCTCACAACTACGCCCGGATATATCTTATTTTTGGCTTCCAGACCGATAACACCAACGTAATTATCTTTGGCCTTTTTAACTTCCAATATCTTTTGCTGCAGCCACTCCAGCGTCTTTTTCTCATTGTTGAAAAGGTGAATCGCTTCGTTAACTTTATCAGCTAGCTGACGTGGTATTTTTTTACTTTTGATAAATTTAATTTTGTCTTCGTGGCTTTTGTTATTTTGTTGCAATTGCAGCCATAACTCATCTAACTGGTCTTTTTTCTCCATTAGTTGATTGAAGCCACCACTGAAGTCAATGGACAAGGAACTTCCGGATACTGCGCCTAAGGTGCCGGCACAAATCTTACCAAAACATTCAATTTTACAAGCAAACAGGTTGCCGTTAGGGTTGTTGATAGGGCCTGCGGTAACTGTGCCACGGCAATTAATCTTGCTATAGGCCAGTTGTCGTCCAATAGTGACATTGCCATTACAGCGTATTTCCAGGCCCTGACCGTGCGCCACGTGTACACTGCCACCCGCTTCTAAAATCGTACTGTAGTCATCTGATGCTTCCTGGTGCTTGCCGGTAGCCCCTTCGGTGATAATGATGTCACCACCTGCCTGAATAAAAGCCGACTCTACAAAGCCATTAATGGTGATATCTCCGGTGGCGATAATCTGCATTTTTTCCGTTACATCGCCATTAACCAGTACGGCACCATCATAATTGACATTACCGGTTCCGACATTCACCCCTTTACAGATAAAGGTATCATCCACCCACATGCGATCTTGTTTAAATTTCGGCATGCCGTTGATTTCGGCTAGCAGTAAATTTTCATCATCCGGACTAATCTCTGTACCTGAGCCTGGCTTAAAACTCACCCAGGAACCTGCTGCAGGCTCCAGAGGGGTGCCGGTAACCGTGTATCCCGTTCTTCCTTCAGTTGGCGGAGCTCTGCGAGCAACAGGGGTACCTGCTTTTACACAGATGATGTCACCCAAGTCACGCATATCCACACGGCCGTCTTTTTCTTTGGGTTTGAGGATCCGTTCAAGGGCATTATCCACCAATGCCTTAACTCTGGAGTTTTTACCATTTTTTGCCGGTAAACCTTTAGCTACAACTTCATCTAAAACTGTGCCGGGAGGGGAGTTCCTGGCCAGATCGGCCATTTCCACCAGCTTTTTCTTGCTTAAGCCTCGTACTATGCCTAATTTTTCGGCTTGATTTTGTAATGTCTGAACTGTGGCCTGCTTGCCCGCCCACGCTGAAGTGATGATCAGGTTTGCCCGCATTTCATCATCCGAAAGACGAAAATTGACCTGTGCGTCTCTTCTCTCACCAATGCGCTCAGTAATGGGATCTGACGTGTCTATCCGTTGCGCGTTTTTAAAGGTGGCAACAGCAGCAGCGATAGCTTCTTCAAAGATATAGAATGTGTTGTATTCGCTATTCTTGACGAATGCCAGTATCGACTTTTCCTCCAGGCGACCTTCTATTTCAGATGGCATAAGCATCAGATCCAGATATTCGTCGGTGGGATCGATTTCTAAATAAATTCCATTCATTTGTTGTACCGCTGTGCTTTTTATAATTTTAGTGTGACGTTTGAGACGTTCTCAGCCATCAAATATTACCAACATATCGGCAATGCTTGGTAAAACTCAAGATTACAGTTGTTGAGCGTACTGATACAAGTCTTTTAGCAATCTTAATTTTTGTGGATGATTGCTATTTTCGGCCACTAATTGTTCCACTTCAAGCAGGTAATCATTGATAGTTAAGCTCGATGGAGAATCTGGGTCGGTTAAGCGGTATTGCCGATGTCTTTGCCATTTCTCTAGTTCTTCGGCATTAAACAGATTCGGGTAGTTTCTGCCGCGATATCGGAATAATAAGGTGTTGAGCCTGGCGTCACTAAATCGGCCGGCAAACTTGTCTAGTGCTTCCGGAGGCGTATCCAGCAATTGTTGGCATAGCTGCTGGTCTGCATCTGATAAAAACCCACCACTATACAAGGCATGGTCGGGATCCTGCTCCTGGGATTCCGTATCCTCGTATAAGGACGAAATTTTTTGTTCCAGACCAATTTGTTGTTGGATAAATTTGAGGT
>JYMV01038088.1_pt1 | contig 10493 bp, 10 predicted proteins | sample 338911 | NCBI WGS metagenome assembly JYMV01 (sample SAMN03354496, study PRJNA234377) | hydrothermal vent metagenome | biome: Deep sea; feature: Hydrothermal plumes at the Eastern Lau Spreading Center, Western Pacific Ocean; material: Seawater | place: Tonga | collected 2009 | depth 2000 m m
TAAAAAAGCATTTGATGACCTGGGGTTAGGCTATACAGAAACATTTGGCAATCCCGAACTAAGGTATGAAATATCCAAAACCTATGATACAGCCAAACCAGAAAATATTTTATGTTTTGTTGGTGCTGAAGAAGGTATTTATGTCGCCATGCGTGTTCTTCTCAACCGTAATGACCATGCTATCGTAGTGGTGCCAAATTATCAGTCAGCTGAAACCATTCCATTGGATATTTGTGAAGTATCCGGTGTGCCACTGAATCCTGAAAAAAACTGGGCCTTAGATATTGACAGGATCAAGAATGAGATTCGCCCGAACACAAAACTGGTATCCATAAACTTTCCCAATAATCCAACTGGAGCCATCCTGGCAAGAGACCGTTATGATGAATTGGTCAAAATCTGCCGTCAAACAGGACTGTATCTGTTCAGCGATGAAGTTTACAGATTAATCGAACGTGATATTAGGCTGCGACTCCCCCAAGTGGGAGACATTTATGAACGTGGATTATCTTTGAATGTGATGTCAAAGGCTTATGGCATGCCCGGCCTAAGAATCGGCTGGATCATGTGTAAAGACAAAGATATCCTTCAAAATATGGAACGTTATAAACACTATCTTTCCATTTGTAACTCTGCCCCCAGTGAACACCTGTCCATTATTGCTTTAAAAGCAAGGCAACAGATTTTGAAGCGTAATAGAACTTTAATTAATGGCAATATTGAAATACTGTGTGATTTCTTTGATGAATTCTCCGACTTATTTGACTGGAATATCCCCGCTGGCAGCTGCGTGGGATATCCTCGCTATAATGGCCCTGGATCCGCCAATGAATTCTGTGAAGACCTGGTGGAAAAGACAGGCGTTTTGCTTTTACCACCGAAGATATACCATTCTGAACTATTAAAAACTCCGCAAGACAGGTTTCGCATTGGATACGGTCGCAGTACACTTGCCGATGGATTGGTGGCTATGAGAGATTATTTAAAAGATTAAAGTAATATCAACTAAGATAATTTAAATGATGATCGTCCCTCAATTTTCTATCAGAAATTTACTTTTTTCCCACTTACTTTTATTGACTATTTGTTGTCAAAGCGAATCCAATATTAAGGTTGTTATGGAAACAGAACTGGGTACAATAAATATGGATCTTTACCCGGAGAAAGCACCTGTCACTGTATTCAATTTTTTGGAATATTTAGATGAACACCGGTATGAAGATGCTCATTTTTACAGGGTGGTTCATTTAAAAAACCAACCCGATAATGATATTCTTATCGAAGTGATCCAGGGCGGGCTGGGGTTTGACAAACATCCCATGGAACTTCCTCCCATTGAGCATGAAATAACGGAAAAAACGGGAATAATACATGAAAACGGTACCATTTCCATGGCAAGATTGGAACCTGGAACCGCAAGTTCAGAATTTTTCATATGTATTAACGATCAGCCAGAGCTGGATTTTGGCGGTAGGCGAAATCCGGATGGGCAGGGATTTGCAGCTTTCGGAAAAGTAACTTCAGGCATGAATGTTGTTAAAAAAATCCAGGTGATGCCTGTAAACAGCCAACTACTGGAAAAAATAGTTAAGATCATATCTATTAAACGAATTTAAATATGGTTCAAAGTAAAGCACAGACTGTTAGTGAATATTTAAATGAACTACCTGACGACCGCAGTAGAATAATTTCTACAATTCGTGATGTAATTTTAAATAACCTTCCCGCTGGGTATCAAGAAACTATGACCTGGGGCATGATCAGTTATGAGATTCCCCTGGAAACCTACCCGGACACGTACAATGGCCAGCCACTCTTTTACGTTGCTTTGGCCTCGCAAAAAAGACACATAGCCATTTACATGCATGGAGTCTACACCAGCGAAAAACAACAGAAAATTCTAAAGGATGCGTTTGAAGACATGGGAATAAAACCGAATATGGGTAAATCCTGTATCCGGTTCACAAAACTGGAAAAGATACCATTAGAAACCATCGGAGAACTTATTTCGATGATATCGGTAGATGATTATATTGCACGATACGAATCCATGAGGAAAAAATGAAATCAGTTATTCTATTCCGGCATGGGAAGTCCGACTGGGACGCTGTTTATAATACAGACCACAACCGGCCATTAGCGAAACGCGGAATCAAAGCTGCTAAACGGATGGGGAAATACCTGGCAGATTTAGATCAAATGCCCGACCTTGTCATTTCCTCTCCCGCTGTTCGAGCCAAAACAACAGTACAACTAGCCATGGAAAGTGGCGAGTGGTCATCGAGATTCAAATTGGATAGATCCATATATGGAGGTTCATCGGGTACATTGCTCGATCTACTTTATAATATAAATGATAGCATGGGAGTCGCCTGCCTGGTGGGACACGAACCAACATTCTCATCTTTCATCTCCAACTGCACGAATTCAGGTTGGATCCGGTTTCCTACTGCATCTATGGCCCGGTTAGATTTTGAAGTGTCAGCCTGGAAAGAAATCAGGTTCGGGCAGGGAACCCTGGCATGGCTGACACGACCAAAGGAATTGCACTAAACTCGCTCAAATCGCTTATCCAGTTCATCCAGGGACATCTGCACGATGATGGGACGCCCATGAGGACAGTAATAGGGATGTTCTGTAGCAAAAAGTCGGTTGACCAGCAACTGCAATTCCTCTTGAGTTAGTTGATCACCAGCTTTCACTGCTGCCTTGCAGGCAAACGAAGCCGCCAGACCTTCTTTATAGGAACTGGATGTTTCACGAGTTTCAAGAAAATCATCAATGATTTCGCGAATAACCTGACGCTCATTTCCCCAGCTAATATCGGACGGAGTAGCTTCTACGCTAATAGAAAAATCACCGGCCTTTTTGATCTTAAACCCGATTTTTTCCAAGTAAGGCAAGATATCTAACAGCCCATCGAATTCATCGCTGGAAAATTCCAGAACTTCCGGGAAGAGCAATATCTGGGATGCCATTGCTGTTGATTCAAACGCTATCATAGCCTCTTCATATAATACCCGTTCATGAGCTACATGCTGATCGATAATCACCAAACCGCTGCTGATCTCCGAGACAATATACTTACTGTGTACCTGCCAGATCCTGTCAATTGCAATATCATCTGTCTCCGGTCCCGGTTTAGCCAAACGGGACGCATAATCCTTCGCCCGGTTTAATTGGGCCGGCTGAGCTGGTTGTTCTTGAGTTCCTTGACTCTGAAAATGGAGTTTGTCCTGGTCTGGATTATTTATTGCAGGGATGTTGTTAAAAAATGACTGGTAGTTTTCCTTTTGTTTATCGAAATCTGGTATGGTTTTGAGGATTGTTTCTATGGTATTGGTAACACCGGATTTTAAAACATGGTATACTCTCCATTCGTCCTTGAACCGAGCTTCGATCTTCATAGGATGAACATTTACATCTACCTGATCTGCAGGTATAATAAGGTTAATAACAAAAAAAGGGAACTCGCCTCGTTTCACTAGAGATCGATAAGCAGAATAAACAGCAGAATTTAAAAGACGGTCTTTGATAAATCTGCGGTTTAGAAACAGGTATTGCTCACCCGGACGGCGACGTACCAGGTTCAGGTTACCTACAAATCCCGAAAAAATATAATCCCCTTTGGAAATAGTTAGGGGCAGCAGGTTCTTTCTGTAAGTCCTATCAAAGAGTGAATTGATCCTCTCATCCAGGCTTTCTAAAAGCACATTGACTATTTTCCTAGTATCAGATGTAAGACTGAAACCAACCTCTGGATAGGCCAGACCAAATCGTCGTACCACATCTATAACTTTACGAAGCTCAGTCCGGGGAGATTTGAGGAATTTTTTCCTTGCTGGAGTATTATTAAATAGGTTTCGTATTGTGATTTCTGTTCCGCCAATTTCCGGTGCCGGTTGCACTTTTCCCAGTTTACCGTTTTTAATGGGCAATTCTGCCCCCGTACCATCCCCATTGCTTGATATTATGGATAAATCTGCAACTGAAGCGATACTGGCCAATGCTTCGCCACGAAAACCCAACGTATGAATAGAAAAGAGGTCGTCTAACTCGGAAATTTTACTGGTATGGTACCGTTTGACCGAAGCAGGGAGATCCTCTGCTGACATCCCGTGGCCATTATCTCGAACCTGGATTGTCTGATGCCCTCCTTTTTCAATAACAATTTCTATTTCGGTCGCACCAGCATCGATACTATTTTCTAATAATTCTTTAACTACAGATGCCGGCCTTTCCACCACCTCGCCGGCAGATATCTTATTGCGTAAATCCTCAGATAAGGGATAAATATTCACCTGATCAACTTACCCTAAACATTTTTTATCACCTGCATGGTTTTTTTAAATACCGTCTTCTGCAGGGATTCCGCATTTTTAATCAATGATGATACCTTGGCATTCATATCTGAAACATAATCCTGGTCATCGATCCCAGGCAGATTGATCTTAACATTCATGCAGGCTCCCCGTACCGCTGCCAAACCAACTTCAGCTGCTACTCCAGCATCTGATACCGAATTAGGATTCCCCCATTCCACCAGCTTTTCTGATAATTCCATAACCTGAAATGAAAGTTCTGCCGTCTCCATAGGTATCTGAATGGCATATTTATTCGATTCTTCTATGGCTGATTCCTTTATTTTTCTTTCATCATCTGTACCATCAGAAAGGCGATTAGCTTCCATGACACGGTTAAAGGCTTTCGTATCTTCATCAACTAAAAATGCCAGACGGTCCTTTAACTGCTGTGCTTCTACACCTATATCATTCATTTCCTCTTTCCTGGTAAGGAATTCCTTTTTCTCATGGGTCAAAGCTGCCACCATAGATGCAAGAGATGCCCCCATAGCACCAGCGAATGCTGAAACGCTTCCTCCTCCCGGTGCTGGGTTGTTAGTTGACAGTTCTTTTATAAACTCATTTCCACTTTGATCCATAAGCGGCCTCTTTTTTTTGTTAACAGCATAATCAATAATCTTTTCTTCTGGAATAAATTCAGACACATCATTTAATCCAAGGGACTGGACAGCACATTCTACAATATCTGCTTCCGGCACTCCTGTAGAACGGTTCTGTTTTTCTAGGTAGTGGCGACCAGCCATCAGTATAGCTTCCAGCGGTATTAAACCTACCAATTCACTCCCGGTCACACGAATTCCTCTTTGATCTGCTAGGCGGCAGACAACATCAAAAACATCGTGGATTTTAGACCGCCTGTAATTATTAAAATTAATAGAAATTTGCGCCCGATGGTAACTATCCACATACCAGCCAATTGCCTTTACATCTTTGAACATACCTGGCCGTTTCACAGATTTCCCGATCAGATCATTCGGGTTTCGTCCTTGTGAATTCATGTATTCAAGGAAATTTTCATCGTGGGCAACCTGCCAGTGTTCCGCAAGACTATCAACATCAGAGCATATTTCAGAGCAGATCCCGCACGGATAGGCATCATCCTTATAGCGTAAAATAGATCCATCCAGAATGTTTTTTGAAGCTGGACTCGGTTCCCTTGCTGCTCTGCCAGCCTCCCGAAGCTCAAGGGCAATGTCCGTGGCTAATCGGTGGTCTCGGGTATTAAGATTAATATTATAGGCAATGAGGAATTCCCGGCATCCCATGACCGTAGCGCCTGCACGGGCATTAAATTCACTTGGACCATAATCCGGTGCCCATTCAGGGTGTTTCAATTTATCGGCTAAGCCCTCATATTCACCTTTCCGAACATTCGCCAGGTTTTTTCGTTCTGGTTTTTGAGCAGAATACTCATACAAATAAATAGGGATGGCAAGTTCATCTCCCACACGATGACCTACCTTTTTAGACAAATCCACGCATTCTTCAATGGTTACACCATTCACCGGAATAAAAGGACACACGTCAGTAGCTCCCATCCGCGGGTGTGCACCGGAATGGCTGCGCATATCAATCACTTCTGATGCTCGTTTGATTCCCTGAAAAGCTGCTTCCGACACATCATCTGAAGAACCTACAATAGTAACCACAGTTCTATTCGTATCTGGACCAGGATCCACATCCAGGATCTTGACACCCCTCACCCCACTGATCGCTTCCACGATGCTGTCAATTTTTGTGCGGTCCTTTCCTTCACTAAAATTGGGAACACATTCTATCAGTTGCATTATCAATATCCTTCAGATACAATATTATTCAGATAATAAATAAGATATAAAACAGCAATGAATATTCCCAGAAGCCACCAGATGGATCTAACTTTTTTTATTCGCTGGGGTAATATTCGCTTGAAATAATTCATCTGCGGTCATAGTGGTATTCCGGCAAAAAGCAGCATGAAAAAACTAACAAAGGGTCTCATGATCATCCAGATAATGGAAAATCCCGTTAAATAACCAATGAGGATAACACCAAACAGTACCTGCGGACCGTAAGTTTGGATTTTCCAGGCTAGATCCGGGTTCGTGCGAGCCAGATAACCGGAAAAGATTTGTGACCCATCCAAGGGTGCAATGGGTATCAAGTTAAATACTGCCAGTGCAATATTGATCTGAATAAAATATAAGAGCATAATTAGTATTGCTTCATTCAATAAGCCACTCCCATTTAATGAGCGTAATATCATACCACCACAAAAAGCTAAAATGAAATTTGCCAGGGGACCTGCAGCAGCCACCTTCATCATATCGGTTCTGGGATTACCTAGAAATCTGGGATCCACCGGAACTGGTTTTGCCCAGCCAAATCCCACGAAAAGAATCATCATAGAACCCATGGGATCCAGGTGTGCCATGGGATTCAATGTCAGCCGTCCCATTCGGGCGGCCGTGTTATCACCAAGGCGGTATGCCATCCAGGCATGAGCATACTCATGAAAGGATAATGCAAAGATCAGAGCTGGAATGAGCAGAACCAGTGCCTGTGGGTCAAGTCGGAAAAGCATGTTTTTTTAGTATTTTAAGCTCGTGGATGGAATTTTTTGTATGTTTTTATCAAAGTTCTTTTATCTAAATGTGTATAAATCTGTGTTGATGATATATCACTGTGTCCTAACATCTCTTGTATAAATCGCAAATCGGCTGGTTCTTCAGCTTGTAATAGATGGGTCGCAAAAGAATGACGAAAAATATGAGGATGAATTTTCTTAGGCAATTGCACACCATCATCACTCAATACTGTCCCTACTTTAACCTGCTGTGTTTTTTTAACATTAATTTTTCTTTTATAAAATATCTTTTCTTCATGATAATAAATCCATATACCATCCTTCATTTTTTTATAGGAATATTCTTTTCTTCCTTTCATAAAATCATTATCAATTATAATTGTAACTGTAGTATACCTTCCATTTTTTCTTTTTGGTTTCTCTATTTTTTTTACTTTACCATTAACTGTGGATTCTTTATTAATCATCCAATCAATTCTAGAGTTGATCATCTTATTTATACCAATACGCGTAAGGGGTCTGCCATTCCTACTTAAAAATACATTACTAATCTTCCTTTTTCTTACTAGATCTGGGCGAATTTTTTTCAAATAATCCTTTATTGCTTTTTTGGCCTTTCCCATTAGCGGAACATATCTTTCTTTAGAGCCTTTCCCAAATACACGAATTAGATCGTCATCTGATAAAATATCACTCAATGACAAATTGCATAGTTCAGTTACCCTGAGTCCACATGAATAAAGAATTTCAATTATTGCTTTATCCCTCTTCCCTAAATTATCTTCCCAAATATCAATATGATTAATTATTGCGTCTATATCATCAATAGATAAAACATTTGGGAGCTTTTTTGGTTGTCTTGGAGATTCTAATTGCAATGATGGATTTTCTTCTAAAATCCCCTCCATTGAAAGAAACAAATGGTATCCTCTAATAGCTGAAAAATATCTAGAGATAGTGGCTGATGATTTATTTTTATTATTTAGTAATCTCATATAACCCCGGATATGCTTCTGTGATATATCGTGAAGGTAATTCAAATCTTTCTTTTCTAAATATTTTAGATAATCTGTTATATCGTGTTTATACGCTTCTATGCTAAGTGGAGATAAATTTCGTTCCACCCGTAGCATTGTCAAATAATCATGCAGGTGGGTTTCCATCATCAGTCCATAACGGATGATTCAACCAGTCCACAGAGTATTTGCCCGGTCATAATATGGCCCTCCTGTATCCGTTGGGTATCACTGCTGGGCACGTGAATGGTAACATCGGCCTGGCCGGCAAGCCTTCCTCCGGATTTACCGGTAAATACAATGCTTTTCAATCCCTTATATTTTGCCTGTTTTACTGCATTGATGACATTTACAGAATTTCCACTGGTGGAAATGCCCACCAAAACATCACACTCATCTCCAAGCCCCTGAACCTGGCGGGAGAATACCGTATCAAAATCAGTGTCATTTGACCAAGCAGTCAGGAAAGATGAATCCGTGGTCAGGGCAATGGATGGAATAGGTTTCCGGTCATGGCTGGTCATGCCACCCATGAGTTCAGTGGCCAAATGCTGGGCATCTGCGGCACTGCCTCCATTTCCGCACCAAAGGATCTTTCCACCATTCTTGACACAGCCGATCATCAGGATCGCTGCTTTTTCAATATCTGATACACAGGATTCAGCCATTTCCTTTTTTACTGCGGTGCTGGTTAATATTTGTTCTTTGATCGTGTTCTGCATGTTAATCTCTGAAATGTACAGCCGCTGAAAATTCAGCCATGAGTTCGGATGTTTTTTCAATCGCAGTACCAGCCACAATAAAAGATGCTCCTGCTTTTACCCGTTCAGCGGCTGCTTTCGGTGTGCGGATACCTCCGCCTACTATTAAAGAAACATTTGTTTCACTGGCTACCTGTTTAATTGTTTCTACAGGAACAGGGTACTTTGCTCCACTGCCGGCTTCCAGATAAAGTAATTTCATGCCAAGATATTGTCCAGCCAGAGCATGAGCCACGGCAATATCCGGTCTATCCAGGGGAATGGGCAGGGAACCACTCATAAATTCCACAGTAGTAGCTGATCCACCATCTAACAGCATATATCCTGTTGGAATGGCTTCCAATGCCAAATCTTTTACTATCGGAGCTGCAATCACCTGCTCACCGATCAGGTAATGAGGATTACGCCCTGAAATAACTGACATAAAAAGCATGGCATCATAGTATTCATTGATCTGTCCAACACCGCCGGGGAAAAAAATAACTGGGATCTTTGCAACATTTTTTATGCGTGCCACCCGGTCATGGCAACCCCCATCCATCATTAGACTTCCCCCGACAAAAATAGCATCTACACCGGAACGGTTAGCATTCTCAACCAAAGTTTCCAGTTTTTTGTCATTTTTTCGATCAGGATCGATGAGAATAATGAAACCAGCGCCCTTGTCTTTGACGACCTTTGTAAGTTTATCGAAAACACTCATTCAGTCAATAAGTTCGCTATATTGAGCGGAGGTTAACAAATTATCTTTTTCAACGGGATTTTTCGGTTTGACCTTGATAAGCCAGCCTTCCCCATAACAATCCTGGTTGACCTTTTCTGGTGCTTCTTCCAAGGTCTCATTGACGGCGGTCACCGTACCACTGACTGGGGCAAATAATTCCGAAACCGCTTTAACTGCTTCTATTTCACCAAATGATATACCGTGGGTTATTTCATCGCCAATATCAGGAAATTCCAGAAATATAATATCCCCCAATTGGCTTTGAGCAAATTCTGTTATGCCAATGGTGACATCGTCACCGCTGAAATCAGCCCATTCATGTTCTTTAGTGTATAATAATTTTTTTGGTATGTTCAACACATTGTCCTTTCTATTGTGTTGGTTTGTAATTGAATGTTTCCAGAAAACCAGTATTAAAATCTCCCGATTTAAAATGACTATCTTCCATAATAGCTCGATGATAGGGGACAGTTGTTTTGGGTCCCTCAATGATCGTTTCTTCAAGAGCACGCTGCATACGGATAATAGCTTGAGACCTGTTTTTCGCATGCACTATCAGTTTTCCGATCAAAGAATCGTAATAGCTTGAAATTTCATATCCGGCATAGGCATGTGAGTCTACCCGTACACCCTTCCCACCAGGCATATGAAAACTGGTGATTTTCCCGGGCGAAGGCATAAACCCATTTACCGGGTCTTCCGCGTTGATACGGCACTCAATAGAATGGCCTCTCAACTTAAATTCCTGGAGATATTCAGGACAGGTTTCGCCAGCGTGCATTCTGATCTGTTGCTTGATGAGATCCATGCCAGTTACCATTTCCGTTACGGGATGTTCTACCTGAATCCGCGTATTCATTTCCATAAAGTAAAAATTTTTATTTTCATCCAGCAAAAATTCAACAGTCCCTACTCCGACATAACCGACCGCCTTGGCACCATTTATTGCTACAGCCCCAATTTCACTCCGTAATAAATCATCAACCGCTGGAGATGGTGATTCCTCAACCAGTTTCTGATGGCGTCGCTGGATGGAACAATCCCGTTCGCCTAGATGAATCA
>JYMV01040173.1_pt1 | contig 10492 bp, 10 predicted proteins | sample 338911 | NCBI WGS metagenome assembly JYMV01 (sample SAMN03354496, study PRJNA234377) | hydrothermal vent metagenome | biome: Deep sea; feature: Hydrothermal plumes at the Eastern Lau Spreading Center, Western Pacific Ocean; material: Seawater | place: Tonga | collected 2009 | depth 2000 m m
TAGCCTCGTATCTTGTACTGGTTGAACTGGGGAATAGCGATAGCAGCAAGGATGCCGATGATGGCAATTACAATCAGCAGTTCTATGAGTGTGAAACCTGATTCACTTTTGTGAGTTAGATGTTGTTGCATGACCATTTTCCGAAGGGCATTTTTTTTGCTTATATTTTCGGAACATCCATTGCGAAGCGTTTAATTTTTAATTCATTTCATTTCGTCGCCTTTCCCTTTTCTCCCTCATTTTTCCCCTCATTTCTTTTCTTTGGGCACGAAACGCCTCCAGCCCCTTTTTATTTCTGTTCCTGCAAGATTTCAGGTCCTCGCGGGAATTAGCGGATTTAATACAACTTTCAAAATTATTAAGGAGAGCACGCCTTTTCTCAATATTTTCGAGCACCTTCCCTTTCCTTCTTTCAAACCTTTTCTTTTTTTCCTCTGTCGTTAAGAGGTTTTGATCACGCAGTTTTAAAGCAGCGCCCGACTTTGAATCAGTATTGTCAGCTTCTTGACCAAAAACTACTTCCCCGTGCATCAACAAAAACGTTAGCCCAGCAACAACTGCCATTGTTCTTAAATCAAAAAAATATTTTTTCATCATGTCCTCCCTTTTATTATAGTTTTTTAAAATCGTTAGCGTCTCCGCTTGTTGCCAGAAGTGCATGGGCCCAGGTTCTGACTGGGGGCACGGGATCGTCGGACCCGATGGGTTTTTGTATGGAGTCGGTCATTGATCTGGTCTCTCCTGTTATCCAGTCGCTGTACAATACGGTTACCGACGTCCTGCTCAACAGTCTCCTGAGCTAGAGTTGTGACGGGTGCAAACGTAATAATGGAGGCAAAATTTATCGTAACTATAGTCTTTTTCATATCCATTTCCTTGTCAAGTTTAATAAAACCACCTTTCACTTAACTTTAAAACGCACAACACAGTGGTTTGGTTGACAAGAAAACGTCATAATATAGCTAGCTCCAACAAATATCATAATAAAGGAATTAGGCACAGCTCATGCCCAAATCGTTTTACACCTTTCTCAACGGTCTGCTGATCCTTTTGGTATTACCGTTTACCGCGAATATCAGCGATGCCACAATATTTTCTTGGAAAGACGAAAACGGGATCACCCATTTCACCGATAGTCCTGAACAAATTCCACCCAAGTATCGCGATAGGGAAATGGAAGGACTGCGCATCATTGAGGAGGTTCCCTTTGAAAAGTCGTCCAGTTCCAATTCAAAAATGAATCTTCCTGTCACCCGGTTGAACCACTTGCAAGAATACAAGGTTCCTCTAATTTCTACTAACAGTGGTAACTTTATAGTCGATACGACGATTAACGGAAAGGTAAAAGTTAAATTGATGCTGGATACAGGCGCGTCTTTAATGTCCCTCTCTCCAGAGGTGTGCAGAAAATTGGGGATAAAAGAAACTTCGAACTTACCTGCAATTCAGATGCAAACAGCAAATGGAATTTCGCGGAATAAGTTGATAGCGCTTGATAAGGTTAAAATTGGTGACGCGGAAGTCGATCTCGTAGAAGCCAGTATTGGCAAAGAAATGCTAGGTATAGAAGGATTACTTGGAATGAGTTTTTTGAGTAACTTCCGGATGGAAATTAACCATACCGAATCCGAACTTATTTTGAAACCTCTTGCAAAACCCGGCGAGCAGGTATGGGGAGGGAAGCCAGCATTTTGGTGGAAGTCAAAATTTAAATACTACAACACACAAATCAACGGGTACAAACTCAAGGCGATGCATACTAAAACTCTAAGTAATCAAGAAAGTAAAGCCGTAACCAAAGTTGTCCGGTTTTATGAAGATCTTCACAAAAAACTTACCCGCCGTGCCTCATTTTTTGGACTCCCCAAGATTTAAAAATTACCTGGATAAGTAAAGGCGTCTTCCCGTTAATGCTAGCCGATAAGCTAAGTTGAGTTATTGATCACGGAAGAAGGGAAATTCCTGCAATTGCTTTACCATTAATGTCCGACATGATAATGCCAGAAAGGCCCGTGGCTTTACCCTCTAGTATTAAAGATATCATGGTGCCACATCCAGAAATGGTAACCCCATCAAGTGAAAATCCAAGTACTGTGCTGCCACCAATTGGTAACGTAAAGTTTGCGGTTTCTGCATGACCGCCTGTTGCACTAACGACGGTCGCACCATCCACGTTAAACTGGAAACCGGCAACCGGAGTCGATGAATTGTAATATACAGATCCGTCATCATTCAGGTGTAGGCTATGGTCTGGCATGGTGCAGGGATCTATTACCTGTTTTAAATCGAGACCATGCTCCTGAGCATTGACTGTTGAGAGGGTAAACACAAAGGTCAGTGAGAATAGCAGAACAATACCAACGTTTACATATGTAGTCAGTAATTCGATAGATATGAATCCGTTTCTTTCATGATCAGTTGAATTTTCTTGCATGATCATCAGGAAAATAAATTTCAAATAAAAAAAAACGCGCTATCTATTGCTATACAAGTACCTCAAAAGGCCAGAGTATTGTATTAAATACTATTAGGAGAACCAATACCTCACTTGGAGTATATTCGCGAACAGTGTCTTGTGATAAAATTATTCATTCCAAGAACTGGCTAAAAGATTGTTTTGTTTAAAGAATCCATGTAATTAAGAGTTTTGTTTCAGAATTATTTGAGTGGGGTTTTTGATTCTTTAAAGTTAAGTAGAGAATAGGACTAAAAGAGAAAATGTACAGCAATTTGTTTTTAAATAAAGAAACACCTCTTCTAGCGGTTGATATTGGGTCGCAATCAATAACTATTGCCCAGTTAGACTTTAAAGATAATGTGTGCGAGTTAGTGGGGATCGGAGTGATGCCACTGCCGGAAGGATCTGTTGTCGATGGGTTGGTGGAGAATCCAGGTGAGGTGTCGGACGTGATAAAAAAAATTATCAAAAGTGAAAAATTTAAATCTAGATATGTGGTGTCCTCGATTCCAGGGGATCACGGCGTTATCAGAAAATTAACATTGCCAGCGAAGAATAAAGAGGAACTTGTAGAAGAATTATTACATGAAGTGGAGCACGAAATCCCCTTTGATATAGAAGATGTTCGGTACGATTATCATGTGGTCGAACACACAGAAAACCTTCCGGAGAGTGTATGGGGTGGTGGGGGCAGCGAAGAAAAAAATTTTGAAGTTATTGTTGCCGCTGTCCAACACGAGATAATAGATAACCGTTTCGATACTCTGGTCGAAGCTGGATTAACCCCTGTCGTTTTTGATCTAGAGACTTTTGCTTCAATCAGATCATTGGACTTCACCAAAGATCTATTCCCAATAGAACCGTGTGCTTTGATTAATCTAAACGACCCGTACTCCTATGTAAGTATTGTGAGCAATGGTCATCTGGTCTTCGATAAAAAAAATCCTGTTTCAGGTCATTGTTCTACGAACTGGAGACAAAATATTCCAAGGGGATTCTTCAGAAAAGCTAATAAAGTTGAAGAATATTTTAATAACAAGTTTAGCAAGGAATTCCAATCTGAAGAAAAAATGGATGCGGGGATGAGCTTAATTGGTGAGGAACCAGACATGGATTCTGTTGAAAAAATAATAGATGAAGCCTCTGAAGCAATCGAGAATTTTTCTGAAAGCACGAATGAAAAGGTGAGGCGTATTTTTATCCATGGTGTTGGTGCGTTGGCTTACGGGATGGGAAGACTTTTTAGCGAACACTTTAATATTCCGGTAGAAATAATTAATCCCTTTAGTTCGATTAAGGTGGATCCAAAACGCTTTCATCTAGAAAAATTAAACGATGTAGGACCTCAATTTGCCGTGGTTATGGGATTAGCTGCAAGGAGGTTTGATTGCAAATGATTTCTATAAACCTGCTTGACTATAAACAAGAACTAAGGAAGATCGCTATGCAAAAAATAATAATAAATGCGATGGGGTCAGTTCTTTTTTTTATCTTTTTGATAGTCGCCTATTGGTGTTTCCAAAAAATAGAAATCAAGTACCGTACAAATGAATTAAAGCAGCTCGAGGGCCAGGTACGGGAGTTAACCGCTCAAACCACAAAAATTCAATCAATGAAATTCCAAGCTAAGCGTACCGAAAAAATTATAAAAAAAATTAACGAACTCCGGGCGAATCAATTTCAGGTTACGCAAATCTTGGAAGACCTGATCCTTCCTGTTCCTGATGAAATCTGGCTTACCAGTGTTAGGCAATTGGGGATCAAGGAAATCAAGGGGAAGAAGATTCCTTTGATTTTTATTGGGGATCCCAAAAAAATGAAAACAAAAAAAAAATCAAACAAGTCTAAAAACAAGGCCCAGTCGAAGCAAGAATTTTTAGAGGTTCGTGGGCGTTTATTTGGAAAACATAGCGATGAAACTATTGTCCGTTATATCGATCGACTTCGTGACTCATCAAGCTTCGTCAAAGTATTTTTACATCAAACCAGTCAGCAACAGACTGGAACAAAAGCGGTGCGTGATTTCACTTTTTATGTCTATATGCCAATGAAGGCATGACCGGGGAAAAGGTGCAGTACTAACATGGATCTAATTTTCAATAGACTTCCCTACGATTCCATAGAGGAGATAGGGCCCGCCAAGATTTATTTTGGGGCGGTCGGGGTTTGTTTAATCTTATTTTTGATTTCTTTTTTCACCTTTGTTAGTGCTGTGAGTTTAGAACATGAAACTTTGATGAAAAAAATAGTTGATACAGAATATACCCTGAAAAAATATTTTAAAGTTGTCGCGAGCAAGCATGAAGTTCTTAAAAACTTAAGCTTGAAAACGGGTGAGTTGAATATGAAAAAAAAACAACTCCCTAGCGAGGAAGCATTAAATAAACTTCTGATCAGGGTTACCCGACTTGGCAAAAAAAGGAATGTTGATATTATGTATTTTAAAGTTGCCGAGGGAATGGTGGATGATTTTTATAAAGAGATCCATACGCATTTTAGGTTCCGTGGTGGGTTGTGGGAGACGATGGATATGTTTGCCACCTTACAAAATATGCTGCAAATAGTTCACATCAAGAACATGTCGTTTAAAGTTGTTAATGATGAAAATAAACCTCAAGTACTATCCTCATTTATAGGAAGTAGTTATGTTTACATCGATGGACTTTGAGATATAGGTAAAAAATGACACGAAAACTAAATATAAGATCTAATATTTTTCTTTTTGTTTTGTCTCTGTTTGGTTTGCTTTTTTCCCAAGTCCCTGCGCAATCTGAAAACCTTGAACTTGACTCAATCAAAGCGAACTTTCCGCCAGGCGAACGGTATTTTTCGTTAGGAAAAAGAGATCCATTTGTACCGTTGGTTGGTCCTAATAAAAAAGGTTTCAAAAGGGTCTCCAGTCAACCCTCGCCTTCAAAGAAAAAAAAATCATATGAATTAGAGACACCAGAGGATATGCCTCTTATTCCTATAAAAATTTATGAGAAAGTTAAAGCAGAGTATCCGAGAACGGTAGATCGACTAAACGATTTTGCTTCGATTTTTAACGACGACTCAGCGCTTAGAAAACTGAGTAATAAAGAATACAGAAAAAAAGTGTCTCGTTATCGAAGCCTGCTAACTGAAGTTCTGGGCATGCAGGAAAAAATGTTTATACGAACGGAACTCCAGACAGATTTTGATAAAATGGAATTTGTTGGGACATTCAGAAAACAAGGAACAGCGGTTGCTTTGGTTCAAACGGAAGGGCAAAAGGGACACACGGTAAAAGTGGGCACACTCATAGGACCAAATCTCGGTATAGTCAAAACTGTTGATGAAAAGAAGATTGTCATTTTGGAAAGGTATCGTAACTACCTTGGCGAAATTTTATCTCGAGTAAGAAACATTGAATTCAAGAAGAATCCATTACAAGGTTAGGAACATGATAATGGTAGGTAAAACAATAGTGCATAAAACCAGATTGATTTTTTACGGTATTTTTTTCATTGCAGTGATCAATGGATTGTCTTCTTGTGTTCCTGTGAATAAAAACACGAAACTTGGTGCACAAAAAGAAGGCCGTTTACTGAATCAGAAACCAACAGAAATTGTAAGCCTTAACACTACAGTTGGCGATGACGACGAAATGGTTGTTCGTATTAAAGCGTCAGATAATATTCATTACACGGCATTTAAAGGCACTGATCCATTGCGTCTCGTATTGGACATTCCAAATGTGAAAAAGGGGTTTCTGTGTTGTGATGAGACCAATGTAAGGCAGGGAGTGGTGGATAATATTCGGACTTTCTATTCTGAGGACGGGCGTAGTCTTCGTTTTGAAATCATTTTGAGTCGTAGTGCGCGTTACCATATTAAAAAGATCACGGGAGATGAGCTTACAGTCCAATTGTACGATGATATAACTGAACAGGTAAAAACTAGAAAAACCAAGGTGCAGGTTAGCTCAAAAGAAACCGATCCGAGGACTACTTCTAAAAAGGTTGCCGTAGGTCAGAAAGCTGATGTTCCTGTTGATCCTTGCGAGTCTTTGTTAGGTGGTAAGAAAGATCGGATTGATCTTGACTTTCAAGATGCGTCGCTGCCAAACACCTTGCGAGTCTTTTCCGAGATGAGCGGGTTTAATATTGTCATCGCCGACGAGGTTAAGGGAAATATAAATCTACGACTTCACAATGTTCCCTGGAATCAAGCTTTCGAAATTATTCTGGCTAATAACCAGTTACAGATACAGTGTATTGGTGACAATATTGTTAATGTCACCGGACGTAATATTATCCCTGGTGAATCGGTTGCTCGTAATGTAGTCAGTGAACAGGAAACTCCTGTTAGACGATCTGTGGTCAGCGATGTAAATATGGTCACAGAAGTTAAACGTATTAATTATGGCCAGATTGAAGATGTTGCCAAGAATTTAGATTCTCTAAGAAGCGAGTCTGGAAATATTACCGTTGACACACGAACCAATACGCTGATCCTTACAGATCTGCGTTCGAATATTGAGAAGATGCTGGAGTTTATAACGATTCTGGATAAAAAATCACCGCAGGTTATGATCGAGGCGCGTATCGTGACAGTCAGCACAAGCTATTCAAAGGAGCTTGGTATTGAATGGGGTTTGACAGGTGCCATTGCGAAGAAGAGAAACTCAATAAGAGAAGACTTTAATAGTCAACAAGGCGAGATCCGTATAACCAGTGGTACCGGAACTGTTGGAGTGGGGGCCGAACTGGTTAACCTCGGAACCACTTCAACAGCGACATCTGGTATTGGTATGCTCGCGGGAAATATTATGAGCGGCTTGGATTTAGATATGCGGCTAACTGCAATGGAGTCGGCTGGGCGAGGGCGCGTTCTCTCAGCTCCAAAGGTAACAACCATGGATCACCGCGAAGCTCACATCTCAAGTGGAAGAAGAATCCCGTATGAGACGACCTCGGAGCAGGGGACCGCGACACAGTTTATAGATGCAGAACTCAGCCTCACGGTAACACCGCATGTTACCTCTGACGATCATGTGATTCTTCAAATCAAGGCCACGAAAAATGCGGCCGATTTCGCCAATACGGATGGTAACGGTAATCCAACGATTACAACAAATGAGGCCACGTCCGAGGTGATTGTGGCAAATGGCGCCACCACTGTGCTTGGCGGAATTTTTGAAAATACCAAGACCGAGACAGAGAAAAAAGTACCCTTCTTGTCTGCCATACCAATTCTGGGCCAGTTGTTTCAGAACATGGACGACGAAGACACGGTTTCCGAAATACTCATATTCATTACCCCTACCATTGTCATGGATAATAAAGACACACTCAAGAAGGGGTGAGTATGTTTGTAGATAAAGTAATAATGTAAACCAAAGACTTTGCTACGCGGCATTTTCCATCTAACAACTCTAGGAAAATATGGCTAAAATTGACGCACTTTTTAAATTGATGAATGAACAAGGGGCATCTGATCTCCACCTGATTTCAGGTTCTCAACCTATTTTTAGGATTCATGGTGATATGGAACGCGTTGACCATAAGTCACTTGAAAATGATGAACTTAAAGATATGTTGTACGAAATTGCTCCAGAAAATAAAAAAAAACTATTTGAAGAAACAGGTGATGTTGATTTTGCTTATGAAATAACAGGTTTAGCCAGATATCGAGCAAACTTTTTTCAACAGAGGTGGGGAGTTGGAGCCGTCTTTAGAGAAATTCCCAGCGAAATTTTAACGGCTGAGCAGTTAGATCTACCTGGAGGTATCACCAAACTTGCCATGTTGCACGAGGGAATGGTTCTAGTTACAGGTCCAACAGGAAGTGGTAAGTCAACCACGTTGGCCGCGATGGTAGACCATATAAACAAAAATAAAAAATGCCACATTATAACAGTAGAGGATCCAGTTGAATTTATCCACAGAGGACAAAGTTCTGTTGTTAACCATCGTGAAGTGGGAGTACATACCAAAAGTTTTAAGTCGGCCCTTCGAGGAGCTTTGCGTGAAGACCCCGATATTATCCTCGTAGGAGAAATGCGGGATCTAGAGACAATCGAATTAGCTCTTGAAGCTGCATCCACCGGTCACCTCGTATTCGGTACCTTGCATACACAAAATGCTACTAAAACTATTGATCGTGTAATAGATGTTTTCCCGGCACACCAACAGGCGCAAATAAGGACGTCGCTTTCTGAATCGCTCAAGGGAGTGGTGGCGCAAAAACTATTAAAGAGAATCGATCAGAAGGGACGAGTGGCGGTTTTTGAAATCCTTGTGGTGACCTCGGCGGTATCCAACCTGATCCGTGAGAGTAAAACTTTCCAGATTCCTTCGGCTATTCAAACAGGCAGGAAATATGGGATGCAATCTTTAGATGACGCGATCCTCGCCGAGTTAAAAGCAAAAAAAATAAGCCCGGAAGATGCTTACGATAAAGGAATCGTAAAAGATCGTTTCACTTCATTTTTAAAAAAACCGCCAGAATTTATTTAGGTAATTGCAGCGAATGAGAAAAGCAGAGTCGTTAAAAATAGAGATCGATTTTAAACTCATGCTTTTAAAGTAAAAAAGGATTGAACCGGTATGCTCGCATTTGAATACAAGGCAAGAATTAAGGGCAAGATTATACATGATGAGATCCTGGCGGAAGACAGGAAGTCCGCCATCGCCAGCCTAAAACAAGATAAAATTAGGCCTATTAATATTAAAGAGAAAAAAAAGAAAAAAGAATTTAGTTTTAACAACGGAAAGCCTCTTTTCGGCAGCGGAAAACAGAGAATTACTGAGAAGGATATCGTCGTTTTCACCCGGACATTTTCTACCTTGGTTGATGCGGGGCTTCCATTGGTTCAATGTTTGAAGATTCTGGGTGAGCAGGCAGAAAATAGAACTTTTGGTGAGATTATTCTTTCCATTAAACAAGACATTGAAACCGGAGAAAATCTTTCTAATTCCTTGAGGAAACACCCAAAGGTATTTAACTCGCTTTACTGTAATCTTTTCGAAGCCGGTGAAGCAGCTGGAATATTGGATACCATTGCAAGACGATTGGCTGCGCATATCGAGAAAGCGGCGTCTCTTAAAAAAAAAGTCAAATCTGCCATGGTTTATCCAGCTTGTATTGTTAGTGTGGCGGTAGCAGTGATTTCTTTTTTAATGATCTTTGTTATCCCCGCGTTTACGACAATGTTCAATAGTGGAGGGGCTGAGTTGCCGGGTCCTACTGCAATAGTAATGGCTGTTAGCGATATGTTTCGAACCAAATGGCATTATATGGCAGGTACTGCGTATGCGATTTATTTAATCTTTAGCAGGCTGTATGCTACTGAGCGAGGTAGGGCCGTAATCGACCGTTACGCATTAAAACTACCTGTGGCTGGGCCGCTAATTCGAAAAGTTTCTATTGCCAAGTTCTCAAGGACTTTGGGTACACTTCTTGCGAGTGGGGTGGCTTTACTAGAGGGACTTGAAATCTGTGCTCGCACAGCAGGAAATAAAACAGTGGAGACCGCAGTTTTGAATGCGATGGAAGCGATCAAGGGTGGTGATACCATAGCTGCTCCGCTCGCACGAGGAAAGGTCTTTCCACCCATGGTTATTCAGATGATTGATGTGGGTGAAAATTCCGGATCACTTGATTCCATGTTGGCTAAAATTGCTGATTTTTATGATGAGGAGGTTGATACCGCGGTTACCGGTTTGACCGCTCTTTTAGAACCAGCGCTAATGGTTTTTCTTGGGCTTGTTGTCGGATTTATTGTGGTGGCTATGTACCTTCCCATATTTCAGATGGGCAGCGCTGTTTGATTTTTATTGGGTAGAATTTTTTAGGACGATAGGGATTATTATGAACAAACTCCTGAGCTTGATATATTAAGGGGGAGACCTGGTTAATGTCTTGCACTAGAAATTCAAATCACAAAGAGGCGGGTTTCACGCTTATAGAAATTTTAAATGTAATCGTGATTATTGGAATTTTGGGTGCGGTAGGAATACCCCAATTCTCGCAGTATAAAAATAAAGCCTATGATGTCCATGCCAAGCG
>JYMV01050403.1_pt1 | contig 10492 bp, 8 predicted proteins | sample 338911 | NCBI WGS metagenome assembly JYMV01 (sample SAMN03354496, study PRJNA234377) | hydrothermal vent metagenome | biome: Deep sea; feature: Hydrothermal plumes at the Eastern Lau Spreading Center, Western Pacific Ocean; material: Seawater | place: Tonga | collected 2009 | depth 2000 m m
TTCTAGTATAGATTTTAATCATTTAGTAATGAACGGAATGCTAGGTATCTTGTTGTTTGCTGCCGCTATACACGTTGAGATTGACGATTTATTAGAGCAAAAGTACATTATTTTGTCAATGGCGACTGTTGGTTTGGTTATATCTGTCTTTATTATCTCTATCAGTATTTATTACTTCGCCGGATTTATTGGCATTAATCTGCCTTATATTTATGCCTTGTTATTTGGCGCCTTGATTTCACCAACAGACCCTATCGCGGTGCTTGCTATTTTCCGTTCAGTTGGTGCGCCAAAATCACAAGAAATTAAACTAACGGGTGAGAGTTTATTTAATGATGGTTTATCTATTGTAATTTTTATTGTAGTCTTAGGTATCGCCTCAGGCAGTATGGAAAATCCAACTGTTGGTGGAATTAGTATACTGCTTATACAAGAAGTTTTGGGTGGCGTCATACTTGGTCTTATCACAGGTTATATTGCTTGTTATATGATTAGTAAAATTGATAGTTATGATGTAGAAATAATGATTACACTTGCCTTGGTATTTGGTATTTATATGGCCGCGTCCCATCTTCATGTATCAAATCCAATTGCAGCTGTTATCGCGGGCTTGCTTCTTGGTAATCATGGTAAACGCTTGGCAATGAGTGATAAAACCATAGAGCATCTTGATAATTTTTGGCATTTGATTGATGAAATTCTAAATGCAGTATTGTTTGTATTGCTTGGATTTGAGATTATTGTTATTACCCTTAGTATCGATGGATTTATTTTAGGTCTGATTGCGATAGTCATCACGCTCTTTGCAAGATTTATAGGTGTTGGTATTTTAGTAAATACCTTAAAACAAATTAGAGAGTTTAGCCCTCATGCGGTGAAAGTGTTAACTTGGGCCGGACTCAGGGGTGGGGTATCGGTTGCATTAGCCTTATCATTGCCTGAGTCGGAATATAGAGAAACTATACTAATCATGACTTACACAGTGGTTGTATTCTCTATTATTGGTCAAGGATTAACGCTGGGAGGGTTAATTGAAAGGTATAAATCTAACGTTAAGGACTAAGCCCACTTAAAGGTTAAGCATTAGATGTTGTTATTTATTCAGGCGTTTTAATGTTGCCACAGCATTGCCTTTTATAAAGCGATTTTTTAAAATCACTCGACTACTGTGAAAAGATTTTCATCAAACAATATAGAGTACTTTTTAAGGAGTGTCTTGAGTCTGTTTATGTCTATAAATAGTTCTATATAAGCCTATTAAAATATATATAATAGAATGCCTTTTTTAACCTTTAAAAAGATGTCTAAGATTCCGTTATTACTATTAATTATTACACTTAACGCAGTAGCAGTAGATTGCTATGTTATAGGTGATGATTTCACTATTAAAAAAGATTATTCTGGCAGTGTTAAAAATAAAAACGGTAATTTAGAAGGTTGTGAAGACTGGAAGATGATTGCAGGGGTTGCCAATATCATTTCACCCAGTGGTAATTATGAAAGAAACACAGGAGAATATTTAGTTAGCAAAAAATCTAACTCATATTTCGCTAGCTTTATTTCTTTTGCAACTGGTGAGAGTGACAAGGTTCATGAGGGGGTTCAGCAATTTGGTGACGGTATTGATCTTTTTTATATGCCCTTTAAGGGCTATTTGTCACCAACAAAAACCTTAGAATTGGATATTAATCAATTCTTCTATGAAGACAGTGTTAAAAAAACATTTTTAATTAAGAAATTCTTGATTAATAATAACGCCAAATATTTTATTACAAATAATCAAATTATCATAACAAATCTTAAGCAAGGGAAAGACTATAGATGGATTGCATATGATCAAACCAATGAAAAATCGACAGGAAGCTTTACTGTCTATAATAAAGTCGAAGAAAAAGATTATAAAGATGATTTAACAGAAAATTTAAAAAAAATAAACTCTAATAATCAAGTAACTATTGACTTGTTAAAAGCAAGAGTTATGTATGACTGGGATTTATACTATGACTCAAGAAAACTTATTACTAACTATATAAAACAAGAGGACTTATGAAGAAAACAACAATATTATTAATTGGCATTCTAATATCATTTTATGCAAATGCATTTTCTTTTGGAGGTCAAGATTTTAGCGATCTACTTTCAAATGACACAAACAAAAAAGTTAAAAATGAAGATCTTGATCTTACAATATCTTCAGATCCATTTGTTTCAGGAAAATTAGACAAGCTATGTGAAGACCCTGTTGCCGAATGGGATTCTACAAAAGGAACTGTTGAATTGGCGACAATTGCTGCAAGTTTTTATATTGAGAACATGTTTTCAGGAGGCACTTCTACGGCAGACAGGCAGTTAGCCATGAAGCAAAAAGCTATTCACATCAACTGGATGCCAATGGCTGTTGAAAAAGGTATTGGGCAATACATACATACATCCCACTATAAAGATAAAGTTCTATCTGCTGAAAATGCACAAGGTATGGGCAAGAAAAATATAAAAAAAGCAAACGCTATTTGGGGTGAAGTGACTAAGATTATTGATAAGGAATACCCTGCACACCCTTATAAATGGAATTTTAATTTAACTAAAGAGGGCAGGGGTGCGTTTGCATCTTCTGGAGGATATATCTATTTAAGTACAGAAGTGTTAAAAAAAGACAAGGAAATAATTAAAGCAATATTATTACATGAGGCTAGTCATGTATTAAAACGTCATAAAACAAAGCGATATCAAGCAATTATAATTGACGCTATGTCATCTATAGATATGATTAAAGACCTTGCACAGGGTGGAGGCAGTCAAAATTCAATTAATCAGGTAATGAATACAATTGGCATTATGAAGCATGTAGATAAGCTGATTGGTGGATTTGATGACAATCAAGAGTTTGAAGCGGATGGTTGTGCGGTAATGGCAGCATCTAAGTCTGGTATCAACAAGAATGTGTTTGATGATTATGAAGCCTTTATTAAAGATATGACTAGTAACAAGAGTGATACACACGGTAACCCTAAGATAAGAATCCAAGAAATTCATAATGCGGTCAGACATTATTATTAATGACACTTTGTGTAAAACTTAGAGAATTTAAAAAAGAAGCACTACCCCCGGTTAAGCTAACCTGGGTTTTTATTTTTGTTAGTTTACTTTCAATTTTTGACAATTACGGAAAACTTTATGGTATTGACGGCTATATGCTTGAAGCATCGTATTGGCTGAAGGGGAAATTTGAACACTCTCAAAGTGTGCAGTATAAAAGTCCAGGTTTAATCAAAAAATCTGATGGAATTATTGTGCTTACAATTTCTCAAGAAATGTATGTGAAAGACTTTCACGGTCAGTCTCCACTTGATCGGGGGGTGTTAGCCGATTTGATTCATAAAATAAGTAGTAAAAATCCTGATTCGATGTATTTTGATATTGATATGTCACCTACCTCCAATCTGTCTGATAAAGATATTAGGTTAATTCAGACTTTTGAGGCTGTACCAAACAACCAGCACCTGTCACTTTCCTTGTCAAGTATTGGTGAACAATCAAAAAAACAAAGAAAAATTAAAGCAGATTGGATAGAAGATAGATGTTCTCAATCCAACCTTAACATAGCAAGACCAACCCTGCTTGAATCTAATGGAAAGGTGATGCGTTATTATTCTAATCTGGGCTCACTTGGCATAGGTGAAAATCAACTAGGGGTTTGTAATAATTTCGATAAAGAGACGTACCAAAGTTTAGCAACACCTCTTGTGTCTAGTTACATTAAATTCCCAACAACAGGGTTAGAATTAGAGAAGGATAAGATAAACTTTAAAGATAAAGATAGTATTAGCGTGATCAAGTTAAATAGTATTCAAGATATTGATTTATTACCAAACCTAGATAATAAAAGTGTTTTTATAGGCTTAGAGGGCTTTAAAGCTCAAAATGGAATTTCTGATGAGTTTCTAACTCCTATAGGTATTTTGCCAGGTGTTTTAGTTCATGCTTTTCAAAATCTAACGCAATCCAATCCAATAAAGAGTGTTAGTGGTACGATAGAGTTATTGGTAGATTTGTTGATTGTGATATTTGTAATTTGGATTGGAAATTTAAACTCTGTCAAGCGGAAGACTATTAGCTTCCTTGTCTTTGGGGTGGGATTACTACTTCTATTCCCTGTTGCTATGTCTTATGGCTTTTGGATACCTCCATTTATTATATTGGTTGGCGTTGTTATAGATTTCATGCTCTGGGTAAAAGAAAAGTTATTTAAAAAATTGAGTAAGGGTGTGAATAATGAATACACATGGGCAGAACTTAAAAATCATCCATTAAGACTGCTACCGATATTTGCTGCAATTTCTCTATTTATATTTGACATACAATCAGAATTTGATACTCTGAATGAAATGATTGCCGCTGTGCCATTATTTGTAGGTATTGGTGCGGTATTTATTATTCAAGGGCTTCTCTGTCCTACAAAATAACGAATTAAATAATCATTTATGTCTGGATACTCTAATAACATCACTAATTTTATAAAAGCAGACTCTGCTCTTGTATTAAACAACTTAAAAACATATATTAAAGACGCTGGCGATAGTCAGATCCGAGCTTGGCGTGATTCTATTGTTGTTCTTCAGCGTGAATTGTCACTTTTATCAATAAGCGATAAACAAGCTTGCGATAACGGCTCTATTATTCTCGAATACACCATTCCTATGGAATCAAGGCGTATTGATGCTGTTATTTTGCTCAACGGTGTTATTTTATCGGTTGAATTCAAAGGTAAAAGTCAGTTACTTCAGGCTGATCTTGATCAAGCAGCTGCCTATGCTAGAGATTTAAAGGCTTATCATCGAGAGTGTTCGAAAGTGAATGTTGAGTGTGTACTGGTACTAACATTAGCTACTGACAACTTAGAAAGGAGAGGCAATGTAAATATTATATCTGCAGGTAATCTTGCATCGTATTGCACATCTTCAATCCAGGCAGAATATAACGCTGTCAATTTAGATGATTTTCTGTCTGACTCTGCATATCAGCCGCTACCTACTTTAATAAAGGCTGCAAGAGAATTGTTTCAATCTGGGTCAATTACCAGAATCCATCGTGCTGCCGCAAAAACTGAACCCACTTTGAAAGAGTGCTCCTCTGTTATACATACAACAGCAAGCAATAAGCGACGAGCATTAATACTGATTAGTGGTGTTCCTGGTGCTGGAAAAACATTGGTGGGTTTGCAGCTGGCACACGCTAAATACTTAGACCATTTATCTATTGAACAAGATTCTGTAGGCAAGCCAAATGCACCCGCAGTGTTTCTGTCTGGGAACGGGCCACTGGTTGAAGTTTTACAATATGAATTAAAAGCGGCAGGCGGAGATGGAAAATCATTTGTAAGAGGTGTGCACGATTATGTAAAAACCTTTACAAGAAGTTCGGATATTGTTCCGCCACAACATGTGTTGAAAACATAAAGATATGCCTAGTGAATTTAATGACCTCTCGGAACCAGAGCTTTTTATTCAATTTGCCGAACGTGTTCCTGATTGGTGCGTTGTAGTCGGTTTAATTGGAACAGGGCAAGAAATTCATATTGGTGAGGAAGGTGGTCTTGGGCAATGGGCAGATGCTATAAATAAATCTAATCAATCAGAAAATTGGGATGTTTATATTCCAAACAATAGTGATGTTATAGATCATTTTCAACGAGTTTCCAATGTCAGCCACCTAGATGTTCTAGAGCTCGATAATACGATTCGCTTCCATCTTGCTACACAACTGTATGATTTTGTAGAGTGCCTGCTTGAAGGTAGGGCAGTAGAAGCAAAACAAATTAGCCAAACTTTAGAGTTGAATGGCTACCACCTACGTTTAACTCATGACCTTGATCAAGCCAAGTCATATTTACATCAGCGTTATAGTGAAAACCCTGATGCAAGATATGGCATGGTTGCGTCTTCAAGAGATAAGGATCTTAAAAATTATGGCATCCCAAAAGGATTTAAGAGTACTGGAGAGGTTGATCGTGGCAGATATGGTAAGTGGTATTCGGAGCCTAGAGGTGTTGATGGTTCTTGTTGTGAGCTTGATACTGTCACTACAGAATTCGGTGCACAAGGTTTGGAGCTAGATGCGTGTCTTTTAGCCTGGGGAACGGACTTTATTCGTAAAGACGATCAATGGAACAATGATGGTGCATCCGGCTATCGAGATGCACACCGTATCAAAGATGCAAAGGCATTACGTATGAACACTTATCGAGTGCTGTTAACAAGGGGCAGGGATGGCTGTGTCGTTTTTATACCACCGATAGCTGACAAAATGCGCGAAACTTATAGCTATCTAAATAATTGTGGTTTTTTAAAATTATAATTTTTTTTGCATTGAGAGTGGGGATAAAAACCTTTGCACAATGTCAATACATTGCAAGTTTGTATATAATTACTAGTTATTAAAATAATCGTTGCTGTATTAGAATGTTAGATTTTTTAGTAGGAACACAATTCTTATTATGATTTATGTTATGGCAGTATTTTTATTTTAGGGAAAGACCTAAAATGGGAAAACCAATAAATTAATAAGATAAAATTCTACAAGATATTTATTGAATAAGAAAATAATTATGAGTACAAACAACAGCAAAAATAAAATGCGCTCTATTGGAAAAAATTTAATCAAAAAACTTGACTATTATGAATCAAATTAAACAAATGTTTGAGCTGCAACAAAAGCTCAATGATGCCACCAATGGTCTAATCTGGACAGAAGGCGCGACTAAAGATGGCCGTCAAATTTCATGGCTTCGCTGTATCTATATGGAAGCTGCCGAGGCGATTGACTCGTTCAACTGGAAGCATTGGAAAGTGGATATTTGGCATTTTATTATGTCTGAGGCCATTCACTTTGGTGATACAGGATTTGCTGAAGCCTATGAAAATATGGAGCCTGAGCGTGAAATCAACCCAGAGCTTATGGTAGAGATTTTAGAAAAAATGGTAGCCGCTGCTGCCGGCGCTAATGTTGATAAATCACAAAATGCTTTGTATGAAATCACCAGTATATTCTTTAAAGCACTCGCCAACATGAGTATGGATGTACCTGAGCTTTACAAACGATACGTCGTTAAAAACCAACTCAATACCTTTAGACAAGATCATGGTTATAAAGAGGGTACTTACATCAAGATTTGGGATGCTGTTGAAGATAATGTTGTGGCTTTTAATATCATGGATGAACACCCTCATTTCACCCCTGAGCAGCTCTACAAAAAATTAGAAGAAGAATACAAACAAGTTGGCTAAATCCACAAAGGTATAATTCACCACTGTGAATTCATCGAATCAAACTGTTAAACTGACTGAATATAGTCACGGCCAAGGCTGTGGCTGTAAGATTTCGCCCAAAGTTTTAGACACCATCCTTAGTTCGTCAATTGATGAAATTGTTGATCCTAATTTATTAGTAGGCAATCACTCGCGTGATGATGCAGCAGTGTATGATCTTGGCAATGGCGAGGCAGTAATCAGTACCACGGATTTCTTTATGCCGATTGTGGACGATCCATTTACTTTTGGGCGTATTGCAGCGACGAATGCGATTAGTGATATTTACGCTATGGGTGGTACCCCACTGATGGCAATTGCTATTTTTGGCTGGCCACTGGATAAACTCCCTGCTGAAGTAGGGCAACAAGTGATTGAAGGTGGACGTAGTGTGTGCCATGAAGCTGGCATGATGCTAGCGGGTGGTCATAGTATTGATTCGCCTGAGCCGATTTTTGGATTAGCGGTCACAGGAAGGGTAAAGATAGCGCATCTAAAAGAAAACTCTACCGCACAGGTGGGTGACATTATCTATTTGACTAAGCCTCTAGGTATTGGTATTTTGACCACAGCACAGAAACAAAAGAAAATTACAAAAGGAGATGAGGCTCGTGCAATTGAAACCATGTGTCAATTGAATGATATTGGGTGTAAATTAGCAATGATTAAAGGTGTGAATGCGATTACTGATGTCACTGGTTTTGGACTTGGTGGGCACTTATCTGAAGTGTGTTTAGGCTCAAATGTGGCAGCTGTGATTGATTATACCAAAGTGCCAATACTACCGAATATTAAAGACTATCTGGCTAATGGCTGCTCACCCGGCGGTGCACAACGTAATTTTGACAGCTATGGACATAATCTAAGTTTAATGAATAATGAGGTGCAATCAATTATTTGCGACCCTCAAACCAGTGGTGGCTTGTTGATTATGGTTTCAAATTCTGCCCAAGAAGAATTTGATCAGGTGATGCAAAATGCAGGGTTTGATCTAGAAGCGATTGGCAAGATTGTCAGCTATGATAATAGCAATCCTATTGTACAAATCAATGAGTGAAACACTAACGCAAATAGAAGACTTTAGCCGTCTATTTACAAGCAATACGCCATTAATTGACACCCGTGCACCGATTGAATTTGATCAAGGCGCCTTTCCCTACACGCAAAGCTTGCCACTCATGAGTGATTCTGAGCGTGAACAGATTGGTACTTGTTATAAAAAACAAGGGCAAGATCAAGCGATTAAGCTTGGTCACCAATTGGTTCAAGGACGGGTTAAACAAGACCGACTGGATGCATGGCTTGAATTTATCAAAAACAACCCAAATGGGGCGCTTTATTGCTTTCGTGGTGGGTTGCGTAGTCAAATCACTCAAGAGTGGATTTATGAGGCTTCTGGGATTAACTATCCGCGCATTAAGGGTGGTTATAAAGCACTACGTCGATTCTTAATCGATGAAACTGACCGAATCATGAATCAGATTGTACCGATTGTCATTGGTGGGCAAACAGGCTGTGGTAAAACTTTATTGCTAGATAAAATCGAACACCAGATTGACTTAGAAGGGCTGGCTAATCATCGAGGATCTGCTTTTGGTAATACTACCACTGCGCAACCAACACAAATTAACTTTGAAAATGCGCTTGCGATTGAGCTCATTAAAAAACAACAGTATTCGCATTTGGTGTTTGAAGATGAAGGCTCAAATGTGGGTACCGTGCATATCCCCCAATGTGTACAAGAACAAACATCTAAGGCGGAATTAATCTTACTTGAGGCTAGTGTTGAAGAGCGTCTAGAAGTGAGTATGGATGCTTATGTCATTAACATGCATCATGATTTCACCGCTCAAGATCCGGTCAATGGATTTAATAATTTTGCTAATTATTGGCTTAGAAGCCTAGAAAAAATCCAAAGGCGTTTAGGCTTAGAACGATACAAAATTATATTGGTATTGGTGAATAGCGCCCTTGAAAGATATAAAGAACTTAATGAGTCGGGTGGATTTTACCCAGTGGTTGAGACGCTGCTCGTGGATTATTACGATCCGATGTATGATTATCAAATAAAGAAAAAAATGGATCGAGTGGTGTTTAAAGGTGATGCTGATAAGGTGTCAGCTTACTTAGCTGAACGCTCGATTGGCTAAAAATCTCTTAAACCAATCTTAATATCAGTAATAGGTGTTGCGCGACAGGCTAGTATCTCGCCTTGAGAGAGCGGCACTAAACAATCTTTATGCATAACATCACCTGATAACAACTGTAATACACAAGAGCCACAATGTCCTTGTCGGCAAGAATAATTAATCACCACGTTGTGCTCTTCAAGCTCGGTTAGGATAGAGTGCTCACCATATACATACAGCGATTCGGTTTTGCCATTGATGTTGTCAACATCGATTCTAAACATGGGTTAAGCAACTATAGCTTAAAGTCACCAAAGTCAGCATCATCAGCATCCATAGTGTTGTCAATTGCACTCACAAGATAAGAAGTGATTGGGTTAGTGCACTCTTTGAAGATTGGTGTAAGTCCTAGTGCGGTCATCCGTACATTGGTAATGTATTCTAGATATTGTTTAAGAATTTCAGCGTTAAGGCCAATCATAGAACCATCGCGGAATAAGTATTCTGCCCATTCTTTTTCTTGCTCACAAGCTTCCTTAAACATCTCTATGACTTCATCTTCACACTCGGCAGCAATCTTAGCCATCTCAGGATCATCTTTACCCTTACGCATGAGATTAAGCATGTGCTGTGTGCCAGTTAAATGCAGCGCTTCATCACGAGCAATCATTTTAATAATTTTGGCATTACCCTCCATAACTTTACGCTCGGCAAAAGCAAATGAGCAAGCAAAGGAAACATAGAAACGCACTGCTTCAAGAATGTTCACCGACATAATGGTGAGATAGAGTTTTCTTTTTAGGCAATACAAATCAATGGTAGTTTCTTCACCGTTAAGATTGTGTTTTCCTACACCATGGAGAAGGTAAGCTTGTGTACATTTAATCAACTCATCATAGTGCTTAGAGACACTTTCAGCGCGCTGTATAATTTCATCGGTTTTCATGATATCGTCAAATACAGCGCCAGGCTCATTTACAATGGCACGGATAATGTGCGTGTACGAGCGCGAATGAATGGTCTCAGAAAAAGACCAAGTTTCAATCCAATTTTCTAGCT
>JYMV01012167.1_pt1 | contig 10491 bp, 4 predicted proteins | sample 338911 | NCBI WGS metagenome assembly JYMV01 (sample SAMN03354496, study PRJNA234377) | hydrothermal vent metagenome | biome: Deep sea; feature: Hydrothermal plumes at the Eastern Lau Spreading Center, Western Pacific Ocean; material: Seawater | place: Tonga | collected 2009 | depth 2000 m m
ATCAATAAAATTGACCACCGCGATATAACTGAAATAATGATGAAAGTGGCGGTAAGCACCATAAACCAAACCTAAACCAAAACCTCTTTAAACAATCGCTCCGAAATGACATTTTCGATGTTCACCTCATATGAAGGCAATAATTGTATAATCTATGAATCTTTGTTGCTAAAAGTAAACTCTAGTCATCATTAGATAAATTGAGATATATGTATAAATAACATGTAGGAAATGTTTTGGGGAAATTCCCCTGTATTACAATCATTGTAAGTGGGATGTTTATGTTATAAAAGGAGTTTTTTCTCTCTAGTCTTTGTAACTTTGCTTGTTTTTAGGGAGACTATTGTTTGTGTCAGATACACAATTATAACAATATTTATTAGCTAAAATATGCTAATACCGGTTTAACCCCGTCACAAATATGTCCCTTTCTCAAGCCAGTACCTGCATTTCCAAAGTTATATGTAGTGGTATTTATTTGTCTTCAGTTCATTTTGTGGATATTGGTGGATTTGTTAACCATCCCCGGTTATTCTTTCGATATATAATATGCACTTTTTAGCAATGATTTTTCTGATTTGCTGGTTGTTTTTTCTGAAATCCAGGGATGGCGATTACCATAGCGATTCTATACAGTAATCATACAACAGACCTGTTTTTAGTGTCAGCAGTAGTTCCTTGTTGTATCTCGAATCCAGCATCATAATAATTAGATCTGTCTCGTACAAACACAAATCTTTTTTTAAATTAGTTACCCAATGTATTGTCTTTCTGATTTTACTTATTTAATCGCATAAACATATTGTGTTCCTTTTTGTAGTTGAATCTGATAGATCAGTATTTTTTGCTTGGCATCGTGCAACAATATCTAGTTTGTGATGTGGGGAATTTTATACTTAGAACACAGATTTTGAATGGCATTTGCAGTAAGACGTCTTACAATGTTGACAGCGTTAAACACCAATCAATCAATGTGTTTTATTTACTCATTAACTGGTATTGTACATGTAAATGTCAGTACTTTGGATCTTGTGATCACTGTCAAATATCGTCTTATTTATTGTACTCTTTTGTTTGTGCCTTTTTCAATAAGATGTGCTTATTTAGTTTAGGCGCCATTTACTCTTGCAACTCATTCTTAAAAAAAATTAAAATAAACAAAATACCACATTCTAGGAACAGTTCCAAATCCAATAGGAAAATCATACAAGAGGTAAAATATATACCACTAACACACCAATGCATGATACAAGTAATTGTATTTTGCAATTTGAAAGGTCGAATGGGATGATCGTCGGTGCAATTGTCAAACATTAATTTTCTATTTATTTGAACGAACTATGCATTTCCTTTAAAGAACAAAGAATACAAGGATATAATGCTATACAACAACATAACACCATATATATCAATGTTAGTACGCACGACACGTTTCTGGAATAACCTTCATCAGATACGCTCAAATTCGAAATATTTGAAAGCCAAATAATTTCAGTCTTTGGGAGGAAGAAAACAAAAATGACTAAACAGGATTGTAAAAATCAGTTAAGATTACCAAAGCATGAGTGAGGATAATCTTAGTTTTAATAATGATCATTTAAAACTGTACATTTAGATAATAAACCACGCCAGTGCTGAAACACTGACTCTGCTTACCTACCCGTCCGGAGCACCTAAGTTCACTCCCGGTTTTAGTGGGGTTCGTGTTGCTCGATCTGTAGTTTTATGTGTATGTTTTGTAGATCATTGTTTGTCCTTTTGCACTTTTTCTGTTGGTCATTGTGTTGTCTGTTCTTCGATATACGGATTCTGATTACCCCTTTGATATCTTCAAACTCTGCTGGGTAGATGGTACCCTCGGGAATAATAATTCTCCTGCATTATTTAGAATATCTGAATTGTAATGGGTGTTCTTATTATTGCACATTTCATAATGCGTATTTTAATTTCCACGACTACTTATTGAAGGTACTCCTCCCTCAGATAAAAGTGATCTTAGCCGATTTAGGCTATTCTGTTTAGGCCCTTTGGTTTTCTTCCTCCCAAAGATATTTAATTTAATTGGCTTTAAAATATTTTGGCCTTCAGCGTACCTGATGAAGGTGGTTCCAGAAACGCGACGTGCGCACTAATTTTGATATCTACGTTTTTAATACACAATATCGAGTAAAACTAATATGCCGCGATATCATATATCAATATGTTGATATATTATACTTTACGTGTATATATTCCCCTATTTGTCTAAATATTAGCGAGCCGGTCCATATAACAGTATTTAGACTAGGTCCTTCAATAAAAAGTAGTTTCATTTACTGACTGACATTTATTGATTGTTGGCTAACGACATGTACATATAATATTTCCTGTTATGAGAGTTAGGGTTATTGCTATAGTGTTTAACGCCACTTTCAACAATATTTCAGCTATATCGTGGCGGTCAGTTTTATTAGTTTAAGAATATTTTATTAATTAATTCAACATAGCATTACAATATTGAACTATTTATAATACATAGTGCAACGTAATTAATAGGATAGGGAAGCAAGTTGATGGAACTTATATTAATCCTTATCGGTAGTCAGTTTTATTGGTGGAGGAAACCGGAGTACCCGGAGAAAACCACCGACCTATCACAAGACACTGGCAAACTTTATCACATACTGTTGTATCGAGTTCACCTTGCCTGGGCGGGATTCCAACTCACAGCTTTAGTGGTGATAGGCACTTATTGCATAGGTAGTTATAAATATACGATCACGGCCACGACGACCGCTTGCTTATGAGGAGCTACATGCATGCATTACTTGTAACAATAAAAGTCGATGTCACTGATTTGTTCCGACAGTTTTGCCTTTCACTGTGTACTCAACGACTACCTCTTCCTAGCCTCCTCGATCAGTGATGCTATTAGAAAAGTTTGAAGATAACAATGGTGTAATTGGGAGCCGTAAATCGAAGGACAGATAACACAATTGCCATAAGACAAAGACAATTTTTCCTACGTCGAGGTGCGTGTCATTCACTAAGCACGTCATTAAATAGTGCGGTATTTACTCCAAGCACCTATGGTAAGTATAACTAACTATAATTATTCATACGATGACCGAATCCATAGCAACCAATCAATGGATAGCATTGTAAGAACATATCATTTACTATTGATAATGTCATACTCTGAGATATTTTCGCATCACACATTTTGTCAGATATCGATACCGTAATGCTACTGTACCTGAATAATTATCTTTCCGACAACCATGCGAAAGGCTACAGATGTTCGGAGGAAGGTCGCCATGGCGTTACATGTGACAAACTAATCAAGTGTGACAACTGTAATCAGGATCATGTGTAACCCTGTTTACCTTAAGGAGAAACAATTACAAAAAAAATAGAATTAAAAGAAACATTAGTGAATTTGATGCTTGGGGACAAACCACAAACGTACAGCAAGTTGGACATATACATCGTCGGAGACACAAACAAAGCTTGTTTGGCGGCCTGCTAATGATAAACCATTCAAACTTCCGATTCCATCAACATATGTCATTATATCCACGACATAGGTAAGTTAAACCACCTCTACACATTCGAACCAATCATTCTCTACACAACCAAGTGCATCTTAAAAAATTCCCTGCAAAATATCGTCTAGGTCCAACCCTGATTCGAAAACAAACCGATCATCAACAGAAAGAAAAAACCGAAATTAACAAAATGCAAGTGGAATAAAAAGGCAGAGAATTTAAACATACCAACATGCATGTGGTCTCAATAATGATGCCAACATTTGGGGGAGGAAGGGTGGAGAGATCTGGAATTAGATCTTTATCCTCTCAAAAAAACGGAGATGATAGCCGTTTCCCATTAGGATTCCTTGATAATGCAGAGCAGATACGTCAACGCAAGGGAACAATTTCTCCGCCATCCCCCCAAAATAAAGAAATAAGATAATATGAAAAGCATTATCCATTGGAATTGTCGTTGTCTTAAAATTCATTGTATTGTAATCATATTACTTGTCCAATCTAATCTCACCTACCAATTGCATTTTGTCGTCCATGATCTCATATAAAAAGTGATAATTTAACATCAATTTAATCCGTTGACATCATTTTTGCAAATGAGGAAGAAAGCTGCAGGCGACTCGACAATCCTCGTTCGAGATAACATTTTACAGTTATGCTATTAACTGTACATATCTACAGACAGTTACTGTGCACATATCTTTAGATAAAGCCATAACATTGTGTTCAGTTTATTTACTTACTAATTCATTCATCGCTCAGGTTAGCTCAACTAAACATTTAGCCGATCACTTAAGCCTTGCGTTGTAAATGTTCATAGAACATGATTGATTGTTGTTTAACCCATACTTATGTTGTCTATTAGATACATCAATACTGGTCAATGTTCTTTCCTTAACTGTTTGCATGAGGGGTCATATCTTGTTTACGTTGTTTGTGCATAGTGGTGTCCAACACATATTGTGTTGTATTTTTGCTTTGTTTTTCTTCATTTTGTGTGCATTATGTTGCCAGTTTTTCTGAACTGTTCATTTTTGATTGCCCCTTCAGTATTCTCTAACGTTTATTTAGCTTAAGCACGTACATGTATGAAGATGTTATGAGAAAGGACATATTTTCACTTACTCCATTGATGAATTCCAGAGAAGGAGATTCCTCAGGTACGAATCCAATTTTGTTGTAACTAGTCCGAATTTAATGTTCTTGGTCCTGTTTCGAATTTTATTAATACCTCCACAAAACGTGTGCGATCAATTTCTACCCGGACGAGGTTTAGTCCGCTCCATGTGATAAAGTTTGCTATCAACTTGTATTAGGTCGATCCTTAATTTTCTCTGTGTACTGCTTTTTCTTTCACCAATAAAACTGATATAAAGTTTGAAATGGCCGGTTAATCGTATTAATAAACATATACTTATATACCCTAAAAGATTCATAACAGTCCGGTTGATTCGAAATATTTCCATCGACTAAATTTTATAGAGTTAATGTTATATATATGATAACTTCTGTGTCACGAATATTAAACATATTATGTATACACACAGTGGAAGATTACGACTCGGCGTTCTTCGCAACAACGTTACACTCAGCTATATGTGAGGATTGACATTTCACTCGCATGTGGAAAACATTTGTATGATCACATCACTTCACTCCGAGAGCAGGTTTGGGCCCATGTTACTAGTTTAATACCGTTAAGGGTATCAATTTTCATATTTCAACGATTTTTCTATTAGAATGTTTCCGTTCCAATAGTGTGATATGTTTTTCTTTGTCATTTTATTGCTAAAAAGGGAGACTTTCGACGAAATAATATTTTCCTTGGTTTGCACCTGCGTTGCTAATGAAACTCCAAATTGACAAAACAAACAAGCAAGCACATAAATACAAATATTGTTCAAATTGAGTGGTCGCGTTAATTGGCAATTGATTTATTTGTACACGTGCCAACAACAATAATAATAACACACCTTTTAGCTTAGCAAATACAAATAACTTGTAACTTGAACAAGAGCATTCTAAATATGTAGGTGTTGAACTATGTTCTTTTTATATTTTGCTTAACACAATAGTCGATAACTTTACATTATGTTATGAAATTCTACGCTTCCGGATTTGCAAAATCAAAATGTAAGCAACATGTTGCTGTGCGGCTATCCTGTATTAGTACTACAGATTACACTGATAATTCAGGAGACAAGATACAACACACATGTAGCAGACCACCACGCCTCTGAACAGACAGAACAGATATCAATATTACATTCAGATAGCTGCCTTCCATATACAGACATATTTCACTGGTGCAGGGAAAACAGAATCAACCGGTTCTTCCATAAAATTTAGTGAGAGTTATAACCCCATTCGTTACCGATCAATAATACTTCTTAAAGCTGGAATATAACTTAATCCAGGTCTCCCGCAACCGAAGTATATATGCGGCACCTGTTTCAATGCATGTAAATGGGAGAGAAAGCCGAAGCGTGTGACGGATGCGACACCTGTTACAATGCGACATTTCAATTTTCAAAGTATTAAGAACAAACGCACATAACCACCAATGCTTATTGGAACCACCCAACCAGATATTATCATAGGCACCACTACATGGCTTTCTACCAAAATCGGGAACCAAGAAATGTTTCAACCTGAGGTGATCGTGAAAAGGATGCTCACTGTGGCGTTCTTATTTCTGCAGAAACTTGATTCGAACTCCACCAAGTATTTATTAGGAAAGACACAGACATGATATCAGGGAATATATAATTAGTTAGTACGCCATTCATCATAGCTAGCTGTTATTGGCCACTAAGCACGCTTGACAGTAAATACGTAAAGAGAATCTCTACAGGAATCCAACACCTGATGAACAAGCACACAAAGGATATATTTCTATTTGGAGGAGAATTTAATCTGCCATACACAGATTGGGAGAAAATGAGATCAGCGGTAACCAACTTCCCCAATCTATCAACAGAGCATTCCTCCAGATATCAGCAGACCCGTCCATCCAACAAATAAACAACAACACCACACGAAGAAACAGAGTTCTAAATTAGCTATTTACCAGCCATCCAGAGCACATAGAGTTTAGCTTAAGCATATTTTATTGTCTTTTAAATGTACAATTAAATTGGAAACAAGCTATATCAACTTAGTACATCCGCTCTATACAATAACGTTATATATATAAATAAGAAAATGACAGCAAGTTACATATATAATAAATGTATACATAAATATATTTGATAAACAGAAGTAATGAGGATTACATAGAAAAATGTAATACACTGCAACCGATAGGTAATAGTGACCATGGTATTGTCTTAGTTGATATATCGGTCAACATTAACAAAGCAAAGCCAGCAGAGCGAAAATATACGTCTGGAAGAAAGCAGACTTAGATAGCATAGGTAAACACATAGACAACGAACTGAATAGATTCAACAACACTCAACACGATGACACCATATGTTCATAAATAGAACAGATTTTTAAAGATTCTGGAAAACAATGTGCCACCAAATAGAAACATAGCACGACAAAGTCACCTTTGGATGAACATACAGCTTAGAAGAATGAGTAGACAGAAACAAGATACCTTACTAGAAAGCAAAACACACCAACTTACCAATAGACTGGAACAGATACAAGAAGTTCAAAGTAGTACAACATGAGTTTAGATGAGCGCATACCAACTTCATGTAAATATAGTAAGTGAAGACCTCCACAACAACCCCAAAGGATTATGGTCATAAATCAAGAGCCGGAAGCAAAAATCATTAGGAATAACATCACTGAAAAACAAATATATGTACCTTCACACCGACACACCAACAAAAACAGCTATTCTAAATAACCAGTTACACTCGGTGTATACTCAGTAGGACTTTTTGAAAAAGAGTAGCCTGCTACAGAAAACTCCATTGTTTTCTTAAGCGAAATCTCCATACTTTTCTAGTTGCAGTCAACAGTCGTTGCCTGCCCCAGTTGGCCCATCCATCCCTCATTTCTACATATAGTCTTTTATATATTTTGTGACTTATTCTGGTCCTGGGAAAAAAACTGAAATACGGCTCACTGTACATTGATTATTGATGTTTGTTTCAGAGGTTGAAATAGATATGCCGATTAAGAAACTTACTACAAGCGATATTTAGCTTACGCAGCATTGCAGACCAATTTAATTAAATCGTCTTTTCTTACGGCTTTGATGGTTGTTTGTGATACATTTCCATTGGCTAGATAACTTGTGTAAGGCCCACCTACCACTTTGAGTTTCTTATTGATCCATATGTCTATTCCATGCCGAGGAGAAATGTCCTAAAACAATATGACTGACTGAATAAACATTATCTACTATATTATCAGATTAGATTCGCATGGATGATCATATATTTTCAGGTTGAAATTATATTATTTTTGCTTCAGATAATTAAATGACATTATTTTGTTCAATTTTGTTTCGTCTGTTTCTATTTCGTTTCGCAATATATAATTACAGTTGTATCCTCTAAAAAAAGTGTATGATCTTGATCATCAGAATATTTCCCGTGGGACATAGCTGTTAATAATTGTCTTTAGTTTTGCTGACTGTTCATTTCTAAATAAACACTTATGGACACAATGTACCAATATGCGAAACGGCAGTTCTAAGATGTGTGTATAAAACAACAAACCGTCGTGATTGCTATAACAATATGTTTGTCGTTCGTTGCAAAATATTTCTCTATTGTTTTTAATATTCAATATATAAATAATATGTCTCTATTTCTATAATCATAATCGGTAAATCGAAAAAACACAGAGAACACAATGGCCAAAATAAAAAGGATAAACAATGATCTACAAAACATACACATAAAACTAAAGATCGAGTAACACGAACCCCACTAAAATCGGGGGTGAATGCAGGTGCTCCTGAAGGATAAACAGTTCCTGCTACACTTGTGGCACCCGTCGTGTTATTTTAGTAACAAACCCCGTGACAAGTCACGAATGAGGAACGGGCCGTGAAGTGTTTACGACAAGTGAAACATATCCGTGGTCATTTGTGACACGGATATTCTTTACGTTTAAATAAGTAAAAAGAGAAAAAACAGAAGGAAAATACATTGGGTAACTAATTATAAACCATGCACAAAAAATTAAAGATTGAATAACACGAACCCTACTAGAAACTCGAGGAGAACTCAGGTGCATCGGAAGAGCAAAGAGTTCTTAGATAAATAAATTTCTAATTGCAATATCTTTTATTCTGCTATAGCAGCTACAACTACCTGTGCAATCAGTACCTATCACCACTAGTGTAGTGAGTACGAATTCTGCTCATGGGGGGTTGTACTCGATACAAAATTGCGTGCTTCAGTTTGTCAATAACTTGCGGCAGGTCGCTGGTTTTCTCTGGGTACTATTATTTCCTCCACCAATAAAACTGACCTCCACGATATAACTGAAATATTGTTGAAAGAGGCGTCAAACACCATAACCCTAGCCCTGTTGTTTTTGTGTATCGCTTCAGTACCTAAGTATTGATGAAATTCAAATTAGATACTAAAGCTTTTTTCAACAAAAGATAAAATAAAGTTCTGTATATTAGAAGGTATGGGTTCCGACAACACATTTCAAAGTTATATTAGCATTGGTGGTGAACTGGTTAGCTTGCTCGCCTCGAGTGCGGTAGATCATGGGTTCGAGTCCCGATCGGGTCAAGCCAAAGACTATAATATTGGTTTTCCGAGTGGGGCGATATGTCTACCCATATAGATAGCACTATTAAAACACAACTAGGCGTGTTGATCTAGTATAAAGTCGATTTCATTATCATCTCATTGAATATTAAATTGTTCTAGCCATGATATAGCTGAAACATTGCTGACTTAGCATTAAACAACAACCAATCAATCAATCAGAGTTAAATACTCTGATGTTACAGAAGCAATTCAACCAATCAATATTACAGCACGTATTGCAGAACCAGATCAAACCGCATCGTAAAAACATCTTATCAAAATATTGACCGTCAATATTCTTTTAAGAATTCCGACAAATCTAAAATAATGAAGTATTTAACATTAATATAATATCATATTATTTGCTGATTCATGTCACATACTTTAATTACAAAACACGTACCACATGGTCTAGTAGTGAATTGGATTTTTTTTTATTTGAAATTCAACCAATCACATTCAAGCTAGCATTCGCACTTCGGTTAAGGTGTTGTTGACGTCAGCAACAAAAGCCAATACAAACAGGAAGCACCCGATTTGTCGCTATAACAGAGGGCTACTTAATTTGTTTCTCCTTGTTAAGAAAAGATCATCCATGCGAATACAATCTTACAATATAATAGAAGGAGCCGTCGTGGTCGTGATCGCATGGTAGTTGGATTACTACCTATACAATCAGTACCTATCACCACTAACGTTGTGAGTTCGAATCCCACTCAGGCGATGCAACTTTTTGTAAAAAAAAGTTTGTCAGTGACTTGCGACAGGTCGGTGGTTTTCTCTGGGTACTGCGGTTTCCTCCATCAATAAACTGACCGCCACGATATTACTGAAATATTGTTGAAAGTGGAGTTAAACACCATAGACCAAACCAAACCAAACTAGATTGTAATAGTTAGTGGTGGATTGGACTTTGTTTACAGTTCGCTACAAAAATTATACGGTCGTCATCACAATCTGGTTGACCGTTACGAAATATCCATATAGGAAACAAGGACTAGATTGTGACTACGACAAACTGATAAACATTCCATAACGGTTAACCAAATCATGACATCAGATAACCTTTACTTATTTTTTTTATAATGAAGAAGATTATTCCAAATGAACTACTATTACATGAACTAAATATTAAATACTAGGGATGGCAAACCGTTCAGAATTTACTAACCGGTTACTCGAATAATCTTCCGACCGATTACTCGGTTAACCGGTAGATATCATTGTTC
>JYMV01007864.1_pt1 | contig 10490 bp, 9 predicted proteins | sample 338911 | NCBI WGS metagenome assembly JYMV01 (sample SAMN03354496, study PRJNA234377) | hydrothermal vent metagenome | biome: Deep sea; feature: Hydrothermal plumes at the Eastern Lau Spreading Center, Western Pacific Ocean; material: Seawater | place: Tonga | collected 2009 | depth 2000 m m
ACTGGGAGAATGTGCCTCGGAACTGGGTCGAAAAGAAGAAGCGCTTCGTTCCTTCCAGGAATCTCATCGATTGAAACCGAGTGATACCGATGTTGTGCATCTGCTGGCGATTTCTCTTCGCGATCTGGAACGCCCTGCACAGGCATGCCTGGTGCTCGAGGAGAGCATCGCCCAGCTTCCAGCGCCATCGGACTCGGCAGTGCAGTTGCTGCTGGTGCTTTACACGACACACCTGTTCACCAATGATCCCGATCGCGCGCAGCAGGTGATCGAAAGGGCTGCAACCATCGCGCCCGATGACCTGAGGGTCGCCGTCGAACTGGCCACCAATCTCTATCGCCTCGGCAAGCACCCCAGGGCCAGAGTGGTCGCCAACCGGGCGCGAACTCTTCCCGACCCGACTCGACGCCAACGGGGTGTCATCGCCAAGATCCTCGGCCAGCTTCATGCCCACGCTGGACAGCACGCCGAAGCCATCCAGGAACTGGATCTGTGCATCGAGGCGACCCCCGACGACCTCTCAGCCCTGCTATCGCTGGCAGGGTCGTTGCGCCGAATCGGTGAAGGTGACCGCGCTCGGGAAGTGCTGAAGATCCACACGCAGACCCGCGAGGCGATCTCTCTTGTTGACAGGAGACCGCTTCCAGATCTGAACCAGGCCCCGGGGCTCTCGGCCCAGGCCGAGATCATCCGGGCACTTGTAGTTCTCGGCAGGATCGATGAGGCGAAGAGACAACTGGCTCGTCGCAGCGCCATCGCACCGGCGGACCCGGCCAATGATTCGTTGCAATCGCTGATCCAGGCCCAGGAAACAAGATGAGAGCCTTCGCCACCCTCTTCGCCAGTTGCCTCGCCTGCACCATCGTCTGCGGTTGCACTTCTGGAGACTCATCCTCGCGCGCTCCAGGAAAACAGCGTCTCTTCAAGGTCGAGGATGATGCGATTCCATTCAAACACGACGCTGGAGCGACGGGTAAACGCCATATCACCGAGATTGTTGGATCAGGGGCCGGCCTGTTCGATGCAGATGGCGATGGAGATCTCGATCTCTACCTCGTCAATGGAGCGCGTGATCAATTGCTTGTTCAGATCGATGGAGAGTTCAAACCTGCAAATAAAGATTGCGGTATCGGTGGCACCGATTCCGGCATGGGAATCGCAATTGGTGATATCGATGGCGATGGAGATCCAGATATCTTCGTCGCCAATAACGGACCCGATCGACTCTACATCAATGACGGCAAGGCTCGGTTCCAGGAACAAGCCGTTCAACGCGGTATCAACATCTCGACATTCTCCAGCGCAGCGGCATTTGTCGACATCGAGGGCGATGGCGATCTTGACCTGTTCGTCTGTTCCTATCTCGACTTCGATGAAAAGACCTTCACCCCCTGCACCCGTGGGGATCTCGAGGTCTATTGTGCACCAGCCAACTACCCGGCGGTTCCCTGCCTGTTGCTGCTCAACGATGGCCGTGGCCATTTCACTGATGTCAGTGAGAGCAGCGGACTGAACGATCTTCCGGCAAAGGCACTGGGTGTCATCAGCATCGACATCGAAAGCGATGGAGACCCTGACCTGTATGTGGCCAACGATGGCGAGCCCAACTTTCTGCTGATCAATCAGTGGAAGCAACAGGGCCGGATCTTTTTCGAAGATGATGCCTTGCTCGCCGGATGTGCATACGGAGAAGGTGCGAAGGCGGAGGCGGGGATGGGTGTGGATGCAGCGGATCTCGACGGTGATGGGGATGAAGAGATCCTTGTTACCAATCTGGAAGCCCAGTCCAACTCCTGTTACCGAAATGATGGCGACGGACTGTTCATGGAGACCAGTTTCGCAAACGGCCTCGGTGCCGCTTCGCTGGCCCACGTTGGGTTCGGTATACGAGTCATCGATGCCAACCTCGACGGCTGGCTCGATATCTTCGTGACCAATGGCCACATCCTCGACAACATCGGCGAGATCCGACAGGGATCATCGAGCTTCGCCCAGGTGGATCAACTCTTCATCGGAGATGGATCCCACTTCGTTCTCACACCTCATATCAAGAACAATGATGAGACGGTGGGTCGATCCCTCGTCAGTGGAGATATCGACAACGATGGCGATACAGACCTCATCATCACGAGGTGGAACGGATCTCCACGCTTGCTTCGATCCACCGCTGCAGGAACATCTCATGTGATCGGCCTGCAACTCGTGGGTACCCCTCCGGCTTCCAGCACCGATGCCATCGGCGCACGAATCACCGTCACTGCTGGAGATCGTGTATTCATCAGGGAGCACAGGGTCCAGAGTTCGTACCTGGCCAGCCATGACCCCAGACAACTGTTTGCGCTACCTGCGGGTAACACATCCGCACGAGTGCATATTCGCTGGCCAGACGGCAGTGAAGGTGAGCAGAATCTGCAGAGTGGCGGCTACCATCGCTGGCAACAGGGAGTCGGAATCGTCGCGACCACACCCTTTCAATCTCCTCGATGACAACCCGCTCAGTCGACAGGTTCGATGGTCGCCGAGATCCGCAGGGTATTATTGCCATTGCCAGGACGGACGGTCAGATCCGCGACCTTCAGCGTCGTTGACGACTGGCCCCCCCCCGTGGACCACCTGAGCACTGATGGTGCCATCCTCTTCGATTTGAATCTCGATATCAGGAGTGGCAGCATCGTCGTCCGTGATGGTAATCGACGCCTCTTCTCCCTCCAGCACCGTCACTCTTGGTGAACTGATCAACTCGCCATTCAAGGAGAGCTCCATGCTATAGAGCAATTGCCGCGGGGGGCCTTCCCGCATCTTGCGGACCTTCTTACCCCGGAGACCACCGAAGCAGCCCGCCATAGTGAGCGTGAGTGCCAGGACCACCATCAAGACCATGGAGAATCTGGGGGTCATATTCTGTTCCCTTCTCGCTCAAACAAGTCCCCGGTTATTGCCCGGCTTCACGGCTGGCCACCAGATCGGCTGCCTGATAACTCTTCGAATGAATCGTCTCACCGCTGCTGCGTACCAGATCCACCTTCATCCAGGGTTCGGGTCCGTTGGCATCGACCTCGACAAGCAGATACACACTCTTTTCTCCACCGTCAAAAACAAGCGCTGGATGCGGAGCATTGGCAGTGGAGATCACCGAATTCGCCAGCGGCGATGTGATCCATTCATCCAGCGGGTATCCCGCTCCTTCTGAGACGGGATAGGAGAGATGGCGACAGCGATGAATATCTCCGGTGACGATCATCACTCCGGGAATCGGCGTTTCTCTGATGAAGTCGATCAGGGCCTGTCGTTCGTGTGGGTAATGGCCCCAGTGATCGGTTTTTCCAGGCCTTGTTGCGCCGTTGAAGATCATGCCGCAACTGATGATCTTGAAGGGTGCCCGCGATGCCTCCAGGCCTTTTTTCAACCAGGCCCACTGTTTCGACCCGAGCAGCGTCGGCTTGTCTGCAGCGAACGCAGAAGGCTCTGTTTTTCCGAACCACCGGGTATCGAGGATGAAGAGATCGACCGGACCGATACGGTGTCGGCTATAGATCCCCTCCGATTCTCCATCGCCGAGGCTACCGAGGGCATGATACTCCCCGAATGCTCGACGTGAGTTTTCACGGCCAGCCAACTTCCCCACGGTATCGTTTCGTCCGTAGTCGTGGTCGTCCCATGTCGCCAGGACAGGCGTCCCGCGGATCACTGCGGCAAGACCTGGATCTTGCCAGAAGGAACGATACGCCGATCGTTGCTTCGAGAGATCGGTGGTGTCGATATAGGGCGTATCTCCGAGCAAAACCAGGGCGTTGGGTTGCTGCTGACCGATGCTCTTCCAGATCTGCCCCTCGGCATACCTGTTCGGGTTTGCACAGGAACCAAACACCAGGGTCACTCTTCCATCGTCGGGAGGGGGACCGACAACGATCTGGTCAGCAGCGTCTGCAACAACAGTGGAGTCGATCAGTACGCGATATCGGTAGCGATGGCCGGCACGAAGGGTCGCTTGCAGCGGCAGGTCGACGGTCAGATCCCGATCGGCCATCGCTTTCCTGGACACTCTGGCCACTTCTGCTCCCTCGGCATCGAGCAGAATCGCCTCGACCACCTGATCGGCACTGGAAGCTCGACACCAGATCCGCACTCCGTCTCTCTCGACAACTCCGACCATCGGCCCGGCACTGAGTTCTGGCCGTGCTGATTCCTGGACTGCACTACCGGAAATAACCAGCACGCTCACAAGCAGGATCCAAGATTTCATCATCTGCCCTCTCCATCAATTATTCGTCACATCTCACCATGACAGATGTACCGGCTGGGATCTCTCACGCTATCCTCCACCTCGAAATGAGGTTCGATGGTCCAGACCGAGCCAGGAGGAATCCGCCTGTTCTTGCTGGGAATGGCGGTGCTAATTCCAGCAGTGTGGCTGGATACGAGCCTTACTGGTAGCGATGAGTACCGTGTGACCTTTCGCACGGCACTGGAGACCGCTGCCAGCGATGACTGGACCATCCCGACTCTGGACGGAGAGCCGAGGCTGCGGAAGCCACCGCTCTATTACTGGTTGCTGGCCTCATCTCTCGAGTGGTTCGGTTCAAACCCCCTCTCATTACGCATCTGGGGAGTGATCTGTGCGGTGCTGATGGCGCTGGTCACGGCAACCATCGGCAAACGCTTCACTGGCACCTCGGCGATGCTCATCTTCGTGATTCTCATCGGCACCGTCGGTCTCGCGACCGAGTCGCGTCGAGCGATGCTCGATATTCCGATGGCGATGTTGTTGCTGCTCTCGATCGAGCGATTTCTTGCATGGTGGACTGACGGGGGCGCTGTGCGAATTGTCGTGGCCGGTGTCCTGCTCGCCCTGGCTTGCTTGATCAAGCCGACCGCCTTGCTCTTTGGATTCACTGCTGTTGTCAGTCTATTTCTGGTCGGGCCCGATCGTTCCTCAAGAGCAACGCTGTCTCAATTGCCGATGTTTCTGGCGGCTTTGCTGGCTGTCGCGATGCCGTGGTGGATTCACGCATACCTGCAGTATCCAGAGCTGCTCCAGCAGCGCTGGAGTGAACAAATCGCTCACCGACAACTCTCATGGATTCATGTAGAGGCGATCCCGTCGCTGCTCGGCGGATTTCTGGGTTTGATCCTCCCCTGGTCGATCACATCGGTGATGGCAGTTATTGTTTTCATCCGCGGAAAACCGGACGGTCTGGAGAATCCCCAGAGATGGTTGGTGATGTGGGTGATCCTCTCGACTATTCCTTTTCTGTTCATGAAGACCTTCGAACGCTATCTGATTCCGATCCTGCCGGCGATGGCGATCTTGACGGCAACATACCTCGATGGACTCGACGAAGATGGGCGCATCCGGCACCTCGGGTGGGCAACGCTCCTGCTGGGAATCCCCTGTTTGCTGATTGCCGCCTTTGTCGGCTGGTTCGGGTGCTCCCTGGCGGCTGCTGTCATGATCGTATCGGCATGGTTCCTGATGTGGCTGCTTGCAAGAGAAGGTCGCATTCTGAGTTGTGCACTCTGTGCAGCAGCTCAACTCTCCATCGTCATGGGAATTGCACTTCCTTCCATCGGCATCGGCGCGATGCCCACGATTCCATCGGTGTGTGACGATTCCACCTTCGCCACCGTGGGAATGGACCTGCTGCCCACCCTGACACTGGCGCGAGGCCGGGCCATCGAGATCCTACCCACCGATGCAATATCGATGGCCAGCGCGTTGCCTGGAGAAAAAACAACTCTGATCGTCACTGATGATCAGTTGCCAGAGGTCCTCGAAGCCTTGAAATTGAGCGCGAGAAAGTCAAAGCCTGTCGCAACCTTCGGGACCTTCCGATCCAGAAAGATCTTTACCAGATTTCCTCGCGCCGATGCGACTGCAGACGACTGGCGGCAGGCATTCATGGAGAGGTCTCTGGACAGTCTCCGGATACCATGCACCATCTTGCTGGTAGAACCGGGAGAGGATCCGTGATGCCTCGAGTCGCCTGGCTTCTTCTGCTGGGAGTGCTCTCAGCCTGCTCCCCGGAAGATCCCGATACGCTGCGGCTGCTGGTCGCCTCCAGTGCCATCGAACCGGCACGCCAGATCGCATCGCAGTACCAGCAGCAATCGGGAATTCCTGTGCTGGTCATCGCCGCTTCCAGCGGTGCGCTGGTACGACAAGTGGAAAATGGGCTCCGTGGTGATGTCGTGCTGCTGGCCAGCCCTGACTGGATGCAGCGCCTCGAATCTCATTCTCCCATCGCTTCCGAAACACGTCGGGTACCCTTCGGAAATCGACTGGTGATCGCGACCCGATTGCAAACTGCGTCATCAGGAACGATCTCGCTCGAAGGAGATCCTCCCGAGGGACGCTGGGTCATCGGCATCCCCTCCTCGGTGCCGGTCGGTAAACACGCCAAGGCAGCCCTGCAGACTCTCGGTTGGTGGGAACAGGTAAAAACACGCTCGGTGATGGCTGCCGATGCCAGGGCTGCCTGTGCTCATGTCAGATCAGGATCGGTCGATCTGGGACTGCTGTGGGCCAGTGATGCGCGAGGCCACTGTCAGGTGCTGGCCGAAATCCCCGAACAGATCTCGGGCCCGATCACCTATCCGGCAGCCTGCATCAGCAACCGAGCCGGCAGTCGGGAGTTACTCGCCTGGCTTTGTGATTCTCCCATCTGGATCGAGGCCGGGTTCATTCCCCATGTCGAGAACAAGGAAAACAGATGAGCCTCACCCCGGCTGAACTGGAAGCCCTCATCATCTCGAGTCGTGTCGCGCTGCTCTCGACGGCGATCGTTGCCATTCCCGGTATCTGGCTCGGCTGGCTGCTGTCACATCCGAACTGGCGAGGCAGAGCCATCGTCGATGCCATCGTGATGCTACCGCTGGTAATGCCACCTGTTGTGGTGGGGTGGGGATTGCTGATGTTGCTAGGGGCTCACAGCCCACTCGGGATCGACATCGCTTTCACAGGACTGGCGGCTGCCATCGCAGGAGGCGTGGTCGGAATGCCGTTACTGATTCGCGCATCCCGTATCGGGTTCGAGAATGTCGATTCTCGACTGGAAGAAGCGGCCGGAACCCTGGGGCTCTCTCGATGGCAGACCTTTCTTCGTGTCACCGTACCTCTCGCCTCTCCCGCCATCGTGCAGGGATTGATTCTGTGTCTGGCACGAAGCCTCGGTGAATTCGGTGCCACCATCACATTTGCCGGAGCTGTTCCAGGATCCACAAGAACGATGCCGTTGATGATTCACGAACAATTACAGGCTCCTGGCGGCGATGAGATCGCACTCCGGCTCGTGATCTTCTCGGCCTTGATCTCGCTGGTTGCGATGGCAACCAGTGAGTGGCTGGCACGAAAGGTGCGAAACAGGAGCAGGGGGCACCGATGAAGGCGTCCCTCCACCTCGATATCGAAATCACCCGCGGTGATCGAATCATCGTGGCCAAAACGCAACTGGATGAACTCTCGACCGGCTTGCTCGGTCCGTCCGGTTCTGGCAAGACGAGCCTCCTGCACGCCATCGCTGGACTCGTCACACCTCGACGGGGACGCATCCAGATCGGTAACGATGTGCTCTTCGATTCAGACCACGGTATCAACCTACCAGCGGCTGAACGTAGGGTGGGTGTCGTCTTTCAGGACGGTAGGCTTTTTCCTCACTGGTCTGTTTCACGAAACATCACTGCGGGAGCAGTTTCCTCTTCGCATGATTCAGGATTCGAGAAGGAGATCATCGATTTGCTCGAACTGGCCGACCTGCTCGATCGAAAACCCGATACTCTCTCAGGAGGAGAGCAACAGAGGGTCGCGCTGGCGAGGGCCATCATCATGCGACCGCGGTGGCTGCTCCTCGACGAACCACTCAGTGCGATCGATAGCCGTTTGAAAAATCGTATTCTGCCCTTCTTGAGAAAAGTCCGAGATCATTGCGAAATTCCTATTCTTCATGTCAGCCATGACGCCTTCGAGCTGATGGCCATCTCGGATGTGATGCTCCATCTGGCCGGCGACCAATTGACCGGGCCGACGAGTTACCGAGACCTGTTGCTCAACACTTCTCCTGGAGAAATCGATGCCATGAACCTGCTCCCTGCAAGGGTCCATCGGATCGAGGGTGGCGAATGTCACCTGGCTTGCGGCGAACTGGAACTGCTCTCTGCTGCCGTGGATCAACAGCCTGGCGATCTGGTCACGGTCCGCATCGCGCCATCGGAAATCGCCATCTCCACCGGCGAACTCGGAGACATCAGCATCCGTAACCGAATCCGAGGATCGGTAAAACAGATCCACCCCTGGGGCGATTCGTGCCTGGTCGAGATCGACTCGAAGCCATTGCTTCTGGCCCAGTGTACCGCTGAGAGTTGCCGCACACTGAAACTGGAAGCGGGATGCGAGGTGACGATCTTGATCAAGGCTTCCGCGGTTCACACCATCGCTGATCGTTGAATTGACCGCCGATCTGCTGCTTGNNNCTTCGATGTCATCAGGAGGTTCTCATGTTTTCAGCCCTTTTCCTTCTCATTGGACTGAGCCAGCCCTTGGCACCTGGCATGATGGCGCCGGATCCAGCCACCGAACGCGCCAGCGTCGACGAATTCGAGCCAACATGGGAATCTCTCGAAACTCACGCGACACCGCAGTGGTTCTCCGATGCCAAGTTCGGCATCTTCATTCACTGGGGTGTTTATTCTGTTCCTGCATTCTGTGACACCAGTACCTACTCGGAGTGGTACCAGCAGTGGTACGACAGCAATAGCCACGGTGGAAAGGTGCGGAAGTTCCATCATCGTGTCTATGGCGAGGACTTCGAATACCGTGATTTCGCGCCGCTATTCAAGGCAGAACTATTCGACCCCGGGGAGTGGGCGAGGGTGTTTCGTCGCTCCGGTGCGAAATACATCGTCATCACCAGCAAGCACCACGACGGCTTCTGTCTGTGGCCCAGCGATATAGCCAGTGAGGTGCGAGGCTACCCCTGGAACAGCGTCGAAACGGGCCCAAAAAGAGATCTGCTCGGCGACCTGTTTGAAGCTTGCCGCAAGGAAGGGATTCGACCGGGTCTCTATTACTCCTTCATGGAGTGGCACAGTGACCTCTATTCCGAGGACCGACCCCGTTATGTCGATGAGGTGATGATACCCCAGATCAAGGATCTGATCGGTCGCTATCAGCCGGATGTGTTCTGGCCCGATGGCGAATGGGATTATCCCGACACTGACTGGCGATCGACGGAGATCCTCGAATGGATCTATGAGAACTCGAAAAACCAGCAGGACATCGTCGTCAATGATCGATGGGGCAAGGGGCTTCGAGGGCAGGTGGGGGACTACACCACCACCGAATACGACAACCTGGGGAACTCTTCCGGCAAGGGAATGCGCAAGGAGCGTCCATTCGAGGAGTGCAGGGGGATCGGGCACTCCTTCGCCTTCAATCGAGCAGAAAACTATGACATCTACTCCTCGCGTACCGAGTGCATCCAGAAACTCATCGACCTGGTTTCAAAGGGCGGCAACCTGCTCCTCGACATCGGTCCCGACGACGATGGCACCATTCCGCTGATCATGGTGGATCGGTTGCTGGCGATGGGTCGCTGGCTAGAGGTCAATGGTGAATCGATATATGGAACCACCCGGGGCGCATTACAGAATCTGTCCTGGGGACGATCCACCACCAAGGAAAACCACCTGTATCTTCATGTTTATGACTGGCCCGAGAATGATCGGCTGATCGTGTCGGGACTCGTCACAAAAGTCGAGCGTGCCGTATTACTCGGAGATCGAGTCAAGGACAGGAATCTCCTGGTAGAAACATCGGATGTCGGTTTTCCCGTGGTCTCGTTGGCTGGTCTTCATCCGGGCAAGCATGTCTCTGTAATCAGGCTCGAGCTCTCTGGCCCACCGGTGGTCGACAATGCGTTTCGTCCCGATAGCAACGGCGTGCTTCGCCTTCATGCCTCACTGGCAGAAGTGGAGGGAGGCAACCTTCGCCTGGAGACTCTCGATGATCCCGATGCAGATGACGAACCCAATCTCGGTTACTGGACTGACACCACCTCCACCGCAACCTGGACGCTGCGTACCGTGCCCGGACAGAAGTATGTCGTCGATGCGCTCTGCTCACTGGATGCTCCGGCAGCAGGAGGGATGTTGTCGGTTCAACTCGGAGCAAACCGTGCCCGATATTCTGTCACCAACAGCACAGGTGGCTGGAATCGGTTTCAATGGCAACCGATCGGCGAAATCACTGCCACCGGGGATCGAGACAATCTGGTCCTGAAGGCATTGAAGGTCGGGCCCGTGGCGCTGATCAACATCCGCCAGGTCAAATTGACGCCGATCACTCAAGATTGAGAGCAGCCTGACGATCACGTGGAGTCAGTTTCTTCTCAATCCTGACCGAGAACCGATAGAGCACCGGCACGACCAGCAAGGTCATCATCGTCGCGACCATCAATCCAGAGACAAAGACGGTCGCAAATGGACTCCACCTGACA
>JYMV01051393.1_pt1 | contig 10490 bp, 9 predicted proteins | sample 338911 | NCBI WGS metagenome assembly JYMV01 (sample SAMN03354496, study PRJNA234377) | hydrothermal vent metagenome | biome: Deep sea; feature: Hydrothermal plumes at the Eastern Lau Spreading Center, Western Pacific Ocean; material: Seawater | place: Tonga | collected 2009 | depth 2000 m m
TTGGCTCAGAAACACGGATAGATCCTTTGTCCAGCTGCTCAATTACATCTCGGATTGCGGCTATAGTATCAGGCTCTTTTAATCTGGTCCGATCCTCCCACGCACCTTCTATAATATCTACTTCTTTCATGAAATTACTTTGACTGCAAATATATGGAAATTCAGAATGTAGATGGACGCTCATCCCTTTGAGTGCCAGCTGACAATAAATTGCGCACATATATTTATCTTTGTGCCACACGGACTCCTTCGGAGCAGCGTTATTTGATGTAAATGGGACGAATAATGGCAATAGACTATGGTCAGAAAAGGATTGGTGTTGCGGTGAGTGATCCGGAGCAGATTATTGCGAACGCACTGACTACCGTACATGTTAAAGATGTTTTCCCATTTTTGCATGAGTATTTTTCAACAGAAAAGGTTGATCGGGTCCTGGTGGGAGAGCCCCTGCAAATGGACAATACACCTTCAGCCTCTGCGCGGTTTATTGAACCGTTCGTCAGAAAATTCTCTTCGACTTTCCCGGATATACCTTTGGAAAGAGCAGATGAAAGATTTACATCTAAGATGGCGCGTCAAACAATTTTGATGAGTGGATTGAGAAAGAAGGCCCGACAAAATAAAGAGACCGTAGACGCTGTTAGCGCTACGATCATATTACAATCCTACCTGGAAAAACAAGGAAGCAAATGATCTTGCCAATTATAGCATATGGAGATCCTATACTGAGAAAGTTGTGTGAGGAAATAGATCCCACTTATGAGAAGATTCAGGATTTTATTGATGATCTGTTTGAAACCATGAACGCTGCAAATGGTGTTGGATTGGCTGCACCTCAAGTTGGACGATCTATCAGGCTGTTTATTGTTGATACTTCTCCACTTGCCGAGGAAGAAGATGATCCAACTTTGGCTGATTTCAAAAAAGTATTCATCAATCCAGAGATGTTAAGCGAAGAGGGAGAACCATGGGATTTTAACGAGGGATGTCTGAGCATTCCGGAAGTTAGAGAAGATGTGAAGCGCAAACCATATATCCAGATCCGTTATTACGACCGGGAGTTCAAACAGCACATGGAGCGCTTTTCTGACTTGCCTGCAAGAATTATTCAACATGAATATGATCACATTGAAGGCATACTCTTCACGGATCACTTAAACCCCTTAAAGAAAAGGTTGCTCAAGAGAAAACTAACTGATATTTCAAAAGGTAAGATTGACATTGGGTATAAGATGAAGTTCCCGTTAATAAAAATGAGATAACATGACTAACTTAAAATCAATAGGATATGCGCTCATCCTTGCTGTCTTACTAGGCTGCTCATCACAGGATGACAACATTGACAGAATAGCCGAACTCGAGACCCTACTCTATGCCAATTCGCAAGAAGCATTTGATGTGCAAGCTGCGGAGAATCTAATTAGTGAGTATGAACTGTTTGTCCAAACATACCCACAAGATACGATGGCACCGGGTTATCTGTTCAAGGCGGCAGAATTGGCTATGGCCATCAGATCCTCTGCGAAAGCCATTGAATTATACGGAAAGGTCTATAATGATTACCCAGGCAATTCACAGGCTGGAACTTCCTTATTTCTCATGGGGTTTGTTAACGATGATCAGGTCAAGAACCTGGCGGAAGCGCAGAAATACTATCGCAGATTCATTTCTGAATTCCCCGAACACAATCTCATTGACGATGCCACTTTCTCATTGCTGAATCTGGGCAAGTCGGATGAAGATATCATCAGGGAATTCGAAGCAATGCAGAAAAAAGCCAATCAACAGGACAGCCTCTAGTTTACGGTTGGGGTTAACCGCTCGTGCAAATCAACGATCTCCTTTCCTTCTCTTACGTCATGCACTCTCAATATTGAAGCGCCCTCAGCCAGAGCGATTAAATTAAGCGCTTGAGTACCCTTTAGAGACATTCGAGTATCCGAGCCGAGAATCTTCGCAACCATCGATTTTCTTGATAATCCAGCCAAAATTGGCCGTTCAAAAATTGACAACGCCTTCAATCGATGCAGCAGCTGATAATTGCCATCAATGCTTTTCCCGAAGCCAAACCCAGGATCAACAATAACATCATTAACCCGCAGTTCTTGAAGTTTTGAAAGCCGCTCCCTAAAATATTCGATTACTTCGTCCAGCAGGTTATTGTATTTCGTATCCTCTTGCATGGTTTGTGGGGTTCCTCTCATATGCATTAAAATATAAGGCACCTTTAGGTCTGCGATAGTGCCAAACATCTCACCATCCATGTCACCACCTGATATGTCGTTAACAACACCTGCACCTTCAGCAACGGCGGCTCTTGCTATTTCAGCGCGGAACGTGTCTATGGAAAGTACTGTATTGGGGTATTCCCGTTTGATGGCAGTTACGCATGGGATGACCCTGCTTAGTTCCTCTGATGCATCCACATGCTCTGCTCCCGGTCGAGAAGAGTAACCGCCTATATCGATCATATCTGCACCCTCCGCTAACATCTGCCCTACACGTTTAACCTGCTTTTGTTCACTATTGTACTTGCCACCATCGTGAAATGAATCAGGTGTAACATTCAAAATACCCATTACTTTGGGCGTTGATAAATCAATGAGTTGCCCTGCACAATTCAGGGTCGCTTTTTTACAAAATAGTCTATCTTTACCTTCGACAACCAAGGTCTATGGAATTAGAAATAATGAGTGACAAAACTACGACGGAATACACTCAAGCAGTGCAGAAATCGAAAGATATTTTTCTTAAGAAAATGGAAGATTATGGAACGGCATGGCGCATCTTGAGAACCAGCTCCATAACTGATCAGATCTTCATCAAGGCAAAGAGAATTCGAAGCATTGAGCAAAAAGTGGAGCAACGGGTAAATGAAGGAATTGAATCTGAATTTATGGGGGTGGTTAACTATGCAGTTATTGCTCTCATGCAATTGGAAATCGGAGAACTCGTTATGAAAGAAGAAGAGGACACCAAAATACCTGAGTTGCATAAGGATCATGTAGAATCGAGATACGATTATCACATTGGTTATGCATTCGATCTGATGTCCGATAAAAACCACGATTATGATGAAGCGTGGCGAGACATGCGCATTAGTTCGCTTACGGACTTGATATTGATGAAGCTATTGAGGATCAAGGAAATTGAAAATAATGAGGGTAAAACCCTGATATCTGAAGGGGTAAATGCCAACTACTACGATATCATTAATTATGCTATTTTTGCGCTTATCAAACTAGAGGGGGAAGGTATCAGTAGATGAATGCACTTACCTACATTTCGAGGTTAGTCGTTGGGTCACTCTTTATCGTTTCAGGACTAATCAAAGCCAACGATCCGGTTGGTTTCTCTTACAAGCTAAAAGAGTATTTCGCACCAGATGGACTCAATTTAGAGTTCCTTGTACCATATCTGCTACCAAGGCTAAAAGATTATTTCGCAGCAGATGTACTCAATTTAGAGTTCCTTGTGCCATATGTGCTTCCAATGGCGGTGCTCATTTGTGCAATTGAGATTGTTCTCGGTGTAGCCGCCCTGTTCGGGTCTAAGATGAAGCTCGTTTCGTGGATGCTTCTGCTCATGATCGTATTTTTTACATTCCTAACCTTCTATTCTGCTTACTTCGAAAAAGTTACAGATTGTGGTTGTTTCGGAGACGCACTCAAGCTCACCCCCTGGGAATCGTTTACTAAAGATCTCATATTGCTGGTATTTGTGCTGATAATATTTGTCCGGAAAGGAGCGATTGTGGTCAATACCAGGAAAGATGATATGATGTTGTTGCCGGCCTCGATTGTCTTGATAGCCATCTTTTCATACGGCGTAATCTCATGGGGATTCCCCGTTTATTTCTCCATATTACTGTTCCTTGCAGTGTGGTTATTTAAAAACCAGGAGAAGTTGCGCGAGAAGTTTGCAATGGTGGCATTTGGAGTCCCTGCGGTTGTGTCCCTTTTATTTTCGGCCTATGTATTAATGCACCTCCCAATTCGTGACTTCAGACCTTATGCTATTGTTGAGCCTTACGATTTAGACAAAAGTATGCAGCGGAATATGGAGAGTCCAGAAGGTGCCCCTATTGATGTTTACGAAAATATCTGGCTATACAAGGATGGACAAGGAAATACCAACAAGTATACGGATGCTCATAAACCCTGGGAGGACACGACTTTGGTGTTTATTGATCGTGAGACTATTTTAATTTCAAAGGGATATGAACCGCCCATCCATGATTTCAGCATTGCTAATATGGATGGAGAGGATTTCACAGACGTTTTTGTATCAGATTCTGCGGGATATGTATTTCTAATCATCGCCTATGATATTACCAACGAAAACAATGTAGATGCAAGCGAAAAAGTGAATGCACTGGCCGCTAAAAGCATGGAAAATGAAATGGCGTTCATTGGCCTCACATCCTCGTTGTATGAGAATGTTGAACAATTCCGGCATGATGTGCAGGCCGGCTATGATTATTACGTCACAGATGAAAAAACGCTGCAAACAATCATAAGGTCAAATCCTGGTCTAATGCTTATTCACAATGGTGTAATAGTTGGCAAGTGGCATTACAAAGATATTCCGGATTATGCTGAAATAGAGGAACTGATCAGCAAGTCCTAAGATTTACAATAAGAAGCAGGTGTTAAGGTTTTTATTCAAGCGTATCACATATGGCATCCTCGTCATGGCGGGGGTAGTTACTGTAGTATTCTTCATGTTTAACGTACTTCCTGGAGATCCCGCAAGGATGATGGGCGGGAACAGAATGGATTCAGTTACGATCGCGAATATCCAGAGAGACCTCGGATTGGATAGGCCACTACCCGTCCAATTTGCAATGTACGTCAATGATCTCTCACCCATTTCTTTACACGATACGGTAGATCGTGACCATTTTCTATACCTGAATAGTAATAGGTACCAGTCCTACACCAGGCTATTAGGAATTGGTGATTCGAAGATGTTGATCATGAAGGCGCCCTATCTCCGACGGTCTTACCAGACGAAACGAAGGGTCTCAGAAATACTCTCGGAATCGCTTCCGGAAACAGCAATATTAGCCACGACTTCGATGACCTTTGCAGCAATTGTGGGGATCATTTTAGGCATATTCGCGGCCATACGCAAGGATACCTGGTTCGACAACTCTTCTTTGGTGCTTGCAGTGCTTGGTATGTCTGCCCCATCGTTTTTCTCCGGAATTATCATCGCCTGGCTGTTTGGCTATGAACTAAGTGAATATACAGGATTGAATATGACAGGTAGTTTGTATACTTTAGATCCGTTCGAAGGGGAAATATTGACACTTCAGAACTTGATACTTCCAGCCTTCACATTGGGTATAAGGCCTCTGGCAATAATAGTGCAGCTTACACGAAGCTCAATGCTTGACGTACTGTCTCAAGATTACATCCGTACGGCGAAGTCAAAAGGTTTGTCCTATTACAAGGTAATCTTTAAGCACGCGTTGAAAAACGCTCTGAACCCTGTTATTACAACTATGTCCGGATGGTTCGCCTCCCTGCTTGCAGGAGCTGTCTTCATAGAATATGTTTTTGGGTGGAAGGGAATTGGCCTTGAGTTATTTCAGGCGTTGGAGAAATATGACCTTCCCGTGGCGATGGGTGTAACATTATTTCTGGCGGGCGTTTTCGTGGTTGTAAATATCGTTGTAGATATTATATACGCTGTTCTTGACCCACGAGTCAGATTAAGTTAGACCTCTCTCAATTCTTCTCCTATGAGAAAAAACATACTTGCCGCCAATTGGAAAATGAATACCAGTGCATCTGAAGGACTGGCTTTATTCAATGAGGTAAAATCTGGCTGGAATGCAGATCCGGGCGGCAATATGATTTGTATAATTGCCCCTCCTTCAACGCATTTATCGCTGATAAACCCTGATGCAGAGAAGGGAATTTATTGTGCTGGACAGAACTGTAGTGATCAGGATAATGGAGCGTATACTGGCGAGATATCAGCTGTGATGCTCAAATCTGTAGGTGCTGATTTTGTAATTATCGGCCATTCGGAGCGCAGGAGCATATTTGGGGAAAAGAACAATTTACTTAAACGTAAAGTGGACGCAGCAATTCGAAATGGCTTGTTCCCTATCTATTGCTGCGGTGAGCAGCAAGGCGAGCGTGAGGATGGTAACCAGGAAGATGTTGTTAGAGGACAGCTACAAGAGGGGCTTTTTCATCTTAGTGCGGAGGATTTTGGTAAGGTAATTGTTGCTTATGAGCCTGTTTGGGCGATAGGAACTGGAATGACGGCAACTCCGGAGCAGGCCCAGGAAATGCACAGCTTTATCAGAACAGTAATTGAAGAAAACTACAACAAGGAAATAGCTATGGATACCTCAGTTTTATACGGCGGCAGCTGCAATCCTGCCAATGCAAATGACCTATTTGCGAATGAAGATGTCGATGGAGGATTAATTGGCGGTGCCTCATTAATCGCTGGAGATTTCTTGCAAATTGCCAAGAGCTTGAGCAGCTCCATCCCATGAATAAACTTGTGAAAATATCACTGGTGCTTGCGGCTCTATTAATGGCTGAAATAGCGACAGCACAAACACTTCGAAAATTTAGTTCAGAACCTGACAAGTATTATGAAGAGCTCTACGGATTCATGACTGCTCAATACGAAGGTGGAGAAGCCCTTATGAACGAATTTCAAGCGATATGGAAAATAGAGGGTTTACCTCTAAATGAGCAAGAAAAGATCTACAAAACAGCGAACGCCGCACTTAAAAAAAGGATGAAGGCACGGGGAGACTCCATATCCTTTCAGTATAGTGCCAGTTCCAGGAAATTAAGTGATGAGCAGATTGCCTTTATCTCTACAACCTCCAATGCACTATTGAAGAAAAGGATGAAGCCATCTCAGTTCGTTAGCTATCTACTGACGCTGATAAACTTTGAAACGGCGGGGCAAACAGCTGAAAGTTTCGCTGCATGGCAAGCAAGCCTGAATAAACTTATTGAGAAAGCCCGAACAAATAAGATCAGTGCATTCCTGGATTTTTCTAGCGATCTCTTTGCAAGCAATGTGCTATATAAGTCGGCCTCTGTAACCTGGCTTTCCAGCAAGCAGGATTACGTCTTTGAATTTGACAGCCTTCCTAAAGTAACTTTCAAAACTTTGGATCTTAAATGTTTCTCAAAGGGAGATAGCTCCATTATATATCAAACATCAGGAACCTATTACCCGACAAGTAGAATTTGGCAGGGAAGAGGAGGAAAGGTCAATTGGCTTCGCGCCGGTATTCCAGAGGATGTTGTGTTGGCTACATTATCGAATTACTCGATAGAATTGAATCGTGCCACCTATTCTGCTGAAAATGTCACCTTCTTTAATAACAACTTCTTCGACTACGAGCTAACAGGTACCTTAACGGATAAAGTAAAGGCCAATGTCGATGTCAAAAATGCCAGCTACCCCAGATTTGAGTCAGATGACAAACGACTTCACATAGACAACATTTTTGATAAGGTGAATTATGTAGGTGGATTTTCAATGGAGGGAGCCAAACTCATAGGGTTAGGAAGTGAGGAAGAAGATGCTTACCTGATCATTCGATGGGATTATGAAAATGATACTATTAAAGCCTCGATTGACAGATTCCTGGTTGCGGCATCCAAGAAATTTGTAATCCAGGAAGAACGAATCACATCCTCAAAATCAGCGGTAACAATCTATCTGGACGAGGATTCTATATACCATCCACAACTGCGTCTCAGATTCGTTATCAAGAAGGTGAATGACAAGATAATTAACAGAGAGCTTACCTTAATAAGAGAGGAAGCAGGATTGGCGCAAAGTCCATATTTCAATTCATACCACGCACTGGAAATGGACTTCGAAGCTATATACTGGGACATTGACGACCCGCAGATTAAGTTCTGGAAGTTACTGGGTATATCTAAAGACTCTAAGGCTAAGTTCTCATCCTCAGACTCTTACCTTCACAACAAGTATGAACAACTTCAGGGAAGAGACCAATATCATCCTTTGGTAAAGCTCAAACAGTTCTCTAAAAAAAATGCTGATACGAGAGAGTTTTACGTGAATGAATTTTCTTCTTTTTTAAGACTGCCAATCGTGCAAGTCCGCCAACAGATTATGAACCTCACCAATATGGGATTTCTCAACTTTGATTTCGCCGAAGACCGCGTATTTATAAAAGAGAAAGTGTTTGATTACCTGGCAGCAAATGCAGGAAAGCAAGATTATGATGTAATCAATTTCATGTCAAACACCAAAAATGACAAGAATGCGAGTCTTAATTTACTCAACTATGATCTAAATATCAATGGGGTACGAAGCATATTTCTCAGTGACTCCCAGAACGTATATATCTATCCTGCTAAACAGAAGATATCAGTAAAGAAAAACCGTGACTTTACGTTTGCTGGTCAGGTTCACGCTGGATTATTTGACTTTTTCGGAAGAGAATTTTCTTTTGAATACGACAACTTCAAGATCAATTTGAAGAATGTAGACTCGTTGCGTCTGAGCATATATGGAGAAGAAAACAGAGAAGGTGGTCGAGACATCATCCACATCAAAACAGTAATTGAGTATATCAATGGAGAGCTGCTCGTGGATAAACCATTTAACAAATCCGGATATAAACCCTCCCCTACCTATCCCATATTTCACAGTCTTAAGGATTCGTACACCTTCTATCAACGTTCCTCAATTCAGAGGGGTGTTTATAAAAAAGATAACTTCTACTTTCACCTGGAACCTTTTTCCATTGATAGTTTGGACAACTTTGACCCGGCATCTGTTGCGCTAAAGGGCACTTTTGTTTCCGGAGGAATATTCCCTGATTTTGAAGAATATTTGGGTGTTATGCCTGATTACTCACTTGGATTTACCCGTCCGACACCAGAACCCGGATTTGAGGTCTACGGTGGTAAAGGTAAATACACAAGTGCCATATCACTGAGCCACAAGGGGCTGCAGGGATCTACGTTCTACGGCCGAATCAGATGACATTACATTTTTCCCAGACTCCATGAATGCCAATGCACAAAGCTACATCAACAAGGGAGCTACAGAACCGGTACAATTCCCTCAGGTCATTGCAGAAAATGTATCCATCCATTGGGAACCCCCTAATGATGTCATGTATGTGTACGATAAAGAAGACCCGATGGATCTTTTCAACGGCGAAGCAACCATCCACGGGCGTATTGCACTTAATCCTGACGGCATTGAAGGCTCTGGCCTTGTTAGTTTCTCCAAAGCGAGACTTACAAGTAACCTCGTGAAATTCAACAATATGTCTTTTGATGCTGATACCGCTGGGTTTAAACTCGCGACTGATGTTGACTCCGAGTTTGCCTTCACTACAGACAATGTACGCGCACATGTTGACTTTATCGACAGAAAGGGTGTATTCAAATCCAACATCGGCGGTTCATTGGTCGTATTTGCACCGAACCAATATATCTGTTATGTAAGCGAATTCACTTGGGATATGGATGGTGGAGATATCGCATTGAGCTCTGAGGGTTCTTCTACCGTTATTGAAGGTGGAGAAGAAGTTGTGTTGAAGGGATCCAAATTTACTTCGACTCATCCAAAACAAGACTCACTATATTTCTTTGCGGAACAGGCCAACTATAACGTAAAATCAAAGGTGATCACAGCCGAACAAGTAGAGTTTATCCACGTAGCTGATGCGAGGATTTACCCAGACAGTGGAATTGTCATCGTTCGTAAAAAGGCTAAGATGGACCCGCTAAAGAATGCAAAGATTATGGCCAATATCGTCACCAAGTATCATAATATTTATGGGGCTGATGTTAAAATTCACGGCAAGAAAAGCTACGAAGGTGTTGGAAAGTATGACTATATCGATAATATGAACCGAAAACAAACAATCTATTTTGACGAAATAGGAGTAGATACCACTATGCGCACATATGCCTTTGGAGAAATTAGTGATACGGCAAACTTCGCCCTAAGTCCAAAATTTGCTTTTTCGGGTAAAACATCTTTAACAGCCACTCAGAAATACTTGAATTTCGAAGGGTTCTGCAAGATTAGTCACTATTGTGAGAAGATCATCAGCCATTGGTTTCAGATCAATACAGAGATCAATCCTGAAGAGATCTATATTCCCATTACTGATAACACCTTAAACCTTACGGATGACGTACTCTCTTTCGGGCTTATCCTTAATCAAGACTCTTTTTATGTGTACTCTACATTTATATCGCCTTTAGGTGGGCGAAGAGATCTAGCGATGATCACTGCTGAAGGCTTCTTATTCTACGATAAGAAGTCTAAAGAATATAGGATCTCTAATAAAGACAAACTCATCGAAATTAGGCAACCGGGTAATTACGTTAGCCTTAAAACCAAGGACTGTATTGTTTACGGTGAGGGGCGAATTGGATTCGGTGAAAGGATCGGGCAGGTTAAACTTACAACGACCGGAATGGGGCAACACTACCTGGCTA
>JYMV01047734.1_pt1 | contig 10489 bp, 11 predicted proteins | sample 338911 | NCBI WGS metagenome assembly JYMV01 (sample SAMN03354496, study PRJNA234377) | hydrothermal vent metagenome | biome: Deep sea; feature: Hydrothermal plumes at the Eastern Lau Spreading Center, Western Pacific Ocean; material: Seawater | place: Tonga | collected 2009 | depth 2000 m m
TGTATTAACTATTTAGTAAGTACAATTTCTACCAACCACATTGGCGCGTTGCGTTTTGTTCGTCTAACCACGTTTTTAGTGGAGCAAAGTAAGCGGCAATTGTACTTGCATCCATTTCAGGTGAGCCTGTAAGTGTTTCTAGCGCGTTTTGCCATGGTTGGCTCATGCCCATTTCTAGCATTTCATTCAGTGCTTTACCTGCTTCCTCACTGCCGTAAATAGAGCAACGGTTAAGTGGGCCTTCATCGCCTGCAATATCACACAGTGCTTTGTGGAACTGGAACTGAAGAATGTGTGCTAAGAAATAACGCGTGTAAGGTACGTTTGCTGGAACGTGATATTTTGCACCTGGATCAAATGCATCAGTGCTGCGTTCAACCGGCGGCATTACACCTTGATATTTCTCACGAAGTTCCCACCACAAGTCGTTGTATTGCTCTGGTGTAACTTCGCCTGATAGCACTTTCCAACGCCATTGGTCCACCATTAAACCAAATGGGATAAAGGCAATTTTGTCTAACGCTACTTGCATTAGCATACCGATATCATTCGATGCATCAGGGATGGTATCAATAAGGCCAATTTCCTTGAGGTACTTTGGTGTAATTGAAAGCGCAATAGTGTCACCAATTGCTTCGTGGAAACCATCATTTGCCGAGCCACGGTAAAGCAGAGGTTGATTTTTGTAAGCGCGTTGATAGTAGTTATGACCAAGCTCATGGTGGATAACGTTGAACTCTTCACCTGTCTTTTGAATACACATTTTTATGCGTAAGTCGTCTTTGTCATCAAGATCCCAAGCGGAAGCGTGACACTGAACGTCCCGACCTTCAGGTTTTTGAAACATGGAGCGCTCCCAGAAAGTCTCTGGTAGTTCTTCAAAACCAAGGGAAGAGAAAAACGACTCAGCTTGCTTAACCATCGCAATTTCGTCATAACCTTGCGCATTAAGTGCAGCGGTAACATCAGGAACCGTCATTTCTTGTTGAGGCTTAACGATATCGTAAATATTTCCCCAAGATTGTGCCCACATGTTGCCAAGTAAGTGTGCAGGAATAGGTTTGTCTTGCGGTACGACATCTTCACCGTAGTGCTCACCTAGTTCAGCACGCACGTGACAATGTAGCGCTTCATAAAATGGCTCTACTTGTGACCATAAGCGATCAAGCTCTTTTGGGAAAGCCTCAGCTGTCATGTCATACTTGCCACGCCACAATTCACTAACATTGGCAAAACCTAGTTCCGCAGCCCCTTCATTGGCCAGTGAAACTTGTTCGGCATATAAAGGCGCCATAGGTTTAGACACTTCGCGCCAACCTTTCCAATATTCGAGCAGCAGGTCTGCGTCACGTACAGTGGCCATCTCACCACTCATCTCAACCAAGCTCTTACACGTACCATCTTCACGACAATATTCGCCAGCGCCATACATAGCGCTTAAGTCAGAGCCAATTTTTGCGAGGCGCTCTGCTTTAACTGGATCAGACGGCGGGGGCATAGTTAGGCCATTTTTCAAAAGATTTAGTTGTCGACGAGTATCCGCATCAACATCGACATCATTAAATTTAGCCGCTTCTTTCGCCAAGTTAGCCACTTTAGTCGACAACACTTCGTTAAAATAAGCACTTACAGCTGCGGTGTCGAAGTTAATATTTGTTGCATAGCTCCATTCTGCGTGAGCGGCAGGAACCTGCATTTTTTCGATGTCGTTTTGGGCCTGCGTTAAAAACGCTTTGGCATCAGCAGCTGTCGGAGTTTGAGTTTGAGTTGGAGTGGCGGTTTGTACGGCTTTTTCGCCACAGCCAAACAAAGATATACTAACCAAGGCAGCCAGCAGTGTACGTTTGTGCGTGATCATTATTTGTCCTTCATTATTGTGGTTATAGCTGTTGGCCCTTCATTAGTTTGTCGTTGAGAACTATTGAGCCTAACAGAGACATGCCTATCCATTGTGAAACGCTACTACTGATTTGTAAAATAAAATTGTAATGCGGCTGTAACTTAGAGCGTGTTGACCTTTTCGGTGCACTTTTTTTCATTCCAAGTGAGTTTCACGCTCTAGCCTCTATCTTCTGTTTTGGTGCTTAATTAATAAGCTCGCTGCGTCTTAGTAAAAGAATAAGAGCAACAGAATAAGAGTAACGTAATATGATATTTGGAACATATGCTTACAAAAAACGAAGTTAAAAGGCGTTAGCGACACACTTTTGATTGTTGTGTCGTGCTACTGTGATGCAGTGTGTTAAAGTCAGAGTTTTGCTTTTACACATAAATTCTTAACCAAAGCGCATTATTGGGTGCAGCTGAGCGTTGAAATTTGTAACAGTAGGAAAGGAAAGGGTAGCCATGAAAATTATACTTCGACTGGTTATAGTGCTTGCTTTGTTGGCAGCGGCCATTGCTTCATACAGTGCAGGAATTAGTTCTGGTGTGTTTATTTTTATCGTACTCGGCTTTTTATTTGAGGCGGGGTTTTGGTTTGGTCTATTTCCTAGAAAGCGACGTCGTCAAAAACTAAACACACGTGACTAGACCACTAAACCACTAGAGCGCTAAGGAATATTTCGATCATCTTCTGGTTTTATACCAATGCAGAAAGCGTAACGGCTATGTAAAAGATAAATAGATAATGTTTGGGCTTTAGTAACAACATAATTACCTCTCAAACGTAGAGGGTATTGACCTGTATTCTTATAGCTTCTAACAGTCGGCACCTTAAATGCTTTCATTGTTAAAACTCAGCGTTTACAAACTTGGCATTTCGAAGCGATGGTTTAGTTTACTGCGTAGTTTCACTCTAGCACGCACAACGATGATGCCAATACATAATTAGTCTAAAATGGTCTAAAGTCATAAAAGTCACAATGGTTGTATCGGTCACGCGATATGTAAGTGATAAGCTAATTTTGGCGACGAATATTGAGAAAAGGTTAGTAATGAATATAGGCATATTTATATACAACGATGCGGAAGTACTCGATTTTTCCGGGCCGTTTGAAGTATTCAGTATCGCAAAACGCCTGGGTTTATCACATTGGAATGTCTATTTAATTTCGGAAAGTTCACAACCCATACGTGCTCGAGGTGGTATGAATGTTACTGCACATTATTCTATTGATGATGTACCCAAGTTAGATGTGCTATGTGTTGTTGGCGGTGAGCACACTGCAACAATGCAAAATACATCGGTACTAGCATGGCTGGCACAGGTAAATGCCAGCACAACAATTACATGTAGTATATGTACAGGTGCTTTTATTTTAGCTGCTGCCGGTGTATTACAACGTGAAACGGTGACAACACATTGGCAAGATTTAGACGATCTTAAACAGCAATTCCCACATTTAAACGTAGTAAGTAACAAACGTTGGGTCGAAGACGGGAAATACGTCACTTCAGGTGGTATTTCGGCGGGTATTGATATGAGCTTATTTTTGGTTTCGAAATTGACAGATATGCCTTATGCAAAGACTGTAGCCCGCCAAATGGAATATGAATGGTGTGAGTGAAGTGATTTAAACAATGAAGCGATCAGATCGGCTCTGATTCAAACTTAAAGACTCTTTCCGCAACAAAATACTGATGACGTCATGCAAAAGTTTATTTTTAATATATCCTTTATTAGAACGAGTTATTCTCGTTTTTGAATGAGCCACTCTTTTTAAAAGCATTTTTAGGAAAAAGCAGTTCGAATATGGCAGATGATAAATTTCAGTTCTTGCAAGATCCATTGGCTATTTTACCTTGTCGAGAGCTTCTTAATGAAACGTCATTACAAGTTTATATCGCCGATGTAGATGGTAAACTTTTGTGGGTCAATAGCTCAGCCTGCGATACCTTGGGTTATTCACAAGAACAACTGCTCACCATGCACATTTACGACATTGATAATCAAGTTACCACGACTAATTGGTCTGATGTAGTCAGAAAAATTAGAACGGATAGACGTTCCGTGATCCAATCTGAGCATGTAAACAAAGATGGTGATGTTATTCATGTTGAAGTCACTATTTGTTTAATATCGAGCGACAATAAAGAATATATTTGTGGGTTTTCTCAGGATATTTCAGACAGTGTTCGTATGGAGAAGAATATCTTTCATATTAGCGAAACTTGGTCTGCTGCTATAAATACAACACAGATGGGCTTTTGGACTGTATCCACGGAAGGTGAAATTCTAGAGACTAACTCTGCATATGAAAATATGACTGGCTTCAGTCGAAATGAGATCATTGGTAAACACATTTGGGATTTTGACGCCGATGAAACTAGTGAATTAACACTCGCTAGGTCAAAATGTATAACTGAAATTGGTGCGTCTATATTTCGTTCTCGTCATTACAGGAAAGGGGGAAGCTCATTTCCTGTTGAAGTTGAAACATCATTCAATGCTATTGGTGACGGTGTATTTTTTGCATTTATTAAAGATATATCGAGGGAAATTGAGCAACAAGAAAATGAGAGACGCGCCCAACGCACAATAAAAAACACTCTTAAGAAAACAGTGTATGCGCTAGCATCAGCATTAGAAAAGCGCGATCCTTACACAGCTTTCCACGAGGAAAATGTGGCGCGTATCAGTAAGATGATCGCGCAAGAGTTAGGTTTCGACGACCATTTTATTGAAGGCTTGGAGTTGGGCGCTATTATTCACGATATTGGAAAAATACAAGTACCTGCTGAAATCCTCAATAAACCTACCCGTCTTACAAATATCGAATATCAACTTATTCAGGAACACGCTGCTGCTGGAGGTGACATTGTCCAAGGAATTGAATTCGACTGGCCAATAGACAAAATGATTTCGCAACATCATGAACGTATAGATGGTTCTGGTTACCCATTAGGCCTTAAAGGCGATGAAATTATTACAGAAGCTAAAATTATTGCTGTGGCTGATACTTTAGATGCTATGGCTACACATAGGCCATATCGCGCGGGACTCGGTATCGAAGTAGCTCTTAATGAACTTAAGAAAAATGCAGGTAAATTATATGATGCTGATATAGTCCATGCATGTGAAACCCTTGTTTTGAGAGGGGACATTAAAATTTCATAGGGTCAAAAGTGAGTTTTGACGATGGCCACCATTCTGCTTAATTCAGCGCGCTTTTAGCGCACAACATTGCTTAAACTTTTTATTGCTTGCACACAAACAGGGTAAATTACGACCATATTTCACTTTGCCACAGTCGTCGTGCAATGTGCCATCATGATATCGCCACAGCCCATTCTCTTTTATAAAACGTGATGTCTCATGAAGTTGGAATACGTTTTTATTCTCAAAATAAAAAGCCGTAAACTCAACCGTGTTATCGTTTTGCTGTTCTTTTGAAGGGCGATGAATAGTAAGTGCAAACCAGTTAGCGCCGTCGGCACTGTCTTTCAATTGTTGTGCAGACAACCCTTGTTGCTTGTCATTACTATACGTATTTAATACGTACTCATAGTTATGCACAGCGTAAGCTGAAAAACGAGAACGCATTAGTTGTTCTGCGGAATCGGGTGCTTTTATACCGTCAATAAAAGGTTTACAACATTGCTCGAAAGACAAAGAAGAACAACAAAAGCAACGCATAATCCTGTAACACCCAACACGTAATAATAAACCCTATTATAAAGAGAAGCGATGAGTTACCCAAGCAATTAATGGTAAATACGCCAGCGCCAATTAATAGTTACTAAACACTTTTCTAAAGCCTGTTCTTACTTAGAACTATACTTACCAAGGGCCTAGCGCCACATTTTGTTCGCGGTTTGATTTGTCAACACGTACATTTACTAAACAAACAGAATAATGCTTGCAGAGCTTTCGGATCATCTCACTGTCTGTAGGCTGCAAATCCAAGTCGATGTCTTCAACATAAAGCGTACTGCACTGTCCTCCAGTAATCAGCTTACTTATCCACTCGGGCATTTTTTCTTTTTCAGGCTTTTGAATGCGAATAGCATGATCAACGTCTTTTGAAAAAGCCACAGAGTTTGAAATAAGGTAGTTCCAACCTTTGCCATTTCCGCCTTTGCCTTCACCTGGGTAGCCTTCAAAAGGAAGCGGAAGCTGTACAACATTGGATACCAAAGAGCGCAGTGCGTTGAATCGTGAAACAGATGATGTGTTCATGGCAATACCTTTTTAAGTAAACTGATATTTAACTGTTATTTAACTGTTTTAATATACAGTGTGTATGCGTATACAGTAGTTTGGTGTTGTGTAATTTGCAAGCACTTAATTGTGTTTTTTTCGTTCAATGTTGTTTTTTGATGGTAAGTAGTTGTATGTAATATTTTTTTATTGGAGCTGTTTGGTGGGTTTGGTATTCTCGCTAACCGAGACGCCTAATGGCATCACAAGCTAAATAGCTATTAGTTAGGTCTATTTTCACAGTAGGAAAAGATAGTATTGAGTAGTCTGATTAACATTGGATATATGGGCATGTTTTTATCTGCCCTGTTAGCCGCTACTATCTTACCGTTTAGTTCTGAAGTGGTGCTTTTAACTCTTTACACCAATGGCTTATCACCCGTTTTTCTGCTTTTAGTTGCTTCTTTGGGAAATGTACTTGGTTCGCTGATCAACTATGCCTTAGGCTATCGATATGGTGAGGTTGTCGCAACGCGCTGGTTGAGGGTAAATGAAAGTAGCTTTACGCGTGCTCAAAACACCTTTACACGTTGGGGGCAATGGAGTTTGTTTTTGTGCTGGGTGCCGATTGTTGGCGATCCAATTACCTTGGTTGCTGGCGTGCTTCGAAGTAATTTTATTTTTTTCCTATGCAGTGTCGCAATAAGTAAGACCGCGCGTTATGGTCTTTTGCTTTATTTTCTCAGTTAGTCGCTCTGTTGCTCACTGAGCTCTTCTGAATTACTCATTTCAACATATGAAAACACACATTTTGCGTGGAATCTATTAAGCGCTACCGCTTCGATTAGCTCGTACTTTGTTGGCCCATTTTTTTATACGCGGGCTCATTATGAGTAATCCGAGAAGCCAGTACCATACGGGCTCTTGCCAAAAGGTTTTCTGCGACCAGCTAAAATGCAACAGTGCTAAAGGAAGGATGATGTAGACGGTATTGTGTAGGCGTTGCCAGTTCCGTCCCATTTTCCTTTGTAATTTCTTAAACGACGTGGCGGTTAATACGAATAACAGTAACAGTGCCGTCATACCCACAACGATATAGGGACGGCTGATAATTTCACTGGCAACCAGTGCCATATCAAATTGAAGCTCAAAAGCGATATAGGTAAGTAAATGGGCGAGGGCATACACGAAAGTGTAAATGCCAATTAAACGCCTAAACTGCATGGGCTCTGCACTGGGCATGTTCTTCGCCAGTGGGCTAAGGCTCAGGGTCAGCAGTAAAAAATGTACTGCCCAAGTACCAGTTTCGTTTATCAATATTTCAACGGGATCTGGCCCTAACTTGTCGCTCAAGCCTGCGAGAAATAGCCACGCTAGATATCCTATTGCCATTATATGTATAACAGCTTTTATACCACGTCTTTGCCACAGCGATAGTCTTACAGGCTTTTTGAGTAACGGCATTTATATCCTACAACTTCTTGTATTTTTGAGCAGATATTACCCTACATATTCTTCGTGAGGTTTTACTCACTTCTTAATAGTAACGGGATAAATCCATACCACTGTATAACGGAGCGACTTCTTGATATCCATTAAACATCTGTGTGTCGATACGGTTGCGCGCCAATAGCCCGCCCGTTGTTATCCTGCGCTCGCTCGCTTGGCTCCAACGAGGATGGGCAACTTGTGGATTTACATTGGCATAAAATCCATATTCATTTGAAGCAAGTCTGTTCCATGTGGTAGGTGGTTGTTTGTCAGTTAGTCGAATTTGAACAATAGACTTAATACTCTTGAAACCGTATTTCCAAGGAACCACTAAACGTATTGGTGCACCGTTCTGAGCGGGTAATGTTTTACCGTATAAACCTACTGACATTAGCGTAAGTGGATGCATTGCTTCATCTAATCTCAACCCTTCGACATAAGGATACTCAATCCCACCACCCACAAAGCGGCTACGTTGCCCCGGCATTTGTTCAGGATCATACAGGGTTTCAAATGCCACATACTTAGCCGACATTAAAGGCTCTGCTTGCTTAATTAGTGCTGCCAGTTCAAAGCCAATCCAGGGTACTACCATAGACCAGGCTTCCACACATCGAAGTCGATAAATACGTTCCTCTAATGGAAAACGAGATGTGAGCGAGTCATAATCCAATACAAAAGGCTTTTTCACCAAACCATCAACTTTTAATGTCCATGGTTTGGTTTGAAATTCGGTTGCGTTTTTCGCGGGATCATCTTTCCCAGTGCCAAATTCATAAAAATTATTGTAACTGGTTACCTTGTCTTCAGGGGTACGTGTTTCATTTATTTGAAATTGACTAGGTTGTGTAAATTTAAGCGGCTTTAATTGCGACGTAGGGGTATCAGCTTCGTCTTCCCAAAACCATCCAGCGGCACCGGCTGATTTAGTCAACAGCGTAGAAGCACCAACAAAACCTAATGACTTCAGTAATGTCCTGCGGTTCATATAGACACTTTCATCAGTGACGTCGTTGTCTTTCAAATGTACTGAGGGCTTAAACGGTTTTGTCATCACTAGACCTATTTTGTTGAGCTATGATTTTCTTAAACTAACTTTTATTGAAAAAGACTGTATTGCGCTAACACTATGTGAGCCAAGCGTTACTTAACGCTCCTACAAACGTGTGCTCAAGTGTTTTCATTACAAGCGTACCGCAACAAAGTACTTACTATGTTACGTAAATAAATAGACCTGAAGTTCAATAAAACTATTTCAATTAAACATGATTAATGTTTACTGCGGTGTGCTGACCTGTGCGTTAATCGTTTTTCATGCCAAGTAAATGTAAGGCAAAGCAAAGGTCAACATGTGCTAATAGCGATAGGCTTACATGTGAAAACTGTCTTGAATTCCACCGTGTTTAGGAGAAAATATGGTGGCGTAGAGGCGGGATGCAAATTCATCTGTCATGCCTGAAATGTAGTCAGCAATAACACGCATACCCTCGCCATTTTCCTCCGCTGTGCGCCAGCGCTCTTGGGTGTTTTCGGGTAATAAGCGCTCTGGATCTGAAGCAAACGCTTCAAATAATTCCATTACTACCAATTGGCCTTTGTATTCCAAAAGTTGTACGTCAGGTCTTCGAATTACTTTATTAAAAACAAAGCGTTTGAATAATTCCAAAGCATTAAAAAATGCCTTAGGCATGACAGCGTTATACGCAAACAGTGGGTGGGAAAACTCTTCTACATCACGAATTTCTATAGCAGTAATAAAACTATTAACTAAGGCGCCGATAGCATTTTTACGCTCGTGATGCACGTTGCTAAATAGCTTGGTTGTTAGTGTTTCAATGTTATCTGAAAGCCAAGGTACATCTAATGCGCACAAAGGTAAGGTGACATCGTCAATAAAATGTTGCTTGTGTACCATATCCATCACAATGGCATCTTCTAAATCGTGGATGCCATAAGCAATGTCGTCGGCTAGCTCCATTATAGAGCAATCAAAAGATTTAAACTGCGTCTTACTGTGACCACTAGGTTTTTCTACAAAGGACATGAAACGCGTTTTGTCTGCATCAGAAAAAGGCGTCAATAGCCAGTTAAACAGTGACTCATCACAGCGGAATAAACCTTTTGGAGGATGCCATTCATCCGCTTTAACGCGTCGAAAGTTAGCTGGTTGCTTTGGTGTAATATGTTTATTTTGCAATGAATCAATAAAGTTGGGGTATTTCACCAACCCCAAAACACTTCGACGGCACAGATTCATACCATGGTCGGCAGTGTAGGGCTCAAGTTGAGTGATAATTCGAAAAGTTTGCCCATTGCCTTCGAAGCCACCGTGTTCATACATCATGTAGTTTAGCGCGACTTCACCGCCATGGCCAAAAGGCGGGTGGCCGATATCATGTGCTAGGCAAAGTGTTTCAATTAATGTGGCGTCAAGAGCAAGTGTTTCGGCAATAGCAGGAAACTTTCCGCACAGCTGAGCCGTGATCCCTGTTCCAATTTGTGCAGCTTCAAGAGAATGAGTAAGACGCGTGCGATAAAAGTCACTTAATCCCACCCCCAAAACTTGGGTTTTTGCTTGTAGTCGTCGAAAAGCAGCACTATGAAGTACACGTGCCTTGTCTCGTTGATAGGGGTTTCTGTGATCGCCGTCACGACTAGCACTGCGCGGCAATCGCCTTTCTTGTAATGCGTTTTCCCATTGTTTTGTGGTCACATCATCTCCTGATTTACCCGTCACATATTTTCGAAAGTTCGTTTACTTTTTCAAGTGCTTTCTTAGCTATCTCTTCAATGTTGAAATAAAAGCGCAATTTGGGCAATTCAAAACAATTACGGTGTCGATGTTTTGTTTACGCGAATGAACCAGTAATTCGAAAAATAGAAAGTTCAGTATAGTTAAACACATAGAAGAGAAAC
>JYMV01002706.1_pt1 | contig 10487 bp, 5 predicted proteins | sample 338911 | NCBI WGS metagenome assembly JYMV01 (sample SAMN03354496, study PRJNA234377) | hydrothermal vent metagenome | biome: Deep sea; feature: Hydrothermal plumes at the Eastern Lau Spreading Center, Western Pacific Ocean; material: Seawater | place: Tonga | collected 2009 | depth 2000 m m
AACGATAAGGTTCAAATCCCTTTTTTAATAGAATAATGGGGCGGCTTTCCACCACCACACGATCCATTGCCATTGGGGTGAACCCAGCCAACGTATCCCGACCAACCCTGACCATGGCTCCTGCCGGTTTCGTTTTAATATAAACTAGATTCTGTCGTTCATGCACTTCCATGGGAACTCGGGTGGACATGAGCATTTCAGCTAAATTATGCATCCCTCTGGTTTTTAATCCCTCCAAGGACAGTTCATGATCATACATAACTACATTAATAACTCGTCCAGTTTCGGATGCATACAAGCGACCTTCCGTCATAAAAACATCACCAATTTTTGCAATATGGATGGTGGCCATCCATTCGGTATCCAACAACATGGAGCTAATAACCGCACATTCAATCGTGGAACATTTGAGATCATCATACCCGGCTATGGACAATACCTGGTTCATATCCCCATAATCCATCACCTTTAGTGTATCCTGCCTTAGGAGTTCTACCCGGAAAAGTTCACTTAATGATTGTAGTTCTGTATCGGCAACCCCTTCCCCAGTAAAATCCAGGACCGATATGGTATGATCATCGGCAAAAAGATATGCGGTTAAAATTGATAGGATGAATAGATGTTTGAGCTTCATTGTCCGACAGAAAAATTAGCCTTCAGCAAAGGCCATCACAATAGTGAATTTTGAATTTAATTATAGATATAATCGGGTTGAATGTGTGGCTGATATATCCCGATTATTGATGGAACGATTCTATTTCCTTTTCATAAATGGAATTTTAAATCGCACCAAATTTTAGTAATTATTAATCAGAAGAGGAATACTATCGATTATTATCCTCATCAGAACAGTCACCACAATCACAGGTACCATCTCCAATGGCAATCTGATCATTATTTGATATATCTTCGATTGACAATAGAATTTCACCCGAATTGCAATATACCTGTTCATTTTTTACTTCAAACTGATTCACCACGGATCCATTCGGTGAAAATAATGTAATCAGCCCCATGCCGTTTGAAATATCCGCAACGCCTTTTTTTGCGCCATCCGAATACCACCAATATGCAACCCCATCTCGCTCCCCCTTAATAAAACTGGTTTCTTCTTTTTTCTGTCCCGTTTCATACCACCATGTAAGATTCCCATTTAATTGTCCTTTTTTATAATGGGCTTCCGCAAACTTTTTACCATTTTGGTACCATTGGGTGACAACATCAACCCTACCTCCTTTTACAAAAGTAGATTCTTCCTTTTTAGCACCATCATCATACCACCATTGAAATAGCCCATTCTTTTCTCCATTTAAAAAATTTCCGATTGAATATATTTGACCATTACCATGCCATCGGGTGACTGTACCCTGAGAAATATTTCCATATAATTTTACATTTACTTCCGGTGCCAATGAATAATTATAAACATCCCGTTCTTGCACTAAATAACTTCCGTCCACCATTCCCGAGTCCGGACTAAATGCAATGGGAATTCCTGACCATTGGGTATCACCATCATTATAGTTTACAGTAACCATCTCTCCTTCAGAAAAAGAAATATTATAATATCGGTGTTCGCTACCCGAAATAAAATACTGCCAATTGCCATTTTTTTTCCCTTTTTCATACATCCCTTTCATTCGCAATTGTCCATCGAAATAATTTAAGTATGCTTCACCCGTATAGGGTTTTTCTGTTTGGGGGTCAATGGCAATTCCTTCGTCTCCTTTTAATTCATTAATCGCTACTGGTTTTGAGCAACTGATCAGGATTAAAAATAAAGGGATTGATTTTAATATATGTCTCATCTTTTTATTCTCGTTCATTTGTTTTGCGGAGAGAGAGGGATTCGAACCCCCGATATCCAAAGGACATACCGCATTTCGAGTGCGGCGCATTCAGCCAGACTCTGCCATCTCTCCAAAATTTATGTAATGAAATTACGTGTTTCTTTGTAATTTGAAAAAGTCCTGAATTAACGAAAGGGATCTTTTTTCTAAGACTCCGCCTTTAACAGCCACCTGGGTCTTAAACCGTGGATCGCCACATAATTGATACAAAGACCCACAACAACCCTCTTGCTCATCATAACAGCCGAACACAACCATTTTAAATCGGGCATTGACGATGGCACCAGCACACATAGGGCAAGGTTCTTTTGTAACAAATAAAAAACAATCATTGAGGCGCCAATCTTCGAGCGTATTTGCCGCTGCTGTAATGGCAATAATTTCTGCATGAGCAGTGGGATCATTTAATCGTTCGCGTTGGTTATACCCCCGTCCAATTATGCGATTTTTAAAAACGACGACCGCTCCCACCGGTACCTCTCCTGCTTCATATGCTTTTTCCGCCTGGACAAGGGCATGCTGCATCCAGTATTCAAAATCTTTTTTCAAGAGAAATTATTTAGAAAGGAGGTAATCCTGGAGGGTCATGATCTGCTTCGCCATTTCTTTTCGGCCAACTAAGGTCGTATCTGTTATCGGCAGTTCACTGGAATTCAATGAATCCAATATTACCGTAACTTGTAAAATTGTAGAATCAAATTTTCCAACAGCAAAATAAGAAGCGGCTAAGGTAATTCGAACATCCAGGTAATTGAGTAATGAATCATGGGTGAACATCCACCCTGCAGTCAGAGGCTTCACAGTAGAATCTAGGAATGTTCGACCATATTGTATTACTTTTGCATCCTTCCCTAAAGCATGATTGGCAAAGGTCAGACCAGCCAGAATTTCCGATTGCACATCGATGGGATTCCATTGATGCTGTTTCTTCGCCAATCCTGTTGTAAAATGGGAAATACTGCTGTCTAAAACCATTAACTTGGCATAAGTCCAGCCTAAGCCATTGTAACCGTCCTTCCAATCAGAATCTTATATTCTTTAGTCTCAAATAATTCCCAACCATATTCTGCCATATCTTCCGCCGTAGCATAGAATTTTTTCCGACAAGCATCCATGGTGATTAATCCAATCGCCATGATGAATAAAAGCGTAGTTTTTGACATACGTCTTGTCATCGCATTAACATTACTTTTTTGGTTTGACTTCGACCCATATCCGTGAGCAAATGGACAAAATAAATTCCGGAAGCTACGGACACACCATTTTGATCTTTACCGTTCCACCTTAGACGGTATCTCCCAATTCCTTGTTGTTTATTTACCAAGGTTCTCACATTTCTTCCCAGGATATCATATACCGTTAATGATACTTTTTGAAGTGGTCCATCCACAAATCCTAAATCATATTCGATGGTTGTAATTGGATTAAACGGATTGGGGTAATTTTGCTGAAGTGCTGTTTGTCCTGGCACGATTAATGTTTTTGGTCCCATTCGAAAATAGCCCATTTTTTCTGTATAGGCCATGACGCGGTTCCCTTGCGTAATAGAGGGCAATTCAATCCATCCTGTTCCAGTAGATCTTTGATATAGTGCCACTTCATCGTCCTGTCCGGGCATAGAAATTTCCACTGATTTTTTAAAACGGAACGCTTCATTTCCTAATAAATAGGATGCGCGATCGTTGAAGTAAGGTTCAAATAAAGTGGAATCCAAAATCATGATGGATTGATCAAAATCCACGGCACCATTTCTCCCAATTACATTAAATTGACCATCTGCACTTCTCCCAGACCATCCACCATACATTTTAGCTAATGCAAGGCCCAGGTTTTGGGTAATGATCGTATCCCCCACGATTCCAGTCGCCGCAACCTCAAAGGTATAAGTCCCCTTTGTTTTGAAATTGTAATGACCTACATAAGTAAAGGCGGCCGCCGTGTCCAGTGTTACAGATTTAGACTGAACTTTAAGTGTAAGGTCCTTCGTTTTACCCACCGAATCAACGAGAAATATCTCGTAATAATTGGTGAACGCATTGTTTTGGACAACGTACATGCGGATCTCAGGACGTGGTACACGCTGGACTTTGACGACAAATGTATCTATTGCAGATGTGTCGCCATCAGCGGCCGTAATTTGAATGAGTGTGGAATCTGTTTTGTTTTTTACCCATGGACCATTGGGACCGAACCAAAGTACTTCCGGCTTAAACTTAACTGTATCAACATGGGCATTGGTGGCATACTCAATTCCCGTTGGTTTAGTCTCATATGTCTTCGTGGGTACAATCGAAATATTATCCCCAAAGGTTAAAGGCAAAATAGAAATGGTTAATGTGGAATCATCCACGTCAGTTAAATAATTGGCAAAATCAAAATATAATGAATCATTTTCTAAAATTATTGTATCGGGGACACCGGACCAGACTGGTGGATCATTAATCGGATTAATGAAAAAGGTAACAGTGTCACTCCCGGATAGTCCCTCGGGGTCCGTTATAGTAAACTCAACCATCATATCTGACGAGGTATAATAGTTTGTGTCATTGGAAGCAGGATCTGTCGGTGTAATCCACGAGAATACTGAATCACCTATGGCCAAAGAATCTACTTTAATAGGATCTATAAACTGATCTACATTTGCCGGATAAATGACGAATGCATTATTCTTTTGAATAATGGTTGATGCGGGAAATTCATCCACTAATTTTGAAATAAATGACTGTTTATATTCACGACTAAAATCCGATAAAAACCCAACCTTAGCTATAGGGTATCCACCTTTACCCGGTAGTTTTGATGCAATACGAAATGTATATTTTAGGTCTGTGGTGTCATTATCCTCATCATAGGAATATTGTGTTAAGTTGATCGAATCACTATTGGCCCCTTCAAAGAAGGTCAATTTTTTAATTGAAGACAAATCAATAATAGGCGGATCATTAACCGGCAGCGCAGTGATATTAATATCTACTGTATCTTTTAAGGTCCATGCGTCCGTAACAATCACACGAAATACGTAGGCTGCCGTATCCAGTTTTGTCGGTGTGAATGTTACCTTACCGCTAACAGAAACTGCCGCAGTTAAATTGGTAACCACGGCTGAATCAATTGGTGCTGCCGTCGTATCCAATTTCATGGTGGTTAATGCATAGGTAAATACATCGGATCGCAATGTCCCTTTAACGACATTATTCGAAGCATCCTTAATCAATAAATCTTTATCATTTACAGTCAATAACTGTTCCCATAGAACATCCTCATCAGCAGTTGTATCACGAACGGTATCAACGATGGGATATGCATTATGCCTTAAGGTGCGGAAAGAATTGAGTGTATCTGAGGTATTTCCTGCTATATCTACGGCTTTGAGTGCAACATAATATTTGAGATTATGTGTTAACGCAAATGTGTCCGTCCTTACTGTATCTAACACAAGTGAGCGATAATCACGGAATTTTGTCCAATCTTTAGGATTTGTTTCATCTGGGGTTGCTTTGGTGCTCTGGTAAAGGGCGTACTCATATCTATTTATCCCGGATGCTTTTTCATTTGTTTTTACAGAATCCACCCAATTATTAAATGCAAATCGAATCGTATCATTGGTCCATAAAGTATCTCTATTTACAGTAAGAATACTGGTCACATTATTTGATGTGAATAAGGTATCTCCGAAAAATGGTCTTTGGGCCGGGGGTAATGTGTCTAAAACAAAGAATGATTGACTCTGGGTTCCATAAGTTATGTTTCCAACCTTATCATTAATCGATCCTCGAATTCGTATTGTGTCACCCTGTGCTAATCCAAGAGGTTTAAGCGAAGTAATAATATCCTCTTTTTTCCGGAAAAAAGTTTGATTTCCACTTAATTGTTTGATCGAATCTGCCGGCGCACTGGGGCTGGAAGCATCACTGGTTGCGATCGTTACCCAAGTACCAGTTGTCATTTTCCCTGTTACACGCATTTGCACATTCACATCACCGCCATCGAGTAGAGACTCATCCGTAGCGGATATGGGAATAAGTAAACGAAGTGAGTCTGTCTCTTTGTTTAGCCATGGGACAACAATCGTATCCCCCATCGCAGTAATCGTACCCGTGGTGAAGGCGGAGGGATCTGTATTGTCAATGGTAACAACGCTTCCTCTAAAAATAGAATCAGCCACGATTGCATTGAGCGCTTTATCGTAAGCTGAAACAGTGATGGCGATAATGCCGTCGGCCTTGTCCACTAGCGGCAAGCTATAGTTATACACTTTTCCGGAGACGAGGGTCATTCCACCTGCAGATATATCCCCGTTGGTCCCACTGGGCATATTCACGCTGATTTTGGGTATAGAATCCACTGTAATAGAATCACTAAAGGTGGCCGTGACTAATAAAATAGCATCTTCGAAGCGCACCAAGGTATCCGGATCATCATAGGTCAAGGTAACCGAAGGAGCCGTGTTATCCACGACTAGCGTATCTGTACCAGTTAAATCCGCTGTCCTTAGACTGTTCCCAGCGAGATCCGTCGCAGTAATGGAGATCGAAGCCAGGCCATTATTCGCACTTCCTCCTGGGATTTTTGCAGCATAAATCCATATAGTTGAATCGGCTCCCATGGTCATATTGGTGACAGCAACATCACTGTCCACGCCCTGATAATTAATCGCGATCTGTGGTTTAGGTAGTGCACGTTCATTGAATGTCGCTGTAATGGTCACCACTAGGTTAATTCTGCCGTGGGCGATGTCGTATCGTAATAAACCGGCGTGGAAATAAAATCAGCGGAAATGTTCCCCGCTGTATCTGTAGCCGACCAGGCAACACTATAACCGACCCCGGAAACGAGTGTAGTGGGATTGTTTATTAATGTGTATTTGCTAAATGTGGTTGCAGCATCTAATTCTGACGCTGCCAGAGTTACTATGTGGGGAGAATTTGTGTCAACATTACCGGAGATTCTGGTCCAGGTAATTGACCCCGAAAAGACAGTTTCACTTAACTTATACCCTACCTTCGTATGGTTTACATATTCACCACTATCTGGTGAAAGCAGGGTGAACACGGGATCTGTATTATCTACCCGAAGTATTAGTCTATCAGTTGTATTTGCATTTGTGAGAGTATTGCCCGCATTGTCTGTACCACTTATAGATATAGTCGCTGTTCCATCGTTGCCATCAGGAATGGTCAGGGCATAAGTCCAAATAGAATCATTGGTGGTGTTTGCCATGTTTGTGGCCGCAAGATCATTCGCGCCTGCAAAATCAACTGCTATATTAGGGCTAGTTGCCATGCCGTCATTAAAGGTGACCGAAATTGAAAGCGGGCTGTCATCCTTACGAACCAATGAATCAGCCGGTACGATGCTCGCAGTGGGTACCACTGTTTCAATTCTTACGTTATCCAGTTTATCGCTACTCACCTGATTACCGGCCGTATCTTGACTAACAGTGTAAAAAGAATACGTGTCATCACTGATTGTAGTTGAGGGCGTCAGGGTTATTTCGGATTTTCCAGTATCAACAGTATTCACTGCTATTTGCGTTGTAACAGCACCACTTGAGATTGAGTATAATTTCATTATTGAACCCGACTCCAAATTTGAAGAAGAAATTGAAGGCGTGGAATCATTGGTTAGATTATCAGTAGCACTTTCTCCCGTGTCAGAGGAACTAATCAAATCTGGCGCATCGGGTTTTGAAGGCGCTACATTGTCAATTACAAACGCAAGGACAGCGCTTGTGGCCTGAACATTTCCAGCAGAATCAATGGCGATAATCCCGGCCGTATGATAACCATTAGCCAGATCTGAACTCACCCTAAAAGTGTCTGTAGCCGCCTGTGACATAATGGAATCCCGACCAATACTGCTTCCACCATCGATCACTAGGCGAAGTGAATCCAGGGCTGAGGATAAGCCATTCATTATAAAATGAGGGCGAAGATTGGAGGTGATATTATCAGAATCACTTAAACCACTATCATCTGAGACCAACATATCAGGCGCTTTTGGGATATCGGGCGGAATTGTATCAATCCGCACCGTAATTGCGGTGGCATCGGCCCCCCAATTCCCCGCTTTATCTTTTGCTTTTGCTGATACCAGGTATGTGCCATTCGCATGACTCGTGGCTGTCAAATCTTTTTCAGTAGACGTTGTTTTATCCCGAACATCAATTGCATCTTGCTGGGCCAGTGCCACTGCTGTAGTAGCAATTTTTAAAAACACCGAATCAGTATTAGTCAAATTCGTTAAGGTAATCGCAGGTGTATCATCCTTGGTTAGATTATCCCAATCAGCTATTCCACTATCTGAAGTTGATTTCAGGTCAACAACTGGTGTCCCGGGATCAGTCTGATCAACAGTGATTTCCGTTGAAGAGACACTACCAACCCGACTGTTACCAGCAACATCCACAATTATTGCCCTAAATGTTAAAACATCACCTTCAGAAAATCCTGTCATCTCTTCTAATTCTTTAATCGTTGCCGAGGTTGATGCGCCATTGATCGTTACTGTTTTTTCTGTACCAAGATCAGCAGAACTAATTGCTGTACCAGTTGAATTAAGACTGCCGGCCCCAATGAATTCGAATGTTCCATCTGCTTCAGCCTGCACTTGAACTGTTCCGTTTTCTAACGTAGCATCATTAGCAATAGGAACCTGAACATTGATAGTGGTATTATCTCCATTCCAATAGCCATACACCACTTCATCAGTAACGGTTAACACACTATCAGTAGTAAAAGTAGACGGATCAGTTTGATCAATTATCAGGGTGGTTGATGCAGCATCATAGCCAGTTGAATTTCCAGCCTTGTCGGTGACAGTTGTTTTAAAGTTAACTGTAGATAATTCGGCCCAATTGGTCAACTCCTCCAAGCCTTTTGTGCCGCCGGAAATTGTATTTGCTACTTCTATGGTTTGGTATTCTATTGCAACGCTGTCCTGGATGATTGTATATTTGGGCGGTTATTTGAATTGTCCCCCCGGCCAAACTGGCGTCATTTTTATCCAACCCTACGCGTACTTTTACACTGGTATTGTCCTCATTCCAATATCCAGCTCTAATAGTATCGGCCACAGTTTTTACACTTTGAATGGCCTTTTTTGTGGGTACGATCCCATCCACTTCTATCGTTTTAACATCGGCAATATTTGCAGCAATAACCGTCACAGGAAATACCATTGGATTTCCAGCACCATCCTTGAGCTCACCGGCAGTTACATTAACCTTAGTAACTGTTAGTTTCGCCGGCGTTTTATCAGCCGTTGTCTCACCTGCAGACACGGTATAATTGGTTGAAATAGTATTGGCATCCGATAAATCAGCCTCGGCAATTGTTGAAGTACCTGTTGTATTCAGGGTAATGGTTAGGTCTCCCCCTGAGAGTGTAACAGCTTCACTAAATCCTAATGTAGTATTAATAGCATCCGCATCGGTTGTAGATGTGGCTGATGTGATTGTTGGTCTTGTCACATCGATCGTAAGGGTATTGGAACTTTCAGACCAGTCTCCGGCATTTCCTGCAATATCACTGACTGTGGCATCAAAATTTATGACACCATCTGTGGCAAAACCCGTCAAGCCTTCAATGTTTGCTTCAGTTAGGGTAACCGTGGCAGTACCAGCGGTAACATTTGCAGAGGTAATAGTATATGCACTCCCAATATTTGCATATGAATTAGAGGGAATTTTGGCCAGGACCTGGATTGAACCGCCGGTTAAGGATGAATCGTCGCTATCCAGGGGTACTGTGACTTCAACGCTGGTGTTGGTATCATTAAATTTCCCTGAAACTTCATTACCCCCTTTGGCAACCATGATAATATTTGTCCCGCCTGGCTGGCTGGGCAATACACCATCCACAAATATGCCATTGACCTGATCGGCAAGATTTTTTCCACTGGGGATCGTGGTAACAGTCATTGAATTACCAAGTCCATTTTGATCCTTCACCGTGCCTCCTGATATGGCAACCGAATTCACGGTCAGATCGGTATTATAGTCGTTGGTCCTTACTGTATAATTGCCGGATATATATGTAACATTATCGATGGAACCATAAGAAAGAGAATAATCTGTATTGCTTGACCCTGTTTCAAGCGTTGCCTTTACGACATTTGCAGCGGATGATTTCACCGCCTCTGTAAAATACAAGACAATATCAATCACATCATCCACCTTATAGTACCCAGCGGATTTTGTGGAACTAATCTTAAGAATCGTTGGTTTATTTCCGTCAATTTTAACCTGACGACTATCGCCTAAACTCGTGGTCGGGGTCCATACCTGAATACTGTTACCACCAGCATCAACCAACGTACCGGCACTTAAACCTAATGTTTCCTGGCTCAAATCATTGGAAGTATCTCCCTCAGCTACTGTATAATTTTTTGTCGCTTGAGAGGCACCCGAAAAAGCTGCGATAGAAACAGTATTATTGCTGGAGTTCCCATTATTAAGGGTAATATCAAACGTCCCCCCCGAAAGGGTAACATCTTCGCTGTAGGTTGCTTTTATAGATAGTACATCTCCTATAATATAAGTACCATCTTCTGCTGTTGTCGTAATACTGGTAATTGTTGGATACACCGCATCAATCTTGATATTTTTTAAATCGGCTAAATTTTGACCGTCAGGAA
>JYMV01044048.1_pt1 | contig 10487 bp, 5 predicted proteins | sample 338911 | NCBI WGS metagenome assembly JYMV01 (sample SAMN03354496, study PRJNA234377) | hydrothermal vent metagenome | biome: Deep sea; feature: Hydrothermal plumes at the Eastern Lau Spreading Center, Western Pacific Ocean; material: Seawater | place: Tonga | collected 2009 | depth 2000 m m
TCTATTAGGTTAGTATAAAACCAAGGATATTCGTCGATAGACTTTTGATTAAGGCACACCTTCATATCAACTTCAGGATACTCCTCGTGGAATTTCAGTAGGGCTACTATAGCATTAGTTGAATCGATTCCACCTGACCATGAAACACGCAGCTCTTTATCCTCATCTCTACAATGTGATAATATTTCATGTGCTTTTTCATCACAAGCTGCACCATAATCAACTGGCTCGTTTGGGATTGTTGGTAGTGGGCCTAGAATAGCGTAGAAGTCGTCGATAGTTCTGGTGCGATCTACTAAGAATGCTTTAAGCTTATGACCCAGTGTATCTATATTTCCCCACTGACGTTCATATCTCTCATCATCTTTATTATCATTTTCAGCAGCTCGTCGCTTTCTGACAAAATACCACTCTTGACTGAGATTTAGTTCATTCTCAGTATACCTATTGTTATTAACTCTTAATCTTAGATTAAATGCTGCTTCTTCATCCAATGTGGGAATGTTTATGCCAATCAGCGATTTCCCTTTGGTATCTCTACCAATATTTCCTTCTCTCATAATATATTTCCTAAATTTATAATATAATCATTATCTTTAATCGTGTCTAAAAAAGAACTGCATAGATGATATGTACAATCTATCATTATTTTCATACTGAGCGTATGTATCTAATCTAACACTGTGGTTGCCGACATTAAAATGGCTGTTGTTAACATCAATATTTGTTCCAGAACCTGTCGTTGTAAACTCATTAATAGTGCCATCCCATACAAGGGTTCCACCAAAATAAATCTTATCTAGGTTAGTTTCGACGTTATTACTACCATTACCTTTAATATATATTCGATCTAATATCCCAGGTCTTGGTAAACTTACTGAACCAACAGTGTGATTATGGGTTATTGAATTATTTTTAAAGTATTTATCATAATAGTTGCCTGATGGGGTATGGGGATGTGACCCATGTGAGTAACTACCAAGGGATAAGTATAAATCCCTTGTTTTTCCATGGAAATGATTTGCAGCAATAGCTCCTGATCCTGGAATGCCATCATCTCTGCCGTAATACTCATTTAGTCCAATTGGATTTGAACCACCATATTCTGCTTGAATCTGGGCCCATGTAATAGTTCCTGTTGATAATGCCATTTAATTACTCCGCTTCACGTGTTTGTTTTGCTATTATAAAAGTTCCAGGAATGAATAAACGCTTATCATAATCTACCTGGATGGTACTTGCGTATGAATTCATGAGTGGTTTACCCACATCTTGCTTAACATCACCACCTGATCCCATATAATCATTACCAGTTCTATATCTAGTTTTCTTCATGGAACAAACTTTCTTCTTTTCTAAAAGGTACTCTTCGAACCCATCGTATTTATATATAAGTCTTTTAGCAACCAGTTTATCCTCACCCTCTCCACACAAGTCTGGGTAGTTTTGGATAGACCATATATTGAATTCTTCAGTATCATAAAAGTGAGAGCCTTTATGCCCACCTCTAATACCCAATAGGTCCATACCAAGCATATACATACTAGATATTTGAATTTGCTGATACCTGTAAATAAAGTTTACAGCCCAACGCCACTCACATACTGTCATCCCTTGCAAGCACGTATCGCCGTATAAAGGTTCTAACATAGCTTTTATATATTGTTCAGTGCCATCTGCGACATCTTGAGGAATGTATAAATTGTACTCTTGATCTGCGTGTTCTATTTCTCCAGAACAGTTAGGTTCTCCACCAAACACTTCATCACCATTGCCGCCTGATACTAATAAATTAGCAGGATTGTCTAAAATAAGTTTATACTCTTCAGGTTGTGGATTAAATACAACTCCTAAGCAATTAGGCCAATTTCCACTAATAATCTCATGAGCCAAATCGTCATTTTCTTGAACAGTATCCTCATCCATTATGACTTTGAATTTACAATTGGTTTGGTTTAATGAGTGTAATGCTAATGTTGAGTCTATACCACCCGACCACAACATGTATACCTCAGTTCCAGCTTCTTGTAGTTCTCTGTAATAACTACCACGCTCTAAGCATATTTGCTCTAACGTGTTCTTAGGAGTGTGTGGATACACAACAGGTACAGGAGTCATCACATTTTTAGTTGGATTAATTCTGTTCAACGGTCTGCCTGAGATTATATCCTTAATTAAGAATTCATCATCAGATCGATTTTTTGAGTATATCTCTGGACACCAATCTCTCATAACATCTGCGCCAAACACATCAGCGTATTCTTTATTAAATGATGTTTCTATAGGAGATACTGCTTCTGGATGCCACTGCCAACCTACAGAAAATACTGCATAAGCATCTTCATCTGAATTTTGAGCAGCAACATCGATAATAGCTTGTGATATTAGTTTTTTCTTTTGAAAGTGCAGTTCAGCCGAACTGTTTTGATTGAGTAATAGCCACTTCAATCTTCTAACTAATACCGCCTTAGTAATTCTATGATGTAGTGTTCTCATGTTCTATTCTTCAAAAGTTGAGTCAATAATCATCTTAGCTTTCTGTATCCCAACCTTTTCAAAATTAGTATCAATAGAGACACATATCTTACCGAAGTATGATAGTGGATCAGCACCTTCTACAGCCTCCAGATTATTGTAATTTCTACCGGTTGTAAAGTTACATGATTCTAAAGAAGCATCGTCACTAAATTGTCTAAGATATACTCTCAAAGGCCATTCTGATTTCATATTTCTCAACTCTGGATGTCTTGAGATTGGAGTAGTTTGCATAAACCACTGTTGAAACGGAATAGTATTGAAGAAATTAATTATGTTTTCAGGTTTTAGAGGTGACTTAATAGTACGTCTAATTTCACTCCATTGCCATTTTAATGCATAAGTTAACCATTGTAGGGAATTAAGAGCTGATTGTTCGCCCCAAGCTGCTGGCATCTTGTCTAGTATAGGTTGAACTATGGCTAACATTTCTGGATCGCATATTTCATTAAACATTAGATCTATTTCACTAGGATTAAAGTATCCATTAGTGAATAGATGTTTACCTGAATCGTCCCAAACAGTTATGAAATCGTTATCTGTGTGCCCTTCGTTAATTTTACCAGTACCTAATGTGATGTTGGAGTTATCAGTAATAAATTGCTGATACAAGTCAGGTCTAGTGGCCAACACTCTTCGTGTTGGATAAACGATTAAATCAGAGAATCCCAGCTGATCAGCTGCTCTGCACATAGAAACTAATATTGTTGTAGATGGTAATGATCCACTCCAATCTAGTCTCACCTGTTGTCCTGCAACTGCAGCATCAGAGATAACTTGCGAAGCTCTATCATCTATCGTAGCTTCGAAGTCTATTGTTTCAGTAGCTTCTGCTGGAATTGGTGAAAGGATTTCACAAAAGTTATTAAGTGTTCCAGTTCTATCTACTATTGGTCCGTTCAGATCTTTAGACAAACACTTAGTAATTATTAAGTCTATCTCATCCGAAGATCCTGCCGCCACTTCAATTATAGAGGGATGTTTATAGTAATATGCCATATCTAATTCTCCGTAAATGATTTATATTAAACTTCTGTAGATTTTGTTTCTAAAAACTCAGATACATCAACGTAACATTGACCAACAACATCAGTAATGTCTACAGTGTCGAATGATAAATCTCCTGGAGCGTCACCTAATGAAGTAACAGCATCTAAACCTGCGTCTCTTGAAGCTTTGTCTAACCAAATATCAGCACTGTATGTTACAGTATAATGCTTAGCAGTAACCTCGTCAGCTTCTGTGTCTGGGTTGAATATTGAACGATCGTTCAATATCTTATGAAGTTGTACGTTAGTTATAACTGTATAACCAGTAGTTAAGTCTACACCTGCTGGCGTAGTGTAATTTGTTTGAATTGCCATTATTATTTCCCTTTGTTTTCTAAAGCTTCTACTTTTGCAGTTAGCTCTTTGATTGCTTCAATTAATACGCCAGTTATGTTACCATAAGCAACTGATAACTCACCCTTCTTATCTGTTAGTACTAACTCAGGCATTACTTCTTGTAATTCTTGAGCAATAACACCAGAACCTTTCTGATCAGTGTCGATCTTAGTAAAGTAAACACCTCTTAACTTGTTAACCTTCTCAAGACCACCATCGATAGTACTTATATCTTTTTTATGTCTCTTATCTGAGTAAGCTGTTACGTTACCCCATGCATAAGCATTTTTATTATTATCAACTCTAAATGCCCATGAACGCGCACTATTCAAGAATCCGATTTCATTTGATGTGTTAGCATATACATAACCACGAGCTGTAGTATTACTAACTGTTAATGCTATACCACATGATCCAGAACCAGCACGCATGTAGAAATCATCAGCATCTTTACTATACATGTGCCAACCATTAGCAGACCAATACTGTCCAGCAGTATTAGTTGAACGGACCCAGCCACTATGGTGTACTTCTGATGATCCTTTTAATTCTCCAGTAACAGTCCAACCGGTTGATGTTGCAGCACCTTTGGTAACACCATTGTATCTAATGTCACAATTTCCGTTACGAGTTGCGTAAACCATCCATTCGTTTTCAACATCATTGAATATACCTGTGTTTGTTCCGTTACCCATGAACACAAATTGTCCATTAATTGAGTAACCTTCCCATCCACCAATGCCACTATAAGTAGCTACTGAACCGTACTGACCACCTTCAGACTGGACTGATCTTAAACCAGTACCTTTATCTTGAAAGTATAATCCAGTATCACCTTTAGGTCTGATCCAATCAGTAACATATAATGTGCTATACGTAGCACCAGAGTGACTGTGTGATGCAGCAGCATAGTTATGAGAGTGTGAAGAAGCAGCTTTACCGTCAACTAGATTTTTAAGTTGTCTACCACCTTCAGCTGAAAGTGATGTGCTTGTTGATGTACTCGTCAATGAATTTGTAATAGCACGATGAGTATTTGTATTATTGTCTGGAACCGTAACAACATCAGTTGATCCATTACCTCTGTGTAAAGTAATTGTATGACCAGATATAGTCAATGCATTTGAAGCAGTTGAAAGAGCTTGTGTTGAATTCTTAGCGACTTTAGTAGCAATTGAAGCTGTAACAGAACCAGCAAAGTTTGCATCATCACCTAACGCAGCAGCTAACTCATTCAATGTGTTTAAGTTTGCAGGTGCATTATTAATAACTGCATTAACAGCATTCGTAGCAGATACAGATGCAGCAGATGCACTAGAAGCTGCAGCAGATGCACTAGAAGCTGCAGAGTTCTTATAAGAATTAGCATTAGCTTCACTTGTAGAAGCAGCATTTTTATGAGTATTAGCAGTGTTTCTGTAACTTAAAGCATTAGATTCACTTGTAGCAGCATTAGCAGCTGAACTTCCAGCTTGGTCTTTATAAGTATTTGCAGTGTTTCTAGCTGCTTCTGATTGAGATTTAGCTGTTTCTGAATTCTCTTTATGAATTCTTGAAGAGTCTGCAAAGTTAGCTGCAAAGTTTTTATCATTGAATGCAGAGTTCTTATGATTATTAGCAGTGTTTCTGTAAGCAAGAGCTGTATCTCTAGCTGCTTCTGATTCAGCTTTAGCTGTTTCTGAAGCCGTTTTAGCTGCTATTGATGAATTTCTAGCTGCTTCTGATCCTTGTTGTGCACTCACAGAAGAATTCTGAGCTGAAATTGACGCATTTTTGGCTGCGATAGAAGAGTTCTGAGCAGCTACTGATTGAGATTTAGCTGTTTCTGAATCGGTTCTGTTTGATATTGACACATCTCTTGCAGCTTCTGAAAGAGCTTTAGCTGAGTTGGATCCTGATAAAGCATTCTCTGCAGCGGATTTAGCAGTCTCTGCACCAGCTTTAGCAACATTTGCTCCAGACTCATGCGAGGCGGCCGTTGCTATTCTAGTATCAAAATCTGCTAGTCTTCCTGTAACATCTGCTACTAAGCCATTGGAGTTTGCTACTAGAGTATCTAATGATTCTTGAATAGTTGGCATAATTTAATTCCTATTTTAATTTATATATATTTATAAGATTATTACATTGGCATTCTGCTAATGTAATCATGTTGCAGTTTAATTAAAGCTGCTGTTGTTGACATTGCCAAAGCATCTACAGTGTCACCAAAATCTGGGTCGTTGTTGATAGCTGCTGCTATCTCTTGTAATGTATTTAGTGCATCTGGAGCACCACCAATCAACAAATCGATCTTATCTTGAACGTATGATTCAGATGCTAAGTTACTACCTGTATTACTTACCAGTTGAATGTTTATTTCTGTGGTAAGGTCAGTACCATCAGCGGTACTCAGTGTTAATGTGTTAGTTGTATTGTTGAAATTTAATCCAGAAACAGAAGATATAGACTGTGTGCTTATGCCAGTAACCTGACCTTTATCATTCAGAACAACAATTGGAACTTCAGATTGAGAACCATAAGTTCCAGCTGATACACCAGTTGAAGTTAAATGAGCACTTGTAACAGTATTTGATGCTATCTTAGCTCCAGTGACTGCGCCATCTTTAATATCTGATGTTTCTACAGAATTGTCAGGTAAGAATATTACATCTGTAACTTCCAATCTCTCAAACTTGATACCTGTACGATTCTTACTAACTGTACCATACTTATCCGCCTTGTTAACTGTATACATCTTATCAGTTGAACTAGTCTTAGACATAGTTTCATCACCAAGATTTAGTGTATTTCCAGATAAGTACAAATCTCTAAATCTATTTGTAGATGAACCTATATCATATGCTTCATTTGCATTTGGTATTATGTTGCCTGATACTGAATTCAATTTAGACTGAACTCTAGCATCTGTAAAGTATAAGTTAGAACCTTCAGTTATATGACCAGTATTCTTACCTGCGATATTTGCATCAACTCTAGCATTAGTATAGTATAAGTTAGAACCTTCAGATAGGTCTCCAGTAGTCTTACCTGCGATATTTGCATTAACTCTTGCATCTGTAAAGTATAAGTTAGAACCTTCAGATAGGTCTCCAGTATTCCAAGGAGATAAAGATAATGCAGTTGAGAAAGTATTACCATCTGCTGTGTTGATATCAAATATACCATTCGAATTATTGAATGATGTAGATATTACACCAGCAACATTTACTGTACCAGCTGATGTCAATTGACCTTGAGCGTTAACAGTGAATACTGGTACTTGAGATGCTGAACCATAAGTTCCAGCTGATACATTAGTATTAGATAATGCAATTGTTCTATCAGCGCTTAAATCACCAGCACCTTCTAAACCAGTACCTGCATGAATTAAAGTAGACTTTGAAGCTTTAGTAGCTTGAGTCGTTAGAATAGTAGATATATCACTATCATTACCGACAACGGCTGCTGCTATCTCGTTCAGAGTATCAAGAGCTGCAGGAGCTCCGTTTACTAAATTGTCTATAGCACTAGTTATCTCAGATGATACGTGTGTCTTTGTAGCTATTATACTAGTATCTACTACTGAAGTAAGCTTTCCTGACACATCATCGTATGTTACATCAATACCGTATTCAAAGTTACCTGATACCATACCACCAATAACATCTTGAATTTCTTCAACACTTACACCATAAGCATAAGTTGTTCCAGTAGCATTATTATATGATAGTCCACCGAATCCACTTGTCCACATAGAACTGAATAGATTTCTTACCTCTCCATCTGTTCTTTCAGTGAAAGAGAATGTACCTGTTGCATTATTATATGCTAAATCACCAGATGCATTAACTGAATTTCTTGCTCTTGAATCTAGATAGTATTTATTACTAACACCTTCTGTTAAGTCATTAGTATTGAATAAACTTAAATCTACAGGAACCTCTGATGCACTAGTCAGTTGACCTTGAGCATTAACAGCGAATACAGCTCTTGTAGATGCAGAACCGTAAGTACCTGATACTACACTAGTATCAGATATCGATATAGCTCTAGTAGTTTGTAAATCACCACCACCATGTAAACCAGTACCTGCAAGAATGTTGACATACTTACTTGCTTTTAGACCAATTGAATTTGCTGTATTAGTAGCAAAGTTAGAATCATCACCTAATGCAGCAGCTAATTCGTTTAAAGTGTCTAGTGTGCCAGGAGCAGAATCAACCAATGTGTCGATGGCCACTGATACTCGTGAATCTGTATAAGCTCTATCAGAAACTGAGTTGTCACTTAAAGCAGCTGATAGGCCAGTTACATTATCGATTGTATGTAAGTGCGAGTTATCAGCAATTACTGTTTGCATTAATATGCTACCAGTACCTGCTGAGAATGAAGCTGTACCAGATACATCACCCTGTAGTTCAGCAGTACCACGTACTACTTCTAAATGAATACCGCCGGTCGACAAATAGTCTACAGTAATACCATTTTGAGTGGCTATTGCAAATTGATTACCTACAATATCTTCTATTGATTTCTGGTTCGTTTGGCCTGATGTGTTAGTTCGAGTGAAGTCTAAATCACCAATCAGAGTATCAGCGCAGGCTGAACCTTTAACATCTAATTCAAATTGAGGGAATGTATTATTAACACCGATACGTCCCTTAACCATTAATTGTGAATCGTTATAGTTAGTACCAATACAAACAAAGTCTCTTTCTATGATCATCGATGGCTTAGCATCAAGACCATTAATAGTACTCATGAATACAGTAGAGTTTACACCTAACTGAGGTAAACCGTAGGCAACTTGAACACCTGCAATATCACCAGTTGAAAGCGGTTGAAGGGCTGTGCCAGCAGTAGCAAATGGATACATCACCGTTTGCGTATCGTTTGTATGGGCTAGACCTAATGAATGACCAATCTCGTGCTGTACAATGTTTCTAAAGTTAAATGCTCCAGGAACATCACCAGTATCAAGAGAGTTTGAGTACCAATCAAAAGCAATTGCAATTGCAATATCACCTGAACTATCAGATCGCTTTCGCATTGATAGATACGAATCAGCATCTTCAGGAGAATCTACTTCAACTCCTGGAAAATCTGTTACATGTCCTAATGTGTTTGTACCTAAGTCAGTACAGAATAAATTAATATGAGCAAATTCAGTATCCGCTGTTTCTTTTCTTGCATCGTTCCAATCGATTTCAACGAAGCTTAATCCAGAAACATCACCCCAAGCTTTAAAGATTTCTCTTATATCTTGAGTTGGATCAAAGCCTATATCATTTGCCCAATCATTAGATGTTAATGTTGCAGTGGAGTCTTCTCCATATTCCCAAGGGCCAACGTTTATGCCTGCAGGTACAACACTCCATGTGATCTTAGCACCAGTCCCCATTTGAGGTAAACCCCATTTAGCTCCTTTTGTATCAAAACCAGAAAATACTGTACGTCCATTAGTAGAAGTATATGGACCGTTAGATCCCGTTCCTCCGTATACGTGACGCTGTGGTACTGCGTGATCACCTTCTTTATATTGATCAGTAGGGAATGCAAATAAGTACTCATCACCTGCTGAAGTAGTAGGAACATTGTATGCCCCCATTGGAATATATGCTGGATTACCTTCCTGACCATTATATACAGCAACTGAAGTATCTTCACCTGAAGCTATATCTATGTTAATAGTTGTTTGAGTATCATCTACTGTAATTTCTTCCAACAGTTGACCACGTCTCATAGTATCTGTGTCTATTGTTGCTTCACCGATACGATTAATACCATTAGTAAATACTAACTGATCACCACCACCAATGAAGTCTCCACCATTAGATTGTATGTTACCATGAACACATAGCTGATGAGCTGGAGTTCCACCTTCATTAATACCTACATAACCTGTATTAGGATCAACCATAATAGATGGACCTGATCCTGCGCCACTTACTGTTAATCCAGTAAACTGAGGAGAGTCATATATGCCTAATTCAGTGTCAACTGAATGTGAGCTACCATCCTGGGTATCAATTGTAAGTCTACCTAATAAATGTGACCAAGAAACTTGAGCAATTCCAGCAACTGATGTAGTACCAGCAGCAGTTAATTGACCTTGAGCATTAACGGTAAATACTGGCACCTCTGATGCAGAACCATAAGTTCCTGCAGTAACAGCTGTATCAGATAATGTGATTGTTCTATCAGTACTTAAATCACCAGCACCTTCTAAACCAGTACCTGGTATAATTAGGGTTGAGTGATTAGCTTTAGTATTAATTGCAGTTGTTAATGTAGTTGCAATATTTGCATCATCAGCAATAGCTGCAGCAATTTCATTTAATGTGTCTAATGCTAGTGGTGCACCATCTACCAAGTTGTCAATAGCTGCTGTAATGTTAGTAGCTTGAGACGCATCTCTAGCAGTTTCATTTGCAACCATTTCAGATCTAATTAAAGCTCTATCTGCGTCAGCATCTGATTCATTTAGATTTACATCAGTTTGGATGTTATCCATTCTAGTAGTATCAGCTGATACTTGTACTGCAATAGAGGTATCTCTATCTGCTTTATCAAGAGCCATTTCAG
>JYMV01029913.1_pt1 | contig 10486 bp, 9 predicted proteins | sample 338911 | NCBI WGS metagenome assembly JYMV01 (sample SAMN03354496, study PRJNA234377) | hydrothermal vent metagenome | biome: Deep sea; feature: Hydrothermal plumes at the Eastern Lau Spreading Center, Western Pacific Ocean; material: Seawater | place: Tonga | collected 2009 | depth 2000 m m
GATGGAACTGTTGATGATGGAGAAGATTGCTAGAATAGAAACTGCAATTAAGGCAATCAAAATTATCAAACTTAAAGATACAGTCTCGCTCACACCCTTCTTTTTCATTAAATTCCAAGGGAAAAAGAGTTTAAAACGTTTATGCTATCATCCTTAAACCGTCGTCTTCCTTTCTTGGGATAATATGGACGTGTGCATGCATAACAACTTGCCCAGCCACCTCTAAATTGTTCATTAAGATGTTAAAACCATCCCCATATTTATCATCTAATAATTTTCCAGAAATTTTTTTAATGAACATCAATAATTCATCTCCCAAATTGTTAGGGACATCTAATAAAGTTACAAAATGTTTTTTAGGAATAATAAGGGCATGTCCTTCTGAAATAGGATTAACATCCCTTATAGCTATAAAATTATCAGTTCTATCTATAATTTCTGATTTAAGTTCTCCCTTAACTATCTTGCAAAAAACACATTCACTATTTTCCATTTAACAAACTTTTATAAAAACTTCCTCTCAGAACTGCCCTATTAGCTTCCTCTTTTTTTATTTTTCCAAAAAATTTTCTCATTCCAAGTTTTTCTTTTTCACCAACTAATGCAGTACATAATTTTTTCAATTCTTTAGAAAATTTAGATCTCTTAGAATTCAAAGAAGCTGGAACTCTCTTAAATAAGGCTTTTCCAACAGATTTATCTTCCCTAATCTTTGCCACCACAGGAATTCCAGTAGATTCCTGAATTTCTTCCAATGTAACCTCATAACTTGGATTGGAAACACGATTAATAATAATTCCAGAAATTGGTCTGTTTCTTCGTTTTGACAATTTTGCAGCCCTCATAGAGCAACTCAAAGTAGGATAATCTGGTGTAGACACAACAAACAACTTATCAGAGGCCAAAATAGTGGAAAGAACCTCATCATTCAAACTGGGAGAAGAATCCAAAATAACAAAATCATAATGTTTTTTCGCATAAGCCAATTTGCTTTTTAATTTCAAAGGACTAATTTCTTTATTGAACATAAAATTCCCAGGAATAATATCAACGCCATATTTTGAATGAATTGCAGAACTTAGTTTAGTTCCAGTCAAAACATCATGAATAGTTTTATTCGGAGAAATAATATCCATATGAATTCCCAAATTTGGAGCAAAATAATTTGCATCGACCAACAATACTCTCTTACCAAAATTATTTGCGAGCATAACTGCCAAAGAAGCGGAAAGAGTAGTTTTACCAACACCTCCCTTTAAAGATATTAACCCAATGGTCTGTCCCATAAATTAACATAATCTTATTCAATTATAAGTGTTTCTCTAAATCCTCAAATTTAATTTTTTCATTAAATAATTTTCTAAGAATCTCATTAAGTTCTAAGATTTTAACTCTCACTTGTTTTTCAGTATCTCTATCCCTAATTGTCACATCATCTTTTTCCAGAGAATCATAATCTATGGTTATACAATATGGAACTCCGGAAATTGCACTCCTCAGATATCTCTTACCTATGCTCCCAGACTTATCATAATTAACAACAAAATCATTCTCTAAATTTTCTTTAACTTCCAAAGCTTTCCTAACAAGTTCGGGTTTTTTCATTAAGGGGAAAACACTCAAATCTATTGGAGCCACACAATAAGGAATCTTAAACATGGACTTTCCATCTTCTACAGACTTCTTATCATAAAAAATATCCATCAAAGCGTAAGTTGGACGATCTATACCGAAAGCAATTTCCAAAATGTGTGGAATAAATCTTTCACCATTTTCCCTTATTGCTTCTAGTTTTATTCCGGATCCTTCAGAATGTTGTTTCAAATCATAATCCCCGCGATCATGCACTCCGCACATTTCAACCCATCCATAATTATTCAATTTCACTTCTATGTCCCAGGCATCATTAGCATAAAAGGCCATCTCAGATGGAGAATGTTGTCTCAATCTTATTCTATCTTTGGGAACTCCAAATCTCCTAAACTGTTTATATGCTAACCACAAACACCAAACATAGGCTTTACTTTTAACAATCTTTTTTTTCACAGCCACTTCGACACTAATCCCCATAGGCTCTTTATTTTTATCTTGTAATTTATATTCCCAAAAAGGAAGTACTTCAGAACTTATTTCTTCAAATTTCTCCCAGTCATTTTTTTTCTCTGGATCTATAAAAATTTGACCTTCTGCTTGAGTAAATTCTCTGCCTCTCAAAACATGTTGTCTAGGAGAAATTTCATTTCTGTAAGCTTTACCAATCTGATAAACTCCGAAAGGTAAATTTTTTCTAAAATATTGGTACAATCTTGGAAAAGGCAAATATGTAACTGTCGCAGTTTCTGGCCTAAGAGAAGAATCTTTCCCAGCTACTTTAGTTTTCATCATCAGACTATGGCTCTTTATTTTATTTTGAAGAGGTTTCCCAGAAGGAGAAACTATTTTATGTTTTTTTATTAATTCCAATAGTTTATCGTTGTCGAAATCTTCAATTTTTATTCCTTTATCTTCTAATAATTTATCAACCCGATAACTTTCAGATCCATCTTTAGTTAAGATAATTGGATCTGAAAAAGTTTCTAAATGGCCAGAAGCTTTCCAAACAACATCTGGAAGAATTGTCGGTCCTTCGAGCTCTCTAAATCCTTCAGAGTTAAAGATTCTACGAACGGAATTTTCAACTTTATTTTTTAATGATTTGCCTAATGGACCATAAGTAAAAAATCCGGCCATCCCGCCATAGATTTCAGGACTAGGCCCCCAGATCAAACCGGCTTCTTGGATAAAACTAATGAATTCTTTCTCTTCAACAAAATCTTTCTTGTCAAAATGCTTTTTTGTATTTTTCATAGCTTCATTAGTAGATTTTTTCGAAAACTTTTTATCTTTCAAATTTTTCATAAAACTTGCAGCTTTCTTTTCTGCTTCCTTTCGATCTTTTCCTAAATAAGCTATTGTAGTTGCTTTTACTTTTCCATCAACTCTTTTAGAGTCTCTAAGATAAAAATAATCATTATTATTAATTGTTTTTTTTACTATGAACATACCTTAGGCACTACAGAAAACTATATAAATCTTATCTTAGGCACTACATAGGCACTACTAATAAGAACTTAGGCACTACAAGCGCGGGCAGGGATTCGAACCCTGGCATACTCGGGTTGCAACCGAGCGCGTTAACCACTTCGCCACCCACGCATTAATAATCTAGGAGAAAACAACTTTTAAAGATTTATATATGACCCCGGCAGGATTTGAACCTGCGACCCTCAGATTAGAAGTCTGATGCTCTATCCAGGCTGAGCTACGGAGCCATATCTTAGAGATAAAAATAAGTTATTTAAAATTAACCTTTATCCTCAAGATCCAACTCTATTAATTTACTCTTGCCATCTATCCCCTCACTAATTTTCCTATGGTGATTGAACAAAAATCTAGAGCACAGAAAAGTCAAAACAACAAACAACAAAGAAATTAACATAAAGACGAAACTAAGAAATTGCAGAATCATAAACAATGCTAGGCCAACAAAAACAAAAGAAAATACTTTAAATAAAATTGAAAATAACATATACTTCAAATATCTAGCTTTTTTATAAATTCTACTAATTGATAACTTATATAAAAGAAATTTCCTTATTAATTAAATGAACTTAGAACTAACTTTTTTGGGAACTGCGAGTGCAATTCCATCGAAAAAAAGAAATCACACATCCATACTGTTAAGTCTAAAAGATGAAAAAATTCTTATTGATTGTGGTGAAGGAACTCAAAGACAATTAAAAATTGCTAAGATAAAATCTTCAAAAATTACAAGGATTTTTTTAACACATTGGCATGCAGATCATTCCCTAGGACTTGCAGGATTATTTCAAACACTAGGAATGGCAGATTATTCTAAAACTTTAAAATTATATGGCCCAACAGGAACAAAGAAAAAAATAGGGCTACTAGAAAAGATCTATGGAAAGTTCAAAATAAAAATTGAAATAAAGGAAATAGGAAATAAAAAAATTGAAGAAAATGAATTCATAATAGAATCAAAAAAAATGCAACATCTCAAAGAATGTAATGCTTATTCAATTAAAGTAAAAGACAAATTAAGAATTCATAAATCTAAATTAAGAAAATTAAAAATAGGAAATAATCCAGAACTTAAAAAAATAATTCAAGGAAAAAATATTAAAATTGGGAAAAAAATAATCAAATCAAAAGATTTAACTTTCTTAGAAAAAGGAAAGAAAATATCTTTTATTTTAGATACAAAAAATAATGTTAATACGGTTAAAATTGCAAAAGATTCAGATGTTTTAGTTTGTGAATCAAGTTTTTTACCTGAAGAAAAAGAACAAGCAAGAAATTATAAGCATTTAACTTGGGAAGATGCAACTTTGATAGCAAAAAAAGCTAATGTGAAAAATCTTTATCTTACCCATATATCTCAAAAACATGAAAATAAAACAAATTTAATTTTAAAAAATGCTAAAAAAATATTTTCAAAAACTAAAATTGCAAAAGATTTCGACTCAGTAAAAATTTAAGCTGAAGGAGAAATAAAGATTATTGTATCGCCTCTTAAAAAAGTTAAACCTAAATTTTTTTCAACTTTTCCCCCTTCAATTTCTCTTGTATTATCTAAAACGACATTTATATGAATGTCAAAAGCTTTCAAAATACCAGAAAATTGCTTCCCATTCTTTAATTGAATTAAGATTTCTTTTCCCTTTGAAGAATTGAGTAAATCTAAAGGTCTTTCAATATTATTCATAATGCAACTCAATTTGTACACTATTTAAAGATTGTTATTTCTAATAAACCAAAACCTATATAAATAAACTTTTTTCTTGATTTAGTATGAATAAGGGAAGAAAAATCACTGGTGGAAAATATCATTCCAATCGTAAAAAGAAGTTCTATGAAATAAAAAGAACTGAAAGGGAAATTACTATCGGAGATCCTAAAAGAAAGGACAAAAAACTTAGAGGTGGAACAATTAAAAAAGTCTTATTAAATGACAATTCTGTGAATGTTGTAACAGAAAAGGGAATTAAAAAAACAGTGATAAAGAATGTTTTGGAAACTCCTCAAAATAAATTCTTGGCTAGAAAAAATAGATTAATGAAAGGTGTAATCCTAGAAACGGAACTGGGCAAAGCTAAAGTTACAAATCGTCCAACAAAAGATAATTTAATCAACGCTATTCTAATTAAAGAATAGAAAGATTTATAAAGAGAAAACTTTAAATACCATTACTAAATTTTAATTTATAAACTTTTCTAATGTCAAAAAATATACAAAGATGCCCTGAATGTTCAAGTATTCATATTACCCATGATGATCAAAAAGGTGAAATTATTTGTAACGATTGCGGTTTATTAATTGAAGAAAAAATGGTGGACACTGGCCAAGATCTTTCTGGACAATTTGACAAATCCCAAAAGAAAGGAAGAGGTGGTGCACCACTTTCCTTGCAAAAATTTGACAAAGGATTAACAACTAACGTTGGTGAAATATCAGATATTTATAGATTAGACTCTGGACAAACACGTAAATTTTTAAGATTAAAAAAATGGCAAGAAAGAGTATCTACCTCTATTGAAAGAAATTTAAGATTAGCCATGTCTGAATTAAGAAGAGTCTCTTCATTTTTGAATCTTCCAACAGTTGTTAGAGAAGAAGCCTCTAGAGTTTATAATTTCGTTTTACAAAGAGGATTAGTTAGAGGGAGAAGCATGGAATCAGTAATATCTGCATGTATATACGCTGCATGCCGCTCTTATAATATTCCTAGAACATTAGATGAAATAGCAGCTGCATCAGACGTTCCAAGAAAGGAAATAGGAAGAACTTATAGATTCATAATTCGAAAATTAGGAATTAAAGTGAAACCTTCCTCTCCGAAAGATTATATTTCAAGATTCTCCTCTATCTTGCATTTATCTCCTAAAACGCAAAACGAAGCATTAAAAATTCTAAAAAAAGCTGATACATCTGAATTGACTTCTGGAAGAGGTCCAGCAGGAATCGCAGCTGCATCACTTTATGTCGCTTCATTAATGAACGATGAGAAAAAAACACAAAGGGAAGTTGCAGACGTCGCAGGAATAACAGAAGTTACAATAAGAAACAGATATAAAGAGTTAATAGAAAAATTAGGAATTGTTGAAAAGTTAAAACAGAAAGAAGTAGAATCAAAAGAAAGAAAAGCTAAACAATAATTCTTATAAAAAACTTAACCTTTTTATACTATAATTTCCCACATTATTTGAGCGGGGATGCCGGAGTGGTCAAACGGGCTGGATTTAGGCTCCAGTGTGCTTAGTGCCTTCCTAGGTTCGAATCCTAGTCCCCGCATTTAATTATTTACTATTTTAAAGTGATTACAATAGGTAGATTTAAATAAAGTTCTATTTACGCATTTTTATGATAAAAAGAAACTATGTATTTTCAGATGTACATGAGGATATTGACGCATTAGCTGCTTTTACAGATTATGCTCAATCTCAGGAAGCGGATAACTTAATCTTTTTAGGAGATTTTAGTTTAAGACCATATACTGCCTCTGATCTATCAAATTTGATTGATAGTCCTCAAAATCCTAGAGACATTCAAAAATTCATCAAAGCTAAAAGAACTCATAACGAAAAAATAATTGGAGAAATGAAAACAGTCCTAGATTCTTCCGGAATAGATTATCTAGTTATTCCTGGAAATTATGATCCTGAAATAAGTAAAATTTTTGGAGAAAATGATATACACAATAAAACTACCAAAATTGGAGAAGCTAAAATTTTTGGATATGGTGGGGCAGATATATTTCCTTCACAAATTATTCCGCTTGCGAATTGGGGGGAAATTGTTAAATTTGACCATCGAGAATTATATGAAAGATTAGTTGCTGAGAGGCCAGATATAGCAGTAATTCATAATCCTCCAAGAGGATTGTGCGACGATATGTTTGATGGAACTAATATAGGGACCTCTTCAACTACAGAATATATTGAAAAGAACTACCCAAAATTAGTTTTGAGTGGTCATATTCATGAAGCGGGCCCTCTTGGAAACAATCCTGCAGGAGTTAAAGGGATTAGGACAGTTGAAAATGATTCTGGAAAAAAAACTACAATAATCAATCCTGGAAATTTAGGAAGATTTGAATTAATTAGTATACCTTCCCTAGAAACTCAAATGCCTTTCCCATTTGGAACTTTTGTAGAAGTATTAACAGAAGAAGACGGAACTCCTAAAAAAATTAATCAATATTCTTTAGCTGGAATTAAAGGGAAAGAATGTATTGGAAAGGTGTCTAAAATTGGTGAGTTCGATTTAAATTAGTCTAAGCATATATTCTTTATGCAAACCCTTGTTCTAAATTTCCGTCTCTCACCTCTGTAAAAGTTTTCCCATCTAAATCCTTCAAAATTAAATAAAGCTCTTCCGTAATTAATTTTTGCCCATTATATATAAAATCAATTTTATCCAGATCTATTTCAATTTCCATATTTTGTGAAGTAATTGCCCCTACACTTCCTATGTTTGAAGGACTTTCCAAAAATAAAGAACTTGCTTGCTCAAAGATACTAGTCCTCTCACTACCTAAAAAGATAATTTCCCTTTCATTCTCTACTACTACTCTATATTTGGGAATTTCTTCAACTTCAACAATTTCCTCTGCAGGCTCAATTATTTCTTCATCATCATCCCCTCCATTAATACTCAATAAGGAAATTTTATAGAAAATATTTCCCCTAATACTTAAAAATTCTGCTCTATGATGTGCATATAAGAAGTTAGATAATTCATTTTTAGTTTTGTTTTTTAGATTGAATAATTCCTTATAATTATTAGCAGCCTTTTCCACTTTCTCCTTTAAATCACCTAATCTTGTAGAAGCTTGCCCGTCAGAATAAAGGTTAGGATCTTCTTCTTTTTGTCTTTTTTCAATTTCCGAAATAGTCGCTTCTCTAATTCCAACGTTATTGTCAGAGATTGCTTTCTCAACACTTTCTTTATCCAACCAGCAAATCATTTCTGAAGAATCACAAATTCCAACATTTATATATCTTTGAGAATTTGTTCCTTTTCCAGGATTTTCAGTTGAACAAATTCTTACTACTCCCCTTTTATAGATTTCTGGATTAATTGAATTCTCAACTCCTTGCTGAAAGTTTGTATTAAATAAACCGAGCGGACTAGCACTGCCTGAAATACATTCTTTAGCTCCTCTAATATCTTTTCCTTCAGCTTGATCTTTAGATATTTGATCAGCTAAACTATTAATTGCAAAACTAGTTGAAACTTGTCCAAAACCACATTCCTCTTGGTTATTAATTCTAACACATAATGTTCTATAGCCTCCTGGAGCTGTAAAATCTTTAGTTTCAGACCTGAATTCTCCTGCAGGAATAAATCCGGTGTCTACTTGAATAAATTCAGGGACTGCATAAACGGAATCCCTAATTGGATCTCTTAGATAAACATTGTAAGCCGTACCAAAATTCTTTCCAGCATAAATGTGATAAAATACTTTATACTGAGAAGTACTGGGAATAGTAACATCTGAGAATTTATCTTCACTAAATTTAGCATGGAATTGAACAGGACTATCTGGTTCAACTAAAGAGTCAATTTTATGCGGAACATTTAAAGAAATAAATTGTTTTTTACAGAAGGCAGTTCCAGCTATATCTTCTATAGATCTTATATTAAATGCTTTTAATGAATTAATAGCATATGTTTGTGTAAAGTATTCTGCTGAACCTTGAACATTTTCATAAGACTCTTGGAATGCTGAATATTCTCCTCCCCCAGAACTACCAGATCCTCCTCCTAAACCAGTTAACAATCTAGGAAGAATTTCTTTAAATGCAAATGGAGCCAACTGTCTCCAGAAAAACTCGCAGCTATAAACTGAATAAATCTCGTCACAAATACCTACAACTCTTCCAGTTTCTAAACTTTCTTCCAAACAGGATTTATGACCTTGCAAGATAGATATATATCCATCAATTCCAGATTTAATTCCTGACAAACAAATTGGAACAATAATTCCCTCTCTAACATTTGGTAAGCATAATAAAGCGCCGCCTATAACTCCTGTCTGGATTACATCTGCCACAGGATACTTTCCACCAAGATCACATCTAGTTGCAGGACAAATTACAGGATCACAAACATTGAAAAGTAATTTACAATCATTAATACTCATAAAGTCTTGACACTGGACAGAATTGAAATGGGCATATGGTTTCCCAAGAGAAAGCTTTTCTCCTTCAATGCTTAATTGTTGTCTATTTCTTTGTCTATTTGCATCTAACAAAGCTCTATTAGCTTTGTTAACTAATCTCTGCGATTCTTTTTTATTTTCCCCTAATATTAAAAGATCTCCAGATTGTCCTTTAAAATAAACTTGTCTTTCATCATCAGGATCAATTCTTCCATTCTTTCCGACATTAGCTATCTCGAAAGTTCTTGGCAATCCAGAACTATCGTAAGAAGGAATCTCTGGGCTAATACTAACAACTCTTGCATACCACCCATTTTTCACATCAAATGGAACAACTGCGGCAAAATCTTTATCTTTCCCACTACTAAAGAATCTAACCACTCTATCTGGTTCCTTGATTTCACCTTTGTCTAGAGGTTTGTCACTAGTTCCTGCATCAGAGTATAAGTCTCCCCTATCTTTAATTCTTTCTTTCAATTCTCCAAGTTCCCTATCTGCTCTCCCTATAGATTTATCTTCCAATTCTAAATGCAGCCCTAATTCCTCTACATCATTATTTGAAAGATATTCTGCAAGTTTATCAATAGCATCTCCTCCAGTGATCTCATTAAATTTTGTTCCATATTCAGTTTTCAATTCTTGAAGAACTTTCTTTCTCCAGTCTTCACCTCTTATTTCATAATCTTCTCCTCCAGCTTCTTTTCCAAATTCATTAATTTTTTCTCTAGAATTTTTCCAAGCATTCATTTCAATTTCTATATGTTCTTTATTATCATTAAGACATTCAGTAATCGTGAAATATTCTTTAGTAATAAGAATCTCTCCTGATCCCTGCCTATCTAACTTCCCTGTATTAATGGCATCTTCACATCTCTTCTTCCAACCATATTTCCCGTTCATTACAGCATTTCTAGCAAAAGCAGTTCCACTCACTCCAGTTATTAAATTTTTAACAGTCAGAGTAGCATAGGTAGCGAAACAAGCAGCCTTTAAACCTCTAACGACATTTCCAAGATTATTAGATATTGACTCGTATTTCTTTATACTTTCGTTCAAATTCTTAATTCTTTCTTTAGTTTTTTCTGGAGTAAGTTTAATCGCTCTTTTTTCTATCCCTATTTTAAGAGAAACATTTACTTCCCCCCCTATTCTTTTTGCACGGGGAAGAACTTTAATTTTGACAACAGGATCGAAGAAGAGATGTGAAGATGCCATTAATACAGGGAAGTTAGATAGGCAGGGATCAGGAGAGATTCTTATTAC
>JYMV01016950.1_pt1 | contig 10485 bp, 15 predicted proteins | sample 338911 | NCBI WGS metagenome assembly JYMV01 (sample SAMN03354496, study PRJNA234377) | hydrothermal vent metagenome | biome: Deep sea; feature: Hydrothermal plumes at the Eastern Lau Spreading Center, Western Pacific Ocean; material: Seawater | place: Tonga | collected 2009 | depth 2000 m m
CACCACCCGTATCCACGCTTTCAGCACCCCCTAAAGTTAGCACAAACTCTTTTAGATTTTTGATTGACCATTTAAACCGCTCCAACCTATCATTAATTAGTTTCTTGTCTGTGTATCCGTGCTTAAGTACTATCTCTAATGCTTCAGCCTCTGTTGTCTCTAAGTATATACTCATAGTGTTGAGTGCTTTAAGTGTCTATTATCTGGGCACATAACGAGCTTCCTTCATTAGCTTCTTAACAAGGGCAATATGACGCTTTTGGACAATAAATGAATCGTAAACTGTTAGTACAGGGATTTGCATGTTGGTGAGTTTCTGCACAACGTCAAACACCATCTCTGATTCTATAAATTGAATGTGACTGCCCATTAATATGTCTTTTAAATAGAAGAAAGAAATATCTTTATGTTTCTTTAGAAACGCTCTCATAATGTCAGAGGGTTTGATTCCCCACACCTTCTTCACGGCGGTGTACTCATCAAGTTTTAGTTCATCAGATTTGTATTGATTCTCTAATGCAGTAACAGCAGATCTATAGGATTTAGTGTTTGCCATAATTACTGCGGAACGTTTGACAATATGTCTAGGAATCGTATATCCATTGATTATTAGATGGTAGGGGTCTCCATTATAAGAATGACCTGTTCGCAATTTATATAATGCATTTACATGGGCTGCTTCAAAGTCAATCTCTTCCGTTTTCTCATCATTAATGTAAATACCCTTTCTGTATTCAGAAGAAAGGTCACACCAAGGTGCATGCATTCTCCCACCAAATGAGAATAGAGTCTCACCATTAGATCCATGCATTCCATAATCAATAAAGATACGAGATATATGAAAATCATCGAAGTATTCATTACCAACACCGATAGAAGTCTTGCTTAGCAGTTCATTGTATTTTTCCATCTCTACTCTTAACCAATTTGTATAACCACCGTCAATATAATCAACCAACGCTCCTTTTTTAGTCTTTTTATTGACCTTGGTACTTGGTTTTCTAAGTCTTACTGTTTCGGGATTAGTCCAATTTATATCCTGACGAGTCCAAGAGTCCTTTATGAATATTTCTTGTAGTTTATGAGTTGCTGTAATGGCAGTAGTTTTGCTCTCACCACTGTTTAGGTTTTTATATCCAATCTCATGATTTATCAGTTCGTATTCGATTAATTTATCTAGCACTGTATTGATAGAGCTGTAGCCAATACCAGAAGGGTTATATCTCTTAGTTCCAAGAGATTTCCTGGCTCTATAAACCCTAAGAGGACATCCTGAATGCAAGACAAATAGATTAAATAAAAGCACTCCAAGGGTTGTGTATTGCTCTCTTCTAACAAGTCCAATTAGCTTACCCGTTTGTCTGATAGAGTCATTGATATGGGGCTTATCTGAAGTAGAGAATAGGTTTAGTTTATGTGTTTCATCGTATTTCTTTTTAGTCATTATGGTATTTGGCGAGTTGTTGGCATTGATGTTGTTATTAACCTTAATAAAAGTAGGTGTATTAATTCGTACAAACTATCAGAAGGATCTTTTAATTCTGGCTATTGTCTTGAGTACAGATCGACTAGGAATTGACATTAATAATGGCAATACAAATAAAAAGAAGGTGTTTAGGATGGTGCTTATTAACTCGTTTCCTGAGTAGCGATGTAAACCTGTAATTTCATAGTAAATTGGAAATCCCCAGAAGAAGATGATTAAACCTATTATTATGCGTTTTATATATCTCCTGCCTCCGTGTTTGACGATCATCCTTCCTAAGCAATAAGAGCAAATAATAAAGAAGGAGAAGGCGTATGCTGTGACAATATGATCTAAGTCGTACATAATTATTCTTCTGTTGGACCACTCATAATGCCGACTTTTGAATTACGGATGAATTTAACAAACTGCATTACCTCTGGGCTGTCATATTCTGAAATCTCTAACCCAGTTAATATTTTATCTAGTGGTTTATTATCAGGATTTGAGCCATACGTTGAGACAAACGCTTGCTTGATTGAGCTCATTGCCATTTTTGAATAACCACGACGCCTCATACCTTCATGGTTACAGCCTCTTATTCGAGCTTTGGCACCTGTAGCAATCAAATAGGGTGGAACATCTTTGCTAATCTGACAACTCATGCCGATATAGGTATGAGTACCAATATTGCAGTGTTGTTTGACTAGAGTGAATCCACCTAAGATTGCCCAATCTTGAACCTCAACATGCCCCGCCAGTGCAGCATTGTTAGCCATAATAATATGATCACCTAATCGACAATCGTGGGCAATATGAACATTGGCCATCAGCATATTGCTAGACCCTATTTTTGTTAGTGAAAAACCCATTTCTGTGCCACGATGAATGGTGACGTATTCGCGAATAATGTTGTCATTACCAATGACTAGGACAGAATCTTCCCCTTCTTCGTAAGAAGCATCTTGTGGATCTCCACCGATGAATGCAAACGGATAAATATGATTGTATGAGCCAATTTTAGTAGGGCCATGGATTACCACATGAGATTCTATAATGGTGCCAGAACCAATTTCCACATTATCACCAATAACAGCGTTAGCATGTATCTCAACATTCGGTCCGATAGTGGAATAATCGCCTATACAGGCACTTTTGTGCACAATGGCACTAGGGTCTATGTTTGCTACTTCGCTTATAGTTGTTTCGTCAATAATCATAATTTCTCGATGCTAGTCTTAGCCATTTTGTCGCCTCCGTTTGGTCTTTAGTTGTTCCTATTCCAGAGATTAGCATGCCACCCAATGTTCTTTGTGCGGCTGAATCTCCAGCCATAGCTTTGTTTTTAGTTGTTAAAAACTCATATCGTTTTGTAGATTCGATATGACCTTGTTTTGATGCTTTGTGATACCAATGAATAGCTTTATCTACATCCTTTACAATATCTCCAGCACCTTCGTGAAGTATGATTGCCAAGTAGAATTGTGCTTTTTTATAACCTTGCAAGGCTGATTTATTAAACCAATAGTAGGCCTTATTTAGGTCTTTAGTTAGGGCGTCACCAACATAATAAATACCGCCAATGATGTATTGTGATTCTTCATTGCCTGATTGAGCTTGTTTAAACCATTTGGCCATCTGGGAATAGTCTTGCTGAACGCCAAAGCCTGCCTTATACAATGCACTGAGCCGCTTCTGTGACTGTTTATGCCCCTGGATGGCCAATAATTGGTGATACCTAACAGCAAGTTGATTATTAATCTGAGCGCCTATACCTTTCCTAAACATCTCAGCAACTCTGTATTCTGCTTTGTAGTAGCCATTAATTGCTGCTAACAAACACCAGCGAAATTCTTGTTCTTCATTCTTAGGTATGGATTCACCCTGTCGAAACATCTCTGACAATCTGAATTGGGCTTCACTGTCCCCATTCTTAGCCAGTGCGTAATCATCTCTAGCTATGCTGATGACGTGTTCACATTGGTAATCTAGTTTCTCTAAAGAGGTTTTGGCTGCTATATGACCTTGTGTGGCGGCCATAAGATAGTATTTAAAAGCAAGTCTATTGTCTTTTACTAAACCAACAGCATTCTGATACATTAACCCAAGTGTGTACATAGATGACACATTGCCACTATCAACAGCATGAATATGATGCTTAATAACCCTGGAGTACCATTGTTTGCTTCTTTGCTGATCTCCCTGTTGAGCATAGATAAAACCAAGCTGTGACATTGAATCTAAGGACTGCTGTTTTGCCGCTAACAGGAACCAGGATATAGCCAAGTCCAGATTATTTTTAAGGTGCCACCCGTATTGATAGCTCAGTCCTAATTGATGCTGAGCTTTATCAAAGCCATTCTTAGCAGATTTCTTGAGCCAGCCAATCTTTTCATCATGCCTGTTCTCTTTATCAAAGAATTTAAATAATTCATATTGAGCATCGGATTCACCTTGTTTGGCCAGAAACTCTAAATCATTAAATGTGATTGTCGTGCTCATAATAATCAAACTCTATATTAATCTTTCTCATTCCTCAACTCCTCTTCTAGGTCATCAATCATATCATCAAACTGAAAAAGAACACGACCACACCATACTTCAAAAGAATGCATATTTATTCTCAATTCTTCTAATAACTCTTCTTTTGTCTTCTTACCTTTTGTTCTAAAGTTTCCCTTGTATTCTATTTCGTATATCTCTTTCATGATTAACCCTCCACTGTGTAGTAAGTACCACCTGCACGTATTCTAAAGATTGTATTTAAATTGATTATTGTGTATTGGTGCCTGGTAGCTGCATAGACAACTATATCTGTCTTATTGACACCACTTTTAAGCTTAGATGTAGAGCCTAATCTACAAGTCATTGTTCTTAGTGTGCCGTCCTTCTTAGTGAAGTCAACAGTAAAGAATTTACCCTTGGTGCTGTCGATTAATCTAAGCAGTTTCGTTATATCTATTATTTCGATTGTCATTATTTGACCACCCTTCTTTTAGGTGTTTTTGCTTGTCGTACGTCCATATAAAATGGGTATTTTCCAATGCCCTTGTCAATCTTTTTATGGTCAGTTACCACAACTCCTTTTTTATCTATTGCACAATAATAAGTAACCATTACTCTTCCTTGTTTCTTGGTTTTGGTTATTACTTCAAACCTCTTGCTCATCTTCATTCATTTCTCCTTCATCTTCTAAGTAAAAGACCATTACGTTTATGTTTCTAGTAGGGGATCCAGCTGCAATATTTAGTACATCTTCCTTCGTAAAACCAATGCTTTCAAGCTTCCTCCCTAGGTTTAAGTTCTGCAGATTAAGTCGATTGTTTTCTCTTTCGGACATGAACTCATCCTCATCAGCAAAATCAATTCTTGTAGATACTGCTGGGTTATTCAGTTGATTACCAGTGTATTTGTCATTACTATCTGACCAAGTTGATGATAAAGATAGCGATTTGGAAACTTTATCTACTAAGAGAGATATATTTATATTGTCGTCAGTCTCTCTAAAAATTGAGTCTATATCGCTTGTATCAAGCCCTAAGTCAGCCAATAACAAGTAACAATTGTCAACAGCGTTAGTACCAACAGTTACAGCCCCCATTACCCGTTCTGCACTTTCTAAAAGAACCTCTTTTAGTCTTTTTATTCCAGGCGGATTTCCCTTAAGAATCAGGTCGCATTCATCACTATCAATGCCCAACTTACCAAGGAAATCAAACAGATGGCCTAAGTTATTCTGGTCTATGAATACAGAATTAGTTGCATCTTCAATTGCATAAATTACCCCTTTGTCGATACTGATTTTTTCACTCATTTGACCCTCCTAAAAAGATCTTTCAACACTGCAAGAAGAGCAAGAGTAAAAAACAATACTACTGTTGCAGTCAATATAGAAAATATGAAGTAGACAAGGGTTGTTGCAGGAGTATCTGACTTTAACTCCTCAATTTCTGCTTGTTGATCCTTTAGTTGCTTAACAACAGATGACAGACTATGTGATCTATCAATATCATTTTCAAGCTGTTTGATAATTTTCTGGTATCTGGAAATTAAATCATTGTATCCACCTATAAAACCCTCTGTTTCTAGCCGAATTACTCGATCTCTTAATTCGACCAACTCCAGTTGATACGTACGTAATAGCTCAGTCTTTTCTTGATTAGGCTGTTCAATGGGTTTTACAATTTCTCCATTGACAGTCTGTGTGGTAAAAACTATGGTGAATAATAAGACTATATAAGCGTTTCTTTTATAGTCTATTTTTTTGAATAGGTGATAAAGAGGTGCGTAGAATAATGCTCTACTAATAGCCTCTTTATCGTTACCCTGACACCTGCTTACCAAGGAGAGGAAAGTATTTTCCAGGTGCCAAGATTCGTTAATATCTTTTCTTAGTGTCATAAGGTTCTTTAATTGAATAACCCATATCTCTTAGTTCTGTACTTGAACAAACATATCTTAAATATCCATCACTACTATAAGTAGTTGCATCATTTTTGTAAGCAAAGTGTTCAATTTCTAAATCAATACTGTAGTCAGGGCCGCGCCAATTATCCTCACCATAATCAAACATAAAAATCGTACCGTCAGCAATGGCTAAAGATTTCCATTCAGTAGTAAACCCATAGTCTTTAATTGGGCCTTCCATAGCTAAAAACGTTGTGTTTAGACATGATGGTAAGAAAGGAAATAATGGCCTTTTACCTGAAGCTATGAAAGTATCACTGGTAGTCATCCTGCTGTTCTTGTAACGATCTGAATGGCCATTTATATAGGATTCAAAGAAATTCGATTTATCGGTATTAAGACTAATTTTGATGTTTGTGTCAAAGTCAAGAGGATAACCACGACGATACATTTCTGTCATAAAATCAATACTAGTCTCTGCATCAAGCCAGCCAAACTGATGCAACATAGACTTTGTTCGCAGGTACTGATTTCTCTCAAATTTACTTGTAATTTTCTTCATGTGACACTCTCCATGGTTGAGAACGTTGTCGATAGATGTTTATTGAATGGAGTTTTTAACTCATGCAGTTCTATCTGGTATTTCTCAAGCAATCTGCCCTTGTCCTGCCCAAGCTGAATCTCTGCATGCGCAGCAAAAGATGCTGTTAGTAGTAAGGTTATGTAGAAACTATTCATAGGAGTACAAGATAGTGAATAATGGAAAATTCATCGAGTGTTAATGGTATTTTTTTCATCATTAGCTTTATTTATGCAATACTGAGATTTTATTGAATCTACGGGTGTTACTTTTTTCATAAAGTTTGTATATGTTAATAATGTCCACATATTTACCATCTACGATTAAAGATTAAGAAATATTTATCATTGCTTTGAATCGTTCCATTAGCAACAGATTCTATCTCATCATCGGTTATTCCCAGATTATGTAAAAATTGATATAAATTATTAATCCTAAAGTCTTTGACAGCATTACTACCCATTGTGCCATCTACTTCATTAGACAAACTATCGCTACTTAAAAAGTCAAAATCTAATTGTTCGCACTGGCATTCTCCTTTATCGAAATTTGGCGCAACAGGAGTAATGCTTTTCGATGATATCCTGCTGAAAACTCGTTCTAAGATAAGCCTGGTGTTAATGCTGATATTGGCATTCATTGTCTAGGTACCAGCCTAATTTACGACGTGTTACAATAATCTCTTTGCCAAGCCCTTCTTTTATCTTATTTAATTTTCTACGAATTCCAGCTATGTGGGAGTAGCAAGAGTAGCCTCCACTGCAGATATCGCCATTGCGGTCAAGTCTAAGATTAAGCACACGAGTTTCGATTTCTCTCTTTGTAATCAACTTTCGTTGGTGATGTATGAGATAGTGAAAAATGGCGAATTCAGCGGGCGTTAATGGTATTATTTTGTTTTCAATTGATGCTGTTAATATGTTGTTATTTACCTCAAATTTATGGTTCTGGACTTTAAAAAATTCTACTTCTGGCATACTATCTCTCCTGTTTTTATTTAATAGTTGGATACCATTTTCAACATTAAACATCACTAGATATTAAGACTTATTATTAATAAGTCTTAATAATTATTTGCACTCTAAAAGTTATAATGATCTGATGAAAATCCTAATTATTGAAGACAATGATAGATATAGCTATCAGTTAAATCTTAAGCTTAAATATTCTGGTTTTGATACACAAGTAGAAAACACCTGTGAATCTGGATTGTCTTATTTTGAGGATAATCAACATAATGTTGATGCAATATTGCTTGATGTTAATTTTAAAAAGAAAGGTGAGGGTTTAATTCTCTTAAAAAAGATTAAAAATATATCTAATGTATGGGTGGGTATCATGAGTCAAGAATTTACTCACGATGAAAGTGCTGACTCTTTGGGGTGTGATGCTTTTTTTTCTAAAACAGTTACTGATATAAATCGACTCACAATAAATTTACAAGCGCTAGTTGAATGTAAAGCCATTCCCAGATCAAACAGTAAATGTAAATTTTATTTAATTAATAATCAATTTTATTTAAATGACGCCCTATTTTCGTTAGATGGGATAGAATTCGAGATACTTAAATATTTATATGACAGGGTGGATAAGGTTAATCCTGTTACTAAATATAACATCTCAAAGGAGTGTGCAGTATCGAACGACAGTGTGGCAGTGCATGTCTCGCATATTCGAGACAAACTACCTGCCATATGCTCAAGAATAATTATTAAAACACATTTTGGCAGGGGTTATAGCTGCCCATTTGGCCCATCAGAAGAAAAGAAAAGAAAATAAATTCTAATATTATTATGAATACAATCAAATTAACAAAATATATATCAATAGGATTTATCGCCCTGTCATTAATTTCAATAACGGGGTATATAGCTCAACAAATTAAAGACCAAACCAAAACAGATCTTGAGGCTCACGTAGTAAATAAAGATCAAATTATAGATGGTCTCACAATAGAATTGCTGCAAGCCCATAACAACAATGCCAATTATGCAGAAACAGAGCTTGGTGCTTTTTTAGAGGGGCTTGATCTAATAAGCAAACAAAAAAGTATTATCAATCTACGAAAAGAAATTGATGTTTTACAATCAAGGACTGACTCAGAAAGAACATTTATAGAGTCCGTTTCTATATTATTAATTTCTATTGCCTCCTTGATATTTTTCACTCTTATTCTATTGATAAATAAACGCAATAAAGATAAAAATATATGGCTCCACTCATTAGCACACCAATTACGAAATTCCATATCCCCCATATCTTTAGGCTTTGAAAATCTAAAACTTGAGCTATCTAAAGATGATCGTGATAAAGTTCTTAATGCGCTCTCTGATGATATAAGAAAATTAGAATCTTTAACTAGCAAAATGCTTAAACTTTTTACATTAAAACAAACAGGCAGTATTTCAAAAAAACCTGTTAATCTTGGGTCGTCAATCAAAGGAGTCATTGACCACCTAGAGCTTCAAAATAAAAAGGAATTAACCCTATCTTTTTCTACTAATGTCGACAAATCACTAATATCCGGTGATGAAGATTTAATTAGACAAGTGTTTATTAACTTGATCAATAATGCAATGGGCTTTAGCTATCCTAAAGGCGAAGTATCTATCGAAATATCTAAAGAAAGATTGTTTACTATTGTCAAAGTTATCGATCAAGGTATTGGAAATATTGATAAAGATAAAATTTTGATTGATGGAGCTGTTTATCCTTCCAAAAAAGTTGGTGGAAGCAATACTGGGCATGGGATAGGGTTGAAGCTCGTTAGAAGGATTATGAAACTACACGGCGGGAAATTCGATATTAATAATAACAAAGATGGCAAGGGAGTAACTACTACAGTTACATTTCCCCATTAATTTAAAGCTCTGAAAATATTATTAGCACTCTTCTGAGAACACCTTTGCGTGCTTAATAACTTCTTTGTACCATTTACAAGCCTCCTCAAGATTCTGTTCAGTACCCTCACCATTAAGATACATTTCTGCTAGCAGGTATTGAGCCTCCTTGCCAATCTCAGAATACCCACTATTTTCAGCAGCCTTCTTGCAGTACTTAAAGGATTCTGCATAATCTAGCTCACCATAATCAATGTTGCGATATATTTTAGCTAACTCGTAATCTGATTCCACAGCCCACCTAGGGCTTTCAGAGTGTTTTTTGTAGCAGCTAATCACTTTTTTCCAATCAGCCTCAAGGGGGTAGCCGCCTCTATAAAAATAGGCCATATTGTGATAATACGAAGGGTCGTTATTGGCCGCCTTCTTAGCGAGATTTAATGCTATCACCGTATCAACCTCAATATACTCAGTGCCATACATATAAACCAAACACAGATTCCATTGTGCAACAGCAATAGTATGTGGTGATTCATTAGAAGTAATTACTTCATTGTAAAGATTAATAGCCTCAATAGTTTCATCTTCTATATAAAAATTAGCTAGTGCAATTTTGGCGCTAGCATCTCCTAGATTGGAATACTTAACCATGCCAGCAATTGCTAACTCTTTTTTATCTTCATTATTACTCTTTAAAAACTCAGCGGCTAGATGTGCAAAATTCATCATACATTCCTCCCAATCCCAAAAGAAATCTTCTTGTTTTGGATGTGCGACAGCTTTTTCATACCACTTCCATGCAAGGAAATCGTCCTGTTCGATTAGCCCAGAAACACCGTCTTGATAAAATCTAGCTAAACGATGCTGAGCTTCGGCATGTCCATTATTTGCTGATTTTTTGCACCAATAAATTGACTGTTCATTTTCAGATTCAGAATCTCCTAGCATAAAGTAGATTAACAACGATAAGTTGTGTTGAGCGTCAGCATGCCCATGCAAGGCCGCTTCCTGATACCACTTAAATGCTAATTTATTATTCCCAAACTCTTTTTCACATAATTCAGATTCTGGCGCATCTCCATTCTCAAAGGATCCCACATCATATCCATAATAAACGCACTCATAAATTTCCCCTAATTTATTTTGAGAATGGAGATGCGCCAGAATCTGAATTATGTGAAAAAGAGTTTGGA
>JYMV01049652.1_pt1 | contig 10485 bp, 7 predicted proteins | sample 338911 | NCBI WGS metagenome assembly JYMV01 (sample SAMN03354496, study PRJNA234377) | hydrothermal vent metagenome | biome: Deep sea; feature: Hydrothermal plumes at the Eastern Lau Spreading Center, Western Pacific Ocean; material: Seawater | place: Tonga | collected 2009 | depth 2000 m m
TTCAACAGTATAAGTCGCTCGTCCATTAAGTTGTTGCCAACCAGTAAGATCTTTTCCGTTAAATAATAGAATCCATTCTTGATCTTTGGTTTTTGGCCTATTTTGTTCCTGAGTGAGAGGTAAACCTGATAAAACTACCTGTAATGTTAGTATTGCTGTTAACCTTGATTTATCCATTTTCAAAGTGTAGAAAGATCCAATTAGTTTTTTCCCCCTTCTACCTCTAACTATGCTTTCTAATAACTATTGCTTCGAATATAATTCTAGGTCCAAACAAACAAAAGTGACAATGAGATTGTTTCAAACCACTCTTTTTAACCTCATTGAGCTGAATCAAAGGACCAGGAAAAATCACCCGATAATGTGTCCCCCTCTTTCATCTCGACCATACTTTGTCACTTGCGAGGTCGAGATTGGGTAAATGGTTTAGAAAGCTCATTCATTACAATGGCGGCCTCCAAAAAGTTAATCTAACGATCCCTGGTAAGTCTTTGGCGTAGAAGGATTGCCTTTTTATTACGATATTGGTTTAACCGCTCTATTTCTGTGTCATAAAGCTTACCAGTAAATAATTTCTTAAAGCGTTTATTTAGCTCTACTGAACGAGCCAGAAGTTGCTCCAATTGTTTTATCGCCTCAAGGTTATTTTTTTCACTGAAACCAGTTGATTGCACTAAATATTGAATTTGACGAAAACTTAAATAATATTCACGAAAGTCAATTTGTAAATGATAATGAGCGAACTCTTTCGGATTTTTCTTTGGCACAATTTTGGTCAATGCGGCTTGTAATTCTCTTACCTTTGCCAAAGTAACACTTACCACGCGTTTGTTATCAGGAAGCCCCTTTATACCAGATAAAGGTGACGAACCGATGCTAACTTTATTATTCAACGATTCGTCGGTAAGAATATTCCAAAGCCTCTCGGATTCCCCAGCAGTTAATCCAAAACGTCGTTGAGCGTACTGATGGGCAAAGTCTTTGGGTTTGAATGTTTTTTCTTGTTGCACTGCCTCAATAAATCCGAGAGTATTCATTCTAAAAGCATCATTAGGATAGGCATGAGGATATACTTGGCGAAGAGGGAAAATCTCAACTACTTCAGGCCAAAACCATTCATAGCCATATTCACCCGAAGTCGACCACGAGGTTAATACCATACCTTCAAAACCAGATTCTCTTGCATATGAAACATAAACGGCCTGATTTTTCATATGCTTACTCCAAGAGGTAACATGATAATCATCGGGAGATGACCTTATTGAAGAAGCGCCCCAAAATTTCAGTCCGTACTTCTTGATAAGTGTGCGTGGATTTTCACCAAAACGATCAAATTTCCAACCATAGTTCCAATCAATATAAATTACATTCTTTGGCATATCCGCTATTGCATCGGGGTGAGCTAAAATCATATCCGCCCATAACAAGGGCGTTTTGCCTTGCGCAATAACAATCTCAGAAATCATTGTCATGTATTCAACATACAGTTTTGACTTGCCTAATTCTTCACCATCGTCGCCCCACGCTTCTTGACAGCGCTTACAATCTAAAATTCGGGTTTCATCGCCACCGATGTGCACGTATTGTGATTGATGCGTAGATAACATATCGCTATATAACTCAGTAAAAAAATCTCTAGCTACATCCAATCGAGTAGGATCAATTTGAGATAAATTTCTTTTGTCTGCCCGTAAATAAGCATAACGCTCATGCATTAAGATATATTCCGCATGCCCTAAACTTTGCTGTAAAGGGATAACATCAAGCCCTAAACCTTCACTATAATTAATGAATTCAGTTACTTCTTCTCGGCTATAAGCATAGCGATTGGAGATAATGCTATGTTGCTTATAAGGATAAGTCGCTTCCCACTCCATGATAAGGGTATTAAAACCCAAAGTAGAAATTTCCTTTGCTAGTGCTTTAAGGGTGGGCATTGGCATTATTTGTACTCGTAAATCAACATGGTAAGCAACAACAGAAAAATCATCACTTTTACTTGTTTTGTCGTTGGCATAAAATCCAAGGACAGCGATTGTCCCTTGAGCAGATACGAAGCTGAACAGCAGGAGCAGTATCACGATGTGGTTGCTTCTTTCATCCCGACCGTCCCCCCGTCATTTACCATGTTGTTTCGCATTTCTCTCTTGTTTGAATACTCGTTGACCAAACGTCCGTTTATGGTCAATGGCCGAACTTTTCACCAAAGAAGTCGCCCTCGTTCCAGGTAGGACGCTGATCTTCCATCGCTATCCGGTAACCAATACGTGCACCGGCACGTGAGAACCTCAGCGCTGTCTCCCATTCAATCGGTTGAGACAGATCATCCGAAGGCTGATGGTAGTGCTCTGCAAAAAAAAGCATCGAGTACCGCGCGACCGTCCACGGCAGGATCAGAGGAGCCTATTCCCTCTGCCAGGTATACAGAAGGGATCCCCTGTCTTACAAAGGAATATTGATCGCTACGTATGAAATAGACCTGGTCGGGAAAAGGATCGGGGATATACTCGAAGCCCTCCTTTCGAGCCTCTTCCGTAGTGAGACCTTCTAAAGATGAGTGCTCGGCGCCATAACCTGTGACTGTATTCATTGGAAAAAGGAACATCGGCATGTCGATATTCACGTTCGCAACGATGGCGGACGATGGTACGGTTGGATAGTGCGCGAAATAGTCTGAACCAGCCAATTTTTCTTCCTCGCCGGTAACAGCGACGAACACTATCGATCGGCGAGGCGGCACCGACAAGGAGGCAAAGGCGCGAGCTATCTCAATGGTCACCGCTACCCCGAGTGCGTTGTCGTACAGGCCGTTATATATACTGTCACCATCGACCGGTGCGCCGGTTCCAAGGTGATCGAGGTGAGTCGAATAGACGATATACTCGTTTGCCAGGTCCGGATCACGGCCGCGCAAAATGCCAACAACATTCGGACTGGTGATGCGCTCATGTTCCGCCCTGCGGTACATCGTAACCTCAATGCCCAGAGCCGTAGACAAGGGTCGGGCTTCGTCCGCCGCATCGAGCGCTTCTTCAAAAGTCAGTGACGAGCCTTCGAACAGTTGCTCGGCTGAATGTCGATTGAACTTTGCATCACCCTGAAGTTCCGGATGAAAGTCGGCAACCTCGCCACCCTCGTCAATCCAGGACATGCCTGGTTGTGTGCCCAGGTTTTGCGTCCAATTTTCCCATGGGTCTAGTCTTTCCGCTAGGCGACTCATTAGCCCGATTTGGCCAATCGCGCCGCGCCTTACCAATTCTGCGGCCTTGGTCCTGCCGGATGAGTAGTAAGCACGTTCCGTGGACGGGAACGTGGCAGGCGCGCCTGAGAACGTTGCGACAATTTTTCCGCTAACGTCGATTTCATCAAAGTCCGAGTAACCAAACTCGGGAGCATGTACGCCAAAGCCAGCAAAAACCACCTCGCCACGAATTCGGTTCTCTGCGCGCAACCGGTCAGCGTAGATGATCTGGTCTTTTGCCCACTCCAGGTCCACGTCACCAGTGCTTTTGTGCAACGTAACACCGGAATTTTCAACGTCAAGCATTCGCGTGATGAACGGAACCTGCTGCAACCATTCTTCCGTTCCGCCAGGCTCCAATCCCATAGCGGCAAACTTGTCGGCTACATACTGAGCCGACTCGTTATAACCCCGGCTGCCAGTCATACGACCCTCGCGTTCATCAGCCGCAAGGTAGTTTATTGACGACTGTATGTTGTCGCGAGAAATAGCGGCTAACGCAGTATCAAAACCGCTTTCTGCACTGCCATTCTCAGGAATTTTATTCGAGACTTTAGAGCAGGCGAAAAGTAATAAAATGCTCGCCATCGTGATGAGTGTCCGCATTTGAATTTGTCGTGTGACATTCATTTCTATGGTCTCCCTAATTTCTTTCCGTGATTGTTTATTCGATTACCTTTCTTGGATGAGGTTCTACCGATTTTGCTGTTGTTTTCCAGGCACTGCGAAAGACATAACGGATTGCATAGATTACTGCACAAGCGCCAACCAGCGTGACGATGGTGGCGGCTTCATTGAGTGGCACCTGCAGTAGTAGCCAGCCCACAATGGCACAACTTAGTAAGGGAATTACTGGCCCGAATGGCAGCCTGAACTCGCCGTCTTTGGGCAATCCGTCACGCTGGCGTAAACGCAGCACTGCAAGGATGACCCCGAGGTCGACGAGCAGCAGTGAGCCGGTTGCCACAATGGCCAAGTACTTGAATGTGCCACTTAACGCGAACATACCAATGACTACAGCGAAAAAAATAATCGCGATGTGGGGCGTCTTGTACTTCGGATGCACCTTTCCAAGAAACCTCGGCAGGTTGTTGTCCAGCGATGACGCGAATACAATCCTGGGTCCCCCCAGCAGGTCACCGCTGAGATTGCTGTAGATAGAAATGACCACGCCCGCGATCAGCATCTTTCCGCCCCAGTCGCCGAACACGGCGGTCGCAACCGCCACCAGAGGTGCTTCGGTGTCATTTGCAAGCTCGGGCCCGAGCACGCCTTGCGCCACTGTTTGCAGGCCAACGTAGAGCAGAAGAATTCCGCCCAGACCGAGCAGTAGTCCGAGCGGCACGGTCTTCGAAGGGTTTTGTATTTCGCCACTAGCGTTCAACGCGGATTCGGCCCCGTTAAACGCATAAAATAATAGGATCGTACTCGCACCGATGCTTGCAGCGGAAGGCCACTCGGGAATGGCCAGGTACTCGATGTTAATCACAAATAACCCGGCGCCAAGCAGTAAGAGTAGCGGCACCAGCTTGGCCAACGTATTGAATATGTATAAACGCACTCCCGCTTTAACGCCCCGAACGTTCACAGCAGCCAGGAATGTCAACAATGCTATGATGAATACTGCGCGCGGGATGGACTCACCCAGGATTGGAACCACGATGGCAATTGAATCGACCATGATTACCGTGATCGCAGCGTCCGCCAGCGCGGAGTAACCGAACCAGAACAGGATCGACGCGATAAATCCGACAAATGGACCGAATGCTTCCTCGACGTAGGCATAAGCACCGCCGCTACGCGAGACACGGCTACCCACCTCAGCGAAACACAGGAAGACAAGTGCAACCGTGACCGAACAGATCAGGTAAGCAAGTATCGCTGCCGGCCCAATCATCGCGGCGACGAGTCCCGGCATCACGAAAATGCCGGCCCCGACCACCATGTTAACGACACTCAATCCCAAGGCACCGGTGCCAATCACACGTACCAGTCCTTCGTCTTGCACGCTATCCGATACGGCCATGGATTACCCCTTGTTGTTCTTATCGTCGGCAGACATTATATCTCTTCAAACGGTTTAAAGGCGATCGCGCGCCGTGTGCAAATAGTAGTCGATCACCTCTCCAGTGGTATCAATCACGTGGATGCCAGGGTAGCGGATCGTCGTGGGACAAATGTGACCCGGCACCGCCAGCAAATAGTCTCCCACACGAGGTAGTTTACCTGGGATCCGGAATACCCCGTGCTCTTCGCTCTGCTGTATAAATTGCGCCTTGTCTTGGTCAAGCAGGTAAGCCCTTTCCTCAACCGGAAGATCTGAACTGATTCCCTTGGATCCCAGATCCGTGGTGATCGTCCCCGCGTCCGGATGTCGGTCAACCACTTGGGTCAAAATCAGGGCAGCCCAGCGAAACGGCATGTCTGGCATCGCCGTACTGTAGCCAGAATCCCAGTAAATAAATGTCCCCGGTGAACCGTACATGCCCTCTGTGCGTGCGTAGTAAGCGAACGAAAAGGAGCCCCCGGCAACCACGCACGGAACAAGCATTCCTGCCGATTCGATCTGCTGTTTAAATTCCTGAAGCGAATCGATGTTTCGCTGCGCTGCCGCCTCGCGTTGAACCACGTCGCTAAAGTTATCGTGTCCATCGTACAAGTGAAATCCGGATGGATGTAAAAACTGGTCTGCGTCGATTTTCCGATACAACTTTGCAGCATCCGGGCCGAATCCAATCCCCGTACGGTGCATGCCAGCATCCAGATCCAGCATCGCGCACAACGTCTGTTTTCGGCGTGCGGCGACGGTAGCTAGCACGTCGAGGTGAAACGGGGTACTGACGATGGTGGCGACCCACGCGTCTGGGTAGGACGAAGTCAGGTCGCAGAGACGCTCGATCTTTCGCTTTTGGACCTGAGGGTACGAGAGTATCGCCTTGCGTGCTCCGGCCTGTAGCACCATTGCCAGTTCCTTCAACGTGGCGCACTTGAATCCGTCAATTCCAACCTCGACCTGTTTGCGCGCGACCGCCTCCGATTTGTGTGTCTTGACATGGGTTATCAGATTCTGGCCTCCGCCCACCACCTCGCAGACACTTCGAATATTGTGGTCCATCATATCCTGGAAGAGCAGCATGGCCGGCGTTTCCAACGAGTCCGGATCTACGATACTATAATCTTGGCTGGTGATCATCGATGCATTCCTTAAAAGTCGATGTACTGGACTTGACTCATTTTTTGAGCCGCTTCGAAAATCGCACCCGCTACCATCAGATCCTGGATTGCAATTCCGGAGCTATCAAAGATGGTGATCTGGGAATCGGAAATTCTGCCGGGTGATTTTCCAAGCGTGACCAACCCCAAAGCACAGATGTCATCGGCCGAGTTTATGAGTCCATCATCATAGGCATGCTGAAATTCACCGATAATGATGGATTGTTGAGGGTAGTCGGCAAACAGGCTCGACCGTTTCAAAATAGCCGTATCGAGTTCATGCTTGCCCTTGTCATCAGCACCCATAGCCGAAATATGAGTTCCTTCTCTGATCCACTCGTCCCGGACAAGTGGTAACTCCGAAGGCGTAACGGTAATGACAACATCTGAGCCACGCACGGCATCTTCCGCACTCGTGAATCGGATATCGATGTCAACGTCCTGCAAGCGATCAGCTATCCAGCTGGCTCTCGCCTCAGATCGTGTGGAAATTTTGATCTGGGAAAACGCCCTGACTTCGGCCACTGCCCGAATTTCTTGTTCGGCCTGAAGGCCGGCACCGATGACACCCAGCACCGCTGCTTCGGCACGAGCCAGGTTGGAGACTGCAATCGCGTTCGCGGCAGCAGTCCTGTAACCGTTTAGATAGGATGCGTTCACTAATGCTTTTGGGAATCCGGTCTCCGGATCGAGCAGCAAGATCGTCGAACCATGAGCAGGCTGGCCCTTATCGAAATTGCCGGCCCAGTATGTGCCACACTTGAAGCCAACCATTTCATTCTCAATGTCAATACCCGACTTAATGGCAAATGCTTCACCATTATGCAGGCCAGTGCCAATGACGACATCGAACACCCGCGAGCGATGAACTGCAACGGCTTCGAATGCGGCGCGAACTGCATCAAAAGCAAGCTGACGAGTCACAATTTTCCGGACCGTCTCCTCAGAAATTAATGCAAGTTTACCCATCGCTTGCGTCCTGGACTTGGATCGTTTTGTTATTCAATTTAACTGTACCTGAGCATTCGCGATTCCAATTGGGAATTAGCAATTCGACGAGCAGGAGTTTGACTTCGAAGGCGTTTTTCAACCGGTTCTCCTTCGAAAAAAATGGTGACTTTTAAATCAGGCATTGGGTCTACGCGATGATCTTTTTGAACACTTCCAGATTAACATTCCGTCCACAGACAACCGCGACCACTTTCTTACCTTTGAATCGCTCTTTTCGTTTTAGCAGACCCCCAATGCTCAGCGCGCCTGACCCTTCGGTCACCAGACGATGTTGTTCGAACAACAGTCGGATGGATGCCTCGATCTCTTTTTCCGTGAGCAACACAATCTCATCCACATAACGCCGACACAAATCCAGGGTAATGCTGTCCAGATCTATGCCGCCGGCGCAGGTATCCGCCAGCGTCGGCTGGGTGTCCATCTCGACCATCTTGTTGGTGCGCATCGATTCATACATGACGGGGGAGTTCGCTGGAGAGACGCCAAAGGCTTCTACATCGGAGTTATGAGACTTCAACCAACCCGCCGAGCCGGTCAGCAATCCCCCTCCTCCACAGGCTAAGAAGGCCGCGTCCAGATCGGGAAGTTGCTGCGAAATCTCATAGCCGCAGGTGCCCTGACCACCAACTACGATGGGATCGTTGTAGGGCGACACATAGATCTTGCCTTCTTCATCCCCCACTCGCCGGGCCTCCTTCTCCGCATCCCAGGCGACTTCGCCATGAATGACCAGATCCAAGCCATGAGACCTCAGCAGCCCCAGACGTGATGGCTCGATATCCTTGGCCACGTAAATGGTGGCGCGACGATTTCGAATCCGCATGGCCTCGGCAACGGCAAGGGCGTAATTCCCCGTAGAGGCTGAGACAATGCCTCTGTCCAGTTCCGCTTCGGTGAGCGAAAGGATCTTGTTGATGGCACCGCGAAACTTGAAAGAGGAGGTTCGCTGCATCGAATCCAACTTTAACCAGACTTCACCCTCGATTTTATCGCTGAGATACATGGAGTGCTCAAGAGGTGTGGGCAAAAGGTGATCCTGGCATCTCTCGTTCGCCTCTCGGACCAGCTGAGGCACATCTAGCTGTGGCTGGCTTTCGTTCGTCATGTTTGATCTCCCAAGCGCAAGACCTGGTTGACCATCTTGGCGATGATATACTGAACGCCTAACAGTGCACCCACTTCAACTGCACATTCATCGTAAGTCAATGTATACTGTTATTGAAAGAAAATCAACTTTCCAGAACCGGCTCAAGAATGCGAGTGGGAAACATACCCTAGACCTATCCCCCTGGAATTAAGGGGCATGGGGGTGCAAACAGGTTGAAATTGAAGTGTGTCCTTACAAATCGTGTCCCTAAAATGGTATTATAAGAATTTATTCGACCTTATTTGATCAACCTACGGACAGATAACGGGAAAGTCAATTAGGAGGTCTAGAAACAAGAAAGCCCCCGTGAGGAGGCTATTTGAGCCAGAGGCGTTTCATTGAGCTAGAGCGAACCCTGGCGTCCCATCGTTGCCAAGTGCACCGCGTCTCTGAGCATCGACGCTGCTGTTGGCACGGGTTCACGCTCCCTCAATTTGTGAAACGATTTTCCGTAGATATCACTCTGAATTTCAACTGCCATCTCCCAACCGATGCAAGTGCCCAGAAAGCTCGCGATTGGCACAGGCGTAGGCTCAACCCGGAAACGCCAATCGTCATCAATGCGTTCGGCAGTAGCCAAGAGTTTGAGCACTGAGCCTTCCCGACGGCACTGCTGCAGCCGATCAGGCTGCACATTCTCAATGCCACTCACGCTCACATCAGCGAGCGTTATCATCGTGCCCGCGGTGCTGTTCGCGGCGATGACGAGCTTGGCGGCAGTGTCCCAGCCGCCAACATCGATGCTCGGATCAGCTTCCGCAATCCCTCGTTCTTGAGTTTCGCGGAGCGCGTCTGCATAGCCGCGCCCCTTGAGCATTTCTTCCAGAATGAAATTCGTCGTACCGTTGAAGATACCTCGGAAGCCCAAAATTTTGCCGCAAACCATGTCACGCCTGACGATGTTAAGCACAGGAAGCCCGCCACAAAACGTTGCGCTGTAGAGGATACCCACGTCGGCGTCGGCCGCGAGACGATCAAGCTCCGCTTGAGCAAGCGCCAATGGGGCCTTGTTGGCCAATACGAGGTGCAGCCCGTGCTCCAGACCTGTCCTACAATTCGAGAGGCCTGGATTCCCCGTGTTGAGGTCAACCGGTGACGCTTCCAGGAGAATCTCGCATTGGACGCTGTCGAGCGCTACCGCCAGGGTCAGACCTTCGTCAAACTCACGTAATTCACGAAGCTTCAATCCACACACTTTGTGTTCCAGCAAGCGGGGGAGATCGAACCCATCATCACTGACCGCGACACCGCTGCTGTCAATGACACAATGGACGCTGAAGGCAAGGCCATACTTCTCTCTAAGCGTGTCCTCGCGCTCAAAGAGAAGCCTGAGGAAACGGCGTCCTACGTTACCCAATCCGACTAGGGCCAACCCAACTCGCTTCATCTGAGACTCACGTTTGGGAATTGGTTCACTTTCTTGATCAAAGAGGACTACTCCACAATAAATATCTGTCCACTCAGGCAGCCTTCTACCGCCTTGCTGTAGGCCAGACCCACCGCTTCGTTCGATACATGCTCATGGCCATGAAAGAAACCATCGTATTTTGCTCGACACACTTCCAGTACTTCGGGACTAACAGCGTTGATGCGAATGCCGCGAGGCATATCAACCGCAGCCCCTCTCACAAAACCATCCAGTGCACCATTGGCGGCGGCGGCACACGAACCACCCCGGATCGGATCACGGTTCAACACACCGCTAGTCACGGTGAAGGATCCACCATCATTCACGTAATCGAAACCCTCCAACACCAGGTTGACCTGTGGTAGAACCTTTTGATTAATGCCCTTCATGAACTGTTCACTGGTCATTTCATGAACCGCACCAAAATGAACCTGACCGATAGCGCTCACCACGGCATCAACATTG
>JYMV01000569.1_pt1 | contig 10483 bp, 9 predicted proteins | sample 338911 | NCBI WGS metagenome assembly JYMV01 (sample SAMN03354496, study PRJNA234377) | hydrothermal vent metagenome | biome: Deep sea; feature: Hydrothermal plumes at the Eastern Lau Spreading Center, Western Pacific Ocean; material: Seawater | place: Tonga | collected 2009 | depth 2000 m m
AAAAGAGCCCTCGGAAACAAAAGAGCCCTCGGAAACAAGCGCCACCTAAATTCCACATTCATTGCAAGGACGTCTGCACCACGTCTCTTGCCCACAAACATTGAAATCAATTCCCGGAGGAGGAACGCGTAAGATGGCGGAGATTACTGCGGTGGCGGTTAAGGCCTTACGAGATAAAACCGGACTGCCCATGATGGAATGCAAAAAAGCACTCGTTGATGCTGACGGCGACCAGGAACTGGCGGTTACGAAACTGCGTGAAAGCGGTGCTAAAACCATGGCGAAGCGCGCAGACCGGCAAACATCATTTGGTAGATTCGGTATTTACACCAGCATCGCTCCAGGTGCAGGAGCCATGGTAGAACTCAAGTGTGAAAGCGCCCCCGTCACTCAGAACGAAGATTTTATTCAGTTAGCCAATGACTTGGCTGAACAACTGGCTACCAAGTCTGACATCACGACTGCCGACGAGTTGCTGGATCAAACCTCCCCCACCCAAACGGAGAAAACTCTCCGGGAGGTCAAGGATGATCTCTTTAACCGCATCCGCGAGGTTTTCAACATTGGTAGAATGATTCGAATCGACGGCCCGTGCGGAGGTTACAGTCACAATGCTACAACAGTTTCTGGCGCTATCATGCATATTGAGGGGGGAAATGCCGAAGCTGCCAAAGATATCTGTATGCACATTGCTGCCCTCAGCCCCAAGGCCCTTCATACGGAAGAACTCGACCAGGAACTGGTGGCGAAAGAACGAAGTATTCTGACAGAACAAGCTCGCCAGGAAGGAAAACCCGACAACATTATCGAGAAAATGGTCGAGGGAAGGATGCGTAACTTCTATGCTCAACACGTGCTGACGGAACAATCTTTCGTTAAAGATGACAGTGTCACCGTGGGTAAGTTCGCCAGTAGCCAAAATATGACGTTGAAGAAATTTGTGCACTGGGTGCTAGGTGACGACAATCAGCCAGAAGAGGCTTAGAGCCTTCCTTCCCAAAGAAACTATTTCCAGAACTTGGCACGACTGGATGTGAATTCGCAGATCCATTCATGATTCAATTGACGGATTTGAGGTTCACTTTACTCGCACCAATGTCAAGTCCTCGTCAAAAACAGGAACGGAAAGCAAAGGTCTGCAAGGATGGTCCCCCATACAAAGCCCCGATTTAAGCGTGTCATTCTCAAGCTCTCCGGCGAAAGTTTCAGTCACACCGGCGAGCGCGGAATCAGCATGCAGGAAGTATCTAGCATCGCCAGTCAGATACTTCTCGCAAAGGAAATAGGAGCGCAGATCGCCATCGTGATTGGTGGCGGGAATATCCTTCGTGGAGCGCAGTTCACGCATACCAGTGTCTGCATCCAAGAAGCCACGGCTCATTATATGGGCATGCTGGCCACGGTGATCAACGGACTGGCTCTTCAGGATGCGCTTGAATCAATGGGCTGTGCAACACGTCTGATGACTGCAGTTCACATGGATGGCGTTGCTGAACCCTACATTCGCCGACGTGCAAAGCGTCACCTGGAAAAGGACCGCATCTGCATCCTGGCTGCCGGAACGGGGAGTCCATTCGTGACAACCGACACAGCGGCCGCACAACGGGCGTTGGAACTTGAGGCAGAAATCCTGCTGAAAGCAACCCGCGTCGACGGCGTGTACAGTGAGGATCCCGAAAAGAATCCCCATGCGGTACTCTATCGTCACCTGACATACAATCTCGTGCTGCAACGAAATCTCCGTGTCATGGACCATACCGCGATCGCACACTGTATGGAACATAAAATTCCGGTGCTCGTCTTCAACTATCAAACTGAAGGCAACATCCAACGAGCGATCAGTGGTGAAAAAGTGGGCACATTAGTCTCGAGTGAAGCGGCCGAAAAGGAAAGCGAGTGAAACAATGAGTGCCGACGATATCCTCCTCGACACAGAAATGCGCATGGAAAAAGCCATCGAAGTGCTCAAAAACAACTTGGCAGGAATTCGTACGGGACGGGCCAATCCGGGTCTCGTCGACTCATTGCGCGTTGAGGTTTATGGGTCTCCAACTCCTATCAAACAGGTTGCGTCCGTGGGAGCTCCGGAACCGACTCAAATTGTCATACGCCCGTACGATCCCGGTACGATCAAAGATATCGAAAAAGCAGTGATCGCTAGTGATCTCGGTTTGACGCCACAGAGCGACGGACGATTGATACGCATCAACATCCCTCAACTCTCCACCGAAGTACGCCGAAAGATGGTGTCTCGCATCAAAGAACTCGCCGAAGAGGCGAAAGTCGCAGTACGCAATATTCGTCGTGACGCGAACAAATCAGCCGATCAGGCAGAAAAAGATAAGATTCTCGGCGAAGACCAGCGTGACGACGTAAAGACGGAAGTACAGGAGTTGACCAATAAGTTCGAAGCCCGGGCCTCCGAGGCATCAAAGAATCGAGAAATCGAAGTGATGGACGATTGAATCGCTTCCGGGCCACGCTCCCAATCTCTCCTTGAAGACCCCGGTCCACCACTGCATAGGCGCCCCGCAAGGCCGGTGACCTGTTCTGTAATCTCTCTAACGCACGGACTGGCCTTGTTGGAGCCTCTTTCATAGGTCAAACCGCTAGCATCGCCGGGCACCTCTGCCTTGACCGCGCACGCGATTGTTTCTAGACTCCGCCCCCTCAAAAACAAAAAACCTTTGCTGGTGCGCTAGCACTTACTCGGTTAAAGGAGCAACCGACCATGGATCATTCTCACAAGAAACCCAGTGCCAAACGAAAAAAGTTCTGGACGAACCGAGTCTCATTACTGGTGATTGCCTCTCTGGCGGTCACATTCTGTGTCGTGATTCGTTACCTAGGAGGGGTGGAACATGCAGTGGCCAAACCCAAGGCCAAATCCAGTCGAAGCAGGCAGGTAACCGTTGACACAAAAAAACACGGCATCGTTGCGGTGATCAACCAAAAGCCCATCCAACGTAGCGACCTCGCCCGTGAATGCATGAACCGTTTCGGTGAGGACGTACTCGAAACTGTTGTAAACAAGCACATTCTACTGATGGAGTGCAAGCGACGGGAAGTGGTAATCACTAAGGAAGACGTCGAACGAGAAATCACGTCCATGGCAAATAAATTTGGCATCACCGTGGAACATTGGTTGGGAATGCTAGAGGATGAACGAAAAATTGATCCACGACAATATCGCAACGATGTCATTTGGCCAACTCTGGCCTTACGTAAGTTGGCCGCAAAATCAATTACCATCAGTGAAGACGAAATCAAACAGGCATGGGATTCCAAATATGGTCCCAAAGTGAGGGTACGACTGATCGCCTTGACACAGAAAACCAAAGCGGACCAGATCTACCGTCAAGCCCTGGCCAATCCGACAGATTTTGCAGAATTGGCAATGGACCACTCCCAAGACATGAACAGCGCCCCTTACGGCGGCATCGTGCCGCCTATCCGCCGACACATGGGAAGCCCTGAATTAGAACAAGTTGCTTTCAGCCTGAAGCCCGGCCAGATTTCGCGCGTCATCCACGTGGCGAATCAGTACGTGATCCTCAAATGTGAAAAAATCTTAGATCCGACCACGGTATCCGAAAAAGACTTTAAGGTTGTACGCTCCCGCTTGGAAGCCCGTATCCACTCTGCGAAACAACGGGACATGGCAGCAGAAACTTTCAGCACACTGCAGAATACGTCCCAATTCAAAAACATCTACAACAATCCGATCCTGCGTCAAAAAAATCCCGGTGTAGCTGCTACCATCAATGGCAAACAAATCACCATTCGTCAACTTGCCGAGGAATGTATTCTGCGTCATGGCATATCTGTGCTGGATATCGAAATCAATCGTATGCTCTTGCAGCAGGAGTTGAAGCGCAGAAATCTGAGCGTACAACAGGCCGATCTGCATCGTGAAGTTGAACGAGCCGCACGAGCGTTCGGAATTACCAAGAACGATGGTTCGCCCCAAATCAACAGTTGGTTGAAAATGGTCACCGAGGAACAAGGGGTTACTAAAGAGATTTATATGAGTGATATCGTCTGGCCCACGGTCGCACTCAAGACACTCATCGGCACACGGGTTCAGGTAATGGAGAAAGATTTGCGCAAAGGTTTTGAAGCGAACTACGGAGAACGTGTGGAGTGTCTGGCCATCGTGATGAGTGATCAGCGTCGAGCACAGAAGGTATGGGCCGAAGCGCAAAAAGATCCGAACGCAAAAGCTTTCGCCCGACTTGCTTCGATCCATTCCATCGAACCAATTTCTCGAAACAACGACGGGGAAGTTCCCCCGATAGCCAAATTTTCAGGCCAACCGGAGGTCGAGGAGGCCGCCTTTGGACTGAAACCTGAGGAAATGTCCGGAATCATCGTCAGCGGAGACCGCTACATCATTCTTCGCGCTAAAGGTCGAACTCAACCCATCGTCGAAGATTTCACCGCCGTCAGAGATACCCTCTACGAGGATATCCTCGAGAAAAAATTACGTGCCTCGATGGGAAAGGAGTTTGATCGTATTAAAGAATCAGCCCAAATTGACAATTTTCTCGCTGGCACCACGCAGTCAGGCAGAGGCAACAAATTACCTGCCACAGGTCGCCGCGCGGAGCGACCGCGCACACCTCCTGATTCCGTCATTCCGGTCAATGCCACGCAGCCCGTTTCCACTCCCAGACGTAACAGGTAATCATTCGCAGACTTACGGAAATCAATTCCGCGCGCAGGGAACATCCCTTCAACAGGGGCGTCTGTGAACTGTTCTCACCCGCGTCTTCCTCGCGATCACTCTGCATGGGAAGAGATCAAGCATTGGAGCCCCTCGTGTTCCCACCACAAGAACACGTCGTCCGAAACCGATTCTTTCTCACAACCTCAACAGGACATGCCGGGCTTCAACTGGTCTACCTCGTTATGTTGCTGTCCCCTTAACCCGCCCTGGGATGGGCCTTCTCATAGACAGCCTTTAGTCTGGCCGTACTCACGTGCGTATAGATTTGGGTGGTCACTAGACTCTTGTGTCCCAGGAGTTCTTGAACACTGCGGATGTCAGCACCGCGGTCAAGCAGATGGGTGGCAAAACTATGTCGGAGCGTGTGGGGCGTAGTACGCAAATCCAGGCCTGTTTTTTTCAGATATTTTTCCAGCATGCGTGCCACGCTCCGCGTAGTAATTCTACAGCCGAACTTGTTGACAAACACGGGCGCACCACGACCCGTATTTTCTTTTCGGGAAAGGCAACGAACTCCTACCCAGTGTGTCAAAGCCTGGACAGCGTATGAGCCCAGTGGGGCCAGTCGCTCACGTTTCCCTTTTCCACGTACACGAACTAGTCCTTCTTTCAAGTCCAGGTCACCATCGTTGATACCCACCACTTCACTCACTCGTAATCCAGCGGAATATATTGTCTCAAGTATGGCCTGATCCCGTTTTCCTAACGGATCGGCCTGTGCGGGTGCACGTAGCAATTTTCCGATTTCTCGCGTTGACAAGAAATGCGGTAGAGTTCGCACCCCACGGGGGTTGCGCAGAGGTTTGGCCGGATTGTTTTCGACTTGTCCTTCGCGTTGTACAAATCGAAAGAAGCTTCGCGTCGAAGCGAGGCGACGTGAAATCGAGGTGCGGGCGTAACCTGCTTCGTTTAGTGCTGAGACGTATCCCCGCAAGTCAAGTGTTGTTACTTCCACGGGTTGAGGCGAATGGCCAATACTCTCAACCAGGTAGTCGATGAGTGCAATAAGATCTTCACGATAGCTCTTGATGGTCAGCTCGGAAGAATTGCGTTCAACGCGAAGATAGGTCAGAAATCGAGCCAGAGTCGATTGCATGCTAGACGGTTTCGTCCAGATCCAAGGGATCGGTTGACTCCGTGAGGTCGAGACGATTGACTTTGGAAGACTCTGAAGGAGTGTTTTGCCGTACCTTCTGGCTTAGAACTGCGGCGTCGTACCAAGTAAAGCTCAGATCCGGATTGGAAGCGTAGCGACCAAGTCTTCTTAGAGTTTCCGCCCGATTTTGGTCGTCGTACAGAAAGACGTAACGCTCAGACCCCTTCACCAGCGCTAACACGTTGATATCCTGATTCACAGTCCAAGCTCTCCTGGTGTCGATGTGCATGATTGAGGGGCTCACCGACTTGGCAGGTAATCGCTGACAATGCTGAGCCCTATTGGACACCTATCGGCCAACCGAGCAGCGTCACGCCACTCGTGTTTTACTCGCTTTGCCACACCCACAGATTGTTCCGCTTAGATGCAGATAGCAACAGAAGCGGATTAAATATTCGAAATGGTCGGGAGGACCTTGCCACGTCAGAAACGAGCTCAATCACGGAAATAGCAGTCGTTTGGCGGTGCTGTCGTGAACTCAACTCATGCCCGTGCCAACTCTTCACGTACATCTTTATAGGACCGCCATGCCGATGGTCGACAGAACGGTCAGCTACCGGTGGTGGCGGTGCGAGTCTGCCCAACCCGTACCATTCCAAGAACTTTTCTGGTGCGGTAATGACGATGGCATCGGTTCTGCCAACCACGTTAAACAAGTTGCTGGTAGTTCCAGCACTTTCAGACGCAAATGCCATTTCTCCTGAAATCTACTCACTGGTGACCGAAGAATCGACTTGTTAACCGTTTTGAATATTGTGGTGCCGGTCAATTAATTGCTTGCGGTTCTGGTTGGTCGACAACACCGTCAACTTTCCTTCAACAACCAAATCGCTCGAGATAAATCATTCCTCGGCAATTTCCCCAAACAAACCTCGCGCTGATGACACGGGGTGATAACGGATATTGGCTGCAAGGGATTTGACGGCGTCCACCACTCTCCATGGAAAATAGCGTGACAAGTCCGCGACCCGGCCTATTACAACAGCGTCGCCCCTAAGCTGCAGATAACAGGTGGTAGACCGGCAACCGGATGCAATCCAAGTCGATAAGATCTCGATTGGGGTGCTGCAATATACAACACCATGACTTCGACCCGGCTTGCCTGTTATCGAGTTCGAAGCCGTCAAAAAATCCTGCACAGCTAGCGCAGAGATACCGGCACGATTCCAGTTTTATAGCTAGCGGAAAAATTCGATTCCCGCGGTCGTGTTGCTGATAGAAAAATCAAGATGTGAGGCATAAGCATTTCCTGCTTGGAAGAAATGGATCCGGTTCACACAAAATCTCGCAAGCTCGAGACTCCAATCGGCTCGCGGCAGGCAAAAGGTTCACCGTAAACCTTTCCAATGGCTTGACCCCAATAAGCTGCATGGTGATGCAACTGGTCGAGAAAAGTCGTTGGCCCCGTTGACCGACCTTCAATGAATTGGCTCTGATAGCTTCGGAGAGCTGCCAACTTCTGTTCCCAAAACTCGCTAATGTCCACCACAAAATCTGGCTGTGGAACCAATTTCAAGTGTACACAGTAATAGTGGTAGATACGTTCAGGATGAAAAGGTTCCCCAGGCATGTCCGTCTTGGTGAGTTTCGCCCAAAAACGAGCTGCTTCGACCAGTTCTGTAGCTGCCACATGATCCGGATGCGCATCGATCCAATAGGGTGCGAACAACCAGCGTGGTCGAACTTCCCGTATTACGATTGCCAACTTCTTCCGTGCAACTAACGTCGATTCCAGTGAACGGTTCGGCAAGCCCAAGTTCTGTCGCCAGGAGAGTCCCAAAACTTCGGAAGCTGCTGCTGTCTCCTTGGCGCGGACTTCAGGAGTTCCATACGGGGTCGGTTCTCCGTTTGTCAGGTCCAGCACCCCCACCTGCATCCCTTGGGAGATGAATTTCAGAATCGTGCCACCCATCCCAAGTTCCGCGTCGTCGGGATGCGGTGCAATCACAAGTACATCAAGCATCTTTTTTTCGTTCCATTATTTCTTCGGGTCTTCCGCTGATGCAGGTCCTTACTGGCCACAAGCGTTTCGCACAAGTTCCTCTCAACAAAACGCACCGCGACCAAACTACAAGCCTGCAGTTTCACCCACATGCGTGGAAACGGCAAGCGGAATTCCTGGAGGAGACTTGCACGCTTCTGTTGAAGAACCGAGAATCTGAAGTTCGGTGGAACCGTTTCTAGTTCTAGTCACACTAAAATGATGAGTCGCAATTACCATGACCCCAACCTCCACTTCAAACCGCACATTTGATCAACTGTGTAATCATTTTCGCGAAACCGCGATTCTCCATTCGGCCAATAGTCTGCTGGAATGGGACGAACGCACCAAGCTGCCGACCTCTGGTGGACCATATCGTGCGGAGCAAATCACGTATCTTGCCGGATTGATCCATCAACGAGAAACCGATTCACAAGTCGGTGCGTGGCTCGAAGAGTTGGAAGGTGAATTTACCGACCAAGATGCATCCGGTGACAAATGGGTAGTGATGCGGGAATTACGCCGGCAATACGACAAGAAAACCCGATTACCTCAAAAACTGGTCGAAGGATTGACACGTGCGTCAGTTCTCGGCCAGCAAGCTTGGGTCGAGGCCCGCAAAAACGACGATTTCGCCACCCTCCAGCCCCTACTCGATGAGATTCTGAAATTCAAACGTGAACAGGCTGAATGTCTGGGGTACGAGGACGTAGCCTACGATGCCTTGCTGGACGAATTCGAACCGGGAGAAAAAACAGCAAATGTCACACGTGTTTTAGCAAACCTGCGTGAAGAGTTGGTCCCTTTGGTGGCAGCCATTCAAGACTCTGGAAAAACACCTTCTCTGGAAATCTTGAACAGGGAATACTGCGTCGAGGAGCAGCGGAAGTTCGGTGAGTCGGTGGCAGCACACATCGGATTCGATTTTTCTCGGGGACGTTTAGATGTTACGGACCATCCATTTTGTTCCAGCATGGGTCCACATGACTGCCGTATCACTACACGATATGACGCTCACTATTATCCAACCGCATTTTTTGGAATTTTACACGAAGCTGGGCATGGAATGTACGACCAGGGGCTGCGCACCGACTGGTACGGATTGCCTCCCGGTTCTTACGTCTCCCTTGGAATTCACGAATCTCAATCACGGCTGTGGGAAAACCTGGTAGGCCGCAGCTATGGGTTCTGGCAACACTTTTTTCCTGCAGCACAAGCAGCATTTCCCACGGTGTTGCAAACCATCACTCTGGATGACTTCTACTTCGCCATCAACGATGTGCGACCCTCGCTGATTCGTGTCGAAGCCGACGAAGCTACTTACAATTTGCACATCATCGTACGATTCGAACTGGAACAAGCACTGATCGCAGGCAATTTGTCAGTTGCCGACCTGCCCGACGCTTGGGATGACAAATATCAGCAGTGCCTGGGAATCCGCCCCGCCAACCGGGCAGATGGTGTATTGCAAGACATCCACTGGAGCGCCGCCCTGATCGGTTATTTTCCTACTTACTCCCTGGGGAATCTTTACGCTTCACAACTGTTTGACAAAGCCGAGGAAGATCTAGGAGATTTGAATGCTCAATTCTCACAGGGCGAGTTTCAACCCTTACTGCATTGGTTAAGAAAAAATGTCCATTCAACGGGTCAACACTACCCTGCTGCCGATTTAGTGCACCGGATTACAGGAACAGAAATTCACCATGGCCCCCTCCTGAAGCACTTACGCGACAAGTTAGAACCGCTGTATGGGCTATAAGGTTGTGTCTCGAGCCGAAGGAAGGTGACCTGGGTCTTTCAACAGGACTTCAGGTGTCGCCCTCGAAACATTGCCTTCAGAGATCGCTCACGAATTGACGGATCATCCGGGAGTAATGGTTTCGTGACCCGATAGAACCAGAACCACAGGTTTGCACGTGAGCGAGCGTCGACTTTGTAGCAGCCACCCTACTTCAACACCGACTTGATAGTTGCAGTCGCTAAACATTCAACGGTCGTGCCCGCTCCCAGGTCCGTTTCGATCTCAATCCGCTTGGCCACTTTTCCCGGATTACCCAGCGCGGTAAAAGTCACCGGCAAAACATGTGTCTTCCGAACCATATCTGGTTTCCGAAACTGGAAGGATTCGTCCTCACAGTTGACCTTCAGGATACGAAAGGGTTGTTTACTGCGCACGATCAGTTGTTTTGACACTTTTTGGCCCAGTTCAACGTCGCCAAGAGACAAAGATTTCGGACTCACAGTCAAAGATGCTCGCACATGTCCCTGAACCGGCAATCGAATCGGCTGTGAATCGGGGTCGTTACTCACCAATGTCAGTTCGTTGTTGAAAAATCCCGGCGGCGCAGAATTCTTCAACTGGATTCCCAGTTCATATCCCACTCGTTCATTATCACGATGCGTCTCCTGAAGGCTCACTTTGTAGTTTAAATTTTTGCTCCGGACATCCGTGATTTCCCAATCGCCGCGCCCCGCATATTCCACCACGATTTTCAGTTCGGCACTTTCTCCTTCCTGCACATCGCCAAACTCCGCAATGCCCGGTTTCATGACAACATCGCGCCGTACAAACCCCTGAATATTCAGTTGGACTTCGGCAGGACGGGGTTTATCG
>JYMV01016828.1_pt1 | contig 10481 bp, 7 predicted proteins | sample 338911 | NCBI WGS metagenome assembly JYMV01 (sample SAMN03354496, study PRJNA234377) | hydrothermal vent metagenome | biome: Deep sea; feature: Hydrothermal plumes at the Eastern Lau Spreading Center, Western Pacific Ocean; material: Seawater | place: Tonga | collected 2009 | depth 2000 m m
CACACACACACACACACACACACACACACACACACACACACACACACACACACACACACACACACACGCACACGCACACGCACACGCACACATTGACGACAGTGAAAGAACGAGCTCTCACCCTAAAACAAAAGATTGATGGCAGGGATCTATCGAGAGTTATAGTCAGGGAAATCTGACTGATTACTTTCCTTAATGTGTAAGAGTATGGGCCGCACTCGGCTGTAGTGCAATACCGAGGCAACCCGTGGTCAGGGTGAGGTAAACCTCGCTCCCTTGACCGAAAGCTAAAAATCAGATTAATATATGAGCCGAGCTATGCCCGGCGTACCAGATATTAAACTGATAAGAACAGATACTACACTTGATCTTAGCCATTAGGCCGAGAAGCGATAATCTGGTTGATATCCAATACGAGTCGAGCGATGGGGCCTTTGTCTGCTTGTGGAGCACATTATCATTGTTGCTGCTGAATTTAGAATAAAATCTAGCTTACTATTTGCAAGAAATATTTCTGACATCCCAATTGTTCAGGGCGAAAACTATCGTATGAGAAGTTACCCGCGAGTTAAGTTATCCTGCATTGCGGTAAAGTGGTGAAGGTTTTCGAATATATTCCGTCATTTATCGACGTGCTGGTTGATTCACATCATTCTTCGACCCAGAAGCCACAAGTGTTGCAGAAGTTTTCATAAAGTCGACATCACCAGAAATATTTTTACTTCATACTTACCTGACGGGGAAGCAAATCTGATCACGGAGGGGTTTCTTCCAGGGCGAGGCTCTTGCATTGCACTCGGCCTGGGCTGACCCCTGCGATTACCGCAAACGTCGGTAACTCGACCGTACAATTTCTGGTAGTGGGGGTCTGCGTCCGCGCTCACCCCCTTCCTCAAAATAATGAAATTCATTATGGAAAAGCATTGTGACGTTAATATTCGCATCATTTCCCATATTTTGCGAGTGATTATTATATAGTTCTTCTAAGGGGGCGTTCACAGTTTACTTTGAAAGGCGTTGGTGCAAATCGAACCAAGTGGTGGATCAATAGGGTCACGTCTTTTTCCTGTGGAAAATAAAAATGTAAAAGTCTCCAAAGGTAAAGAGCAATATTTTGTCATCCTCGTGCGGTAATACGCCCAAAAATGACCAGTTACATTGCTAATATACAGAGTACTCATGATTTTCTTTCAGTTCAGCAGTAACGGGGTCTTGAGTTTTTTTGAGACAATTTTTGGATTTGCACCAACACCATTCCAAATAAATTTTGAATGTCCCCTACACTCAGCTGTATATTTGTATGTTCTAGATTGCAGTGGATTCCGAGTGGAAGGAATGGGAGAAAGAATAATCGAAAAGTAAGTTACTTAATGTAGTGCTTTGTACTTATCCATGTTTAATTTTATAATTATAACCAAATATTTTGTATTATTTGTTCCGACGTCTCGTCACACAATCTAGTTTGAAGTCAGTTGAAGTTACAGGAATTTAACAACGTGCAAATTATAAGGCATCGTAATCGTTATAACAATAGTAACTCAGGGACAGCTAGTGCCTATTTTATTATGTGTTATTATGAATTAACCTTATTAAATTTGAACTCCCATTCGAGAAATATTTATCGCAGTTTAACATAAATTAAATTATTATAATCTGTGACGTAAGTCGGAACCGTGAATTTCATTCGTTGTATTTTAATGTGTTGCCTTCAATTTCCTTCTCATTTACCTTTTAATTTGTACACATTATTGCGAAGTGAAGCTCGTTTGCTACGCGTAAGTATATCTGCCCTTCTATGACAAAACGCTGACAAAATTGAAAAAATCAACTTTGTTGTAAAATTCGTATCATGATCAGGTAATTTAACGTTGTGCAGTGTCTTGTTGGTTGTAAATTGCTTAATCAGCATTGTTGAAAGGGCAAGAAAGGTGTAACACACCTAACATGCAAGGTTTCTGCAGCATTTACAGCATTTTGTCAAATAAATTGTAAAGCCATTTCATTGAAATATCTATATTATATCATTTTGTCATAAAATTACAAATATTGATATTGATTACCTTAAGAGTCTAAATTTTCGCGATTTTGGACAATTATATAGGCCAAAAACATAGAATTATACCATAAGGAGTAGAAAAATCATTAATTCACGAAAATTTAGACTAAGGTATATTACAAAAAGCCTTAATAGCACAATGTTGTCTATAACTAACGAGAAATGTCACTAAATCCAAAAAATAATAAGTTGTACTTGTCAAAAAAAGTTCAAACTTTAGCAATGCTTAATTTAAACACCACCCCTGTGAATACAAAAAAATGTGATCAGAGTAAATAATTCCTTACGACCGAGATAACACATTTTTTCAGTATTTTTAGCTTTTGACGTCCGTTACAGCATTTTGTCAAGGTAGGGCAGACATACCAGAAACCTGAAAACGTTTATATAAAGTTGGTAATGCATTCCTGCATTAGTGCATTGCTTACAATTAGAAGCGTGTAGTTTTATTTACCGTTATCAAGTTTACTATTTTTGTCATATTTTTGCTCGCACTTTGCGACATACGCTTCGCAACCTTTTTATTGAAAATTACCAGTTTTCCTGTTGTTCAAAAAGTAATGCTACAATACCTTACCAACTTATAAAAAATTACCCCATCCATAGTTAATTTTCTTAAACAAAAAGCCTACGGCACCGGGAGTTCCCAGGCGGTCCCCCATCCAAGTACTATCCCGGCCCGACGATGCTTAACTTCCGTGATCAGACGAGAACGGGTGTGTTCATCGTGGTATGGTCGTAGGCAATAGTTGTTGATTTTAAATCGAATTTATTTTGAATTTGATTAGAACCAAAATTTGTAATTTTTCATCGTTGCCCACAGCCTCCTGCTTTGAACTCCAAAGGTAGGTAAGCAGAGATATATTTACTGCTGCATCGAAATAGCCTATTCTGGTCGAGAAACATCATCTGAAAAGTAAATTTAACGTGTATGGCGTATTTTATGCCTATCTTGGTGCGTGTCATCTTTAAACGGCTAAAAAAGGCCTTTCCCGCAAAAATAAATGGAAAAACCTAGTTGTAGAGCTTGAAATAATTTTCTTTCTTTTGGAGTTTAATACGTTATGAAGATTGACCTATTTTTTTATTTTACATTCCCCGATCACTTGCTACCACTACTAATCATTATGTTTACATTTGGGTCTGAAAAATAATACTTGCGCAACGAAACCTTAATTCCATATAGAAAAAGGCCATACAATGCATCTACGCCATTTTAAAATAAAATATGACGTAGAAGCAAAATGCACAATGCGAAGCATGACAGTAGGAATAGTAAAAGCCAAATAATAACGTGATTGTAGATGTGTGGCTATAAAAATAGCCGTTTTTGTAATTGTTTGAAGCCGCGAATTTACTTCTTCTGTCCTTTCTCGTTCTTCTTTGGTAGTAAGACTGCCTGGATGTTTGGCAATACACCACCAGCAGCAATCGTAACACCAGACAGAAGTTTGTTCAATTCTTCATCGTTGCGTACAGCGAGTTGAAGATGACGAGGAACAATTCTAGCCTTCTTGTTGTCACGGGCAGCGTTACCAGCCAATTCCAAGATTTCAGCTGACAAGTATTCCAAGACAGCAGCTAAGTAAACTGGAGCTCCTGATCCAATTCTGTCGGCATAGTGTCCCTTGCGAAGGAATCGATGAACTCTTCCAACAGGGAACTGAAGTCCAGCCCTGAATGATCTAGTCTTTGACTTAGCTTTAGCTTTTCCACCTTTTCCACGTCCAGACATGATTAATATTTATAACGAAGAAACGTACGTAAATCGTATAAATGATAGTGTAGAATGACTTCTTAAAATAAGACAGAAAATAAAAAGCTTTGGTCTCCGCTAAAACGGATCGAATCGATTTTTTTTAACCAATCAGAATAAAGAACGGAACAATACGTTAACAATAAACTTTGGTTAAACAATAACGCGTAACAATAAAAAAAAATTCGGGGTTGAATTCGATCCTTTTTTTTTCACGACCTGAAATCAAATCGAGATGTCCCCGTTATACTATCTATCTAATTATTTGATTACTCCAGCTTCAGTTTACAAGTAAAGAAACATGTCTGACGCTGCACCAGCTGCACCTAAGGGTGGAAAACAAGCACCAAAAGTAGCCAAAAAAGGTGAAAAACGTGCCGGAAAGAAAGGAGGAAAGATCGGAGGAACCGGTGAGAAAAAACGAAAGAGAAAGAGAAAGGAAACTTATGGCACCTACATTTACAATGTCTTGAAACAAGTTCATCCCGATGTTGGTGTATCCAGCAAAGCTATGAGTATCATGAACTCGTTTGTCAATGATATCTTTGAGCGTATTGCTTCGGAAGCCTCTCGATTAGCCCTCCAGAACAAGAAGTCTACCATCTCGTCTCGCGAAATCCAGACTGCTGTTCGACTTCTCCTTCCCGGTGAATTGGCTAAGCATGCTGTCAGTGAAGGAACAAAAGCTGTTACCAAATACACCAGCAGCAAGTAAATCTTCCGGATTCTCAGTCAAAACGGTCTTTTTTAAGACCACACATCTTCAAAAACATTAATTCTGGCCACGGTATACCCGTTTATCTCATACACACGCACACGTTGTCTCATTTAATTTTTTGTAAACTGTTCAGGGAGTTTTAACCTAAACGTCCATTCCTTTCAACAACACTATGACGTTGAGATTAAGCCACTAAATATAACATGCCGCTACATGCCACAATCTGCTACACGAAGAAGACATTCCCGTGCCTTTTCCGTAACTCGTACACATGTATTGATTGTTTCGTTTAATGTTGTAAATAGTTCAGGTCGTGAAGCAAACATTTCCCCGAAAAAGGCCTTTGCTGCAAGACAGTTTACTTGGAACGGCGTTGGTGCAAATCGAACGGGCCATGACTTTTTTCGACCAAGTGGGTCAAGCCTTTTTCCTGTGAAAAATAAAAATGTAAAAGTCTCCAAAGGTATAAAGCAATATTTTGTCATCCTCGTGCGGTAATAAGCCCAAAAATGACCAAAAAAGTTACATTGCTAATACACAGAGTACTCATGATTTTCTCTCAATTCAGCAGTAACGGGGTCATGAGTTTTTTTGAGACAATTTTTGGATTTGTACTAACACCATTCCAAATTAAATTTTGAATGACCCCTAACTAAAGAACAGGATAGGGGGCAGTGGTAAACAGTGACTTACATACATAATATGATAGGTTCTGATGGCTGCCTGTAGGCACAATCAAAGATACTGGTAGTATGAGGAGTCCCTGTGATATAATCGTTGAATTCGAAAAAAGTCCACTGAAATGCTAAAGCTTGATTAACTGTTAGGTCGTCATTCCACTCGCAAGTCGATAAATAGGATGGTATATGGGGATAAAACTAAATTGCAATAGGTATGATACAGAATTAAGGAAGGGAAGGGAGAGAGGGAAATTAAATTATGTTTTCATGCCATTAATTAATGCCTTTAGAGATTTGTGGCTATAAAAATAGCCGTTTTTTGAAAATTGAAGAGAAAGATTCTTAACCACCGAATCCGTACAAAGTTCTGCCTTGTCGTTTCAATGCATAGACGACATCCATAGCAGTAACGGTCTTCCTCTTGGCGTGCTCGGTGTAGGTAACCGCATCCCGGATGACGTTTTCTAAGAAAACTTTGAGGACACCTCTAGTCTCTTCATAGATCAAACCAGAAATACGTTTGACGCCACCTCGTCGTGCCAAACGGCGGATAGCTGGTTTTGTGATACCTTGGATATTATCACGAAGAATCTTTCGGTGACGCTTGGCGCCCCCTTTTCCAAGACCTTTACCTCCTTTTCCACGACCAGACATTTTTGTAATTAGTTATACACAGCAAATACACGATATATAAGAGTATGTAGTACGTCTGACAAATTTGGTGTATATTACCTACCTTCATGAAATTCCATCCGACTGCTGGAGGCGGCACCTATTTTAACCAATCAGATTGTAGTTTCTAATTTACATCAAAACATTGCGGACAAATATTTTAAGAAAATTGTACGTTTTTCCGTAAAATACCAAAAAATATTACGAAAAATTAACAGAAAAGTATTCCACGTAAATTCGCCGTATGATTTTTTACCTTTAGTGTAAAAATATTCACATTAGTTACTATTAAATACGTTAAATCTGTATCTTTCGGTAGCCAAAAAACACAAGTGTGTTAAAAAAGTCTCTGAATTTCGGAATGTTTTGGTTATCAACCAATCAGAAGGCAGTTTCTTCTTTAGCGCGTAATTTACGAATTTGGTAACGTCCGAAGTAAAGTAAGTGAGATCTATCGTCTAAATTTCTATTTGTAAACGTAAACGTATACAAAAAGTGATAAAAAATGGCTCGAACCAAGCAAACTGCCCGCAAATCTACTGGAGGAAAAGCTCCACGAAAACAACTTGCTACCAAAGCTGCAAGGAAAAGTGCACCAGCTACTGGGGGAGTGAAGAAACCTCATCGTTACAGACCTGGTACCGTTGCTCTTCGTGAAATTAGAAGATATCAGAAATCTACTGAACTTTTAATCCGAAAATTACCATTCCAACGTTTGGTACGTGAAATCGCTCAAGATTTTAAAACCGATTTGCGATTCCAGAGCTCCGCCGTCCTGGCTTTGCAAGAGGCATCAGAAGCTTACTTAGTTGGACTTTTCGAAGATACCAACTTGTGTGCAATTCACGCCAAGCGAGTCACCATTATGCCCAAAGACATACAGTTGGCTCGAAGAATCCGCGGTGAACGTGCATAAGTCAGCAGCTGATAATGACAAAAACGGCTATCTTTATAGCCACAAATCTTTAAAAACGTTATTTGGCCTAATATTTATCAGATGTACCAGTAATGATGGGTTACCGTCCGTGGTATTCTGCAGTTCCTCGTTTAGGCTACCCTTCAATTTCTCCCTATTATGAACAAAATTTCCCATGAGGTATCATCTATTTCCGTAGTACATTGTCCCATATATCTTGTATTTAAAAAGATAGGCTGTTGTGATTCAATCGATTCCCCAGTCCCCTTTGCACCATTTCCTTTTAATAAGCACAAGGAAATTTTCAGTGGTACCTATCTTGGAGTCAAATTGTCACAAGTTTACTCATTCATCCTACCCCCTAATATATGTGTAAAATAATTTTGGAGACGAATGCAGACTAGATATCTAGCAAGTGTGTGTGGCAGAAATATCTTTGAAGATAGCCCAAATTTTTTAATCAAATTTCAGTCTGTGCTGATTAGAAAAAGCAGCATATACTTGTTTAATACTTCGTTTTCAACCTACTTAAGATCCGCTTGGAAGACTCTCAGCCTGGATGTTTCTCAACAAATATTTGACCCCCACCACTACCCAACTATATGTTTAAAATGCCTTAGAGGACCGAAGGTAAATTGTTGTGTATTTAGTTACTATCCAGGGTAAATATTTCTGCAGTTGCAAAAATCATCAACCAAATTTCAGCCTCGTGTTTCTTATAAACATGTTCCTTGTATAAGAATCGCGTATGTTAGTACGGTATCTATTTTAATTTTCCAAGTGGTATTACATCCAAACATGATGCTTTATTTTATTATATCATTTATTGATAATGCTAACCCTTTTAAACGAGTAAAAATTTCACCTCTTAATCGATTAAAATTTCTGCCATGGATTTTTAAAATACGGTTCCTGAAGGTCAATGGGGGGAGGGAAGTAGATAACTACACCTTTGCCAGAGATGATGTTTTTCTAGATGTGTGGCTATAAAAATAGCCGTTTTAAAGTGCAAAGTGAGAAAAGTATCTATTTCTTTCCTTTGCCTTTGCTTGCTTTCTTCTTGTTTACTTTCTTTGCTGCAGGTTTCTTTGCAACAGGCTTCTTTGCAGCAGGTTTCTTGGCAGGAGTTTTCTTGGCAGCAGCAGGTTTCTTTGCAGCAGGTTTCTTTGCAGCAGTTTTCTTGGCAGCAGTTTTCTTTGCCGCTGTCTTCTTTGTAGCTGTCTTCTTTGTCCCTTTGCCCTTTGTCGGTTTCTTTTTAGTTGCAGTCTTTTTGGCTGGTTTTTTTATATCTACAACTTTGAAAGATCCCGAAGCACCCTTTCCTTTAACTTGTGTCAAAACACCTTTTACGACACCTCTTCTGAGCGCTAGTTTCAAGAAGGATTCACAATTTTCTGGCACGGTATTATTTTTCTTTATATACTTTGTTATAGCTTGACGAGACGAGCCGTTCCTCTCTTTCAAAGTCTTAATAGCCACTGTTATCATATCGATATATTTCGGATGCGCAGCAGGAACTTTCTTTACTTTCTTCTTCTGTGTCTTCCCCTTTGCAGGCGAAGATGTTACAGGAGCAGGATCACCCATTTTTAAAGATAAACGAAATAGCGTGCGAGATATACGTATGTACTGCTATCACATTCAGTTATCACTATATGGAAAAAGATAAACTTAAAGCCGTAATATGCTGGTGCGGACGTGAGTGTAACTACCACAATTCCCCGCCTTTTTTCTAAGAGTAAGTTGTGTTTGTAAGGGTGATGAAAAACGACTCCCTGATGTTTATAAATAAGGTTTTGTCAATTTTAACTTCTCCACGATTTAAAATATACACCATTCTTTCATTTGGTAAAATATTTTTCTTCCACTCGATGAGTTGAATCAAAATGGAGGGCAACAAAGTCGTAATAAGTTGATTTTTGACTGCTCTTTTTAGATATACGCTCTCCGTCTATGCGTAGACGTATATCAAAGAAATTATATATAGTTTTTTATCATAGACCAATGCATCAGCTATACCTTGTATACCAAACTTTTGCTGCACCATGCTTTTTTAATTCACCAATACGTTATTTGTACAACATACAAACACAAACTGAAATACTTTAATGTAATAAATGGTTTACTTTGCATGGCACATTTAGTTTGCGTTACTTTCTTATTCACCATCTTAGGAGAGAGACTGCTTATTCCAAAATACATGTACTGACTGCACCCGGAAAGTTCCACCCGGAAATACCACATTTCGCTATTAGGGTTTCGCATTTAAAAGTGTAGTATATGTTAGATTCAGAAATAATTATTTATGACCGTCACCAAACGTCCAAAACGTGCGTTGCAAATAAATTTATGAATAACTCACCCTTTTTACTCAAAGTATCATTCCACATTACGCTGACGGTCTTTTACGTGATATATACCACCTTGGAGGATAACAGTAGGATTATTGTAGATAGGTGTATCACGCGTAAGACAGTTTGCTTCCACTACTCATCAATTGGGTCCAACCGTCACTTTAAACTTTTACTGTACCTCGAATTTCCTACGTGTATATTTCTTGCGGCTTACGCTTGGATGATGTAGTGTCACTCGTAACGGATGTAAACGGTACTTAAGACTGCGTCAGTGGGAAACTTAAGCAATCAGTAGTACCAATCTCCGGGGTTGACACACCATTGAAAAGGTGTAACCATGTTTGACCAAGCCTAAGCGCGGTGGTAAATTTTGGGAGAAAAGCCCTAAAATTAACCCATTTTACTCTAATTTATCAATTTTTAACCCTAAACGCGGATATTTACCCGCATTTGTGTTAAAATTTAACACCTATTTATCGCGGATTTTTGGTCAGACATGGTTACAGAGCATTATATGTAAGTGACATCCGCGGGTACCATTGTCCACACATTCGTTCGTTATGTACTAAAGATGGTGAAGAAGTGATCACGTTGAATACTTAACGGATTATACAAATTGGATGGAGGAAAAGAGTATGGCACTTAAAGCTATTATAGGAAACTGATTTCATTACTTCTGTTATTTGATAAATGCGTATACTGCGCACAACTGTAGCGAGGAATACGACATTAATGACGTGTTGAAAGAGGAAAGTGGATTGCTTACTTACATACATACACGCGCACATGCACACGCGCAAACGCACACGGACACCGCAAACGCACGCACACACACATTGTACATTTAGAGTATAAGACATTCGGAGGCGAGTAATATCCGTGAGCGAATGTAGATGAGACTCGGTAGATCTAGTAAACATCTCCTGCTGAATATCAAACCGGCCACGGGAGGAACACGGGCATACACATAAATCCCTGTACCGTTGTATGTGCACCCGAATATATCACGTGTTCCAATGACATACTCAAGTGCGGACAATACAAAAGCACAGAGAAGCAGAATCCCTGTACCGTTGTATGTGCACCTGAATATAGCACATGTTCCAATGACATACTCAAGCGCGGACAATACAAAAGCACAGAGAAGCATTTATATGCACAATCCCTCCAATGGATCCACACCCCAAGGATAAACTCGCATAAAGGTGAGGGGACTTAGGAAAATGACATAAAACATAAAAACAAACACACACACACACACACACACACACACACACACACACACACACACACACACACACACACACACACACACACACACACACACAC
>JYMV01030760.1_pt1 | contig 10480 bp, 8 predicted proteins | sample 338911 | NCBI WGS metagenome assembly JYMV01 (sample SAMN03354496, study PRJNA234377) | hydrothermal vent metagenome | biome: Deep sea; feature: Hydrothermal plumes at the Eastern Lau Spreading Center, Western Pacific Ocean; material: Seawater | place: Tonga | collected 2009 | depth 2000 m m
GCAGCCCCGAAACTACGGAGGATGAGCACCGTTTTGAGAAGAGGAGGTACAGCAGCGCTGATGGCAATTCAGGATGCAGATATCGAAGCCCCCGATGCCATCACAGTCGGCACCGGTTTCGGTTGCCTCGAAGACACCTCAAAGTTTTTATTGAAAATGGACGAAAACAACGAACAATTCCTTAATCCGAGTCCGTTTATTCAATCAACTCACAATGCCGTTTCCGGACAAATCGCTTTGTTGCTGCAATGCCACGGACATAATTTTACGTTTGTTCATGGAGGTCATTCATTCGAAAGCGCCCTGATCGATGCGCAATTGTTTATAGAAGAAAACCCTGGCAGCCAAGTTCTTTGCGGTGGAATCGATGAAATAGATGAACCGTTTTACGAACGAATGCGAAAGCGAGGCGGATATTGGAAGGATGAAAATGAACCCGATTTACCCATCCCCGGTGAAGGGGCCTCATTTTTCGTCCTCTCCGATCAGCCCGGTGATAACTGCTATGGAAAAATAACCGCATTGGAAACCGCTTTTACACCTGACGGAAATTTCTATATCAACGATTTCATCACAAACCTGATAAAAGATCATGATGTTGACCGGGAACATATCAACCTTTGGCTGGGTGGTGAAAACTCGAAAACGGATGCAGTAATTCCATTTGCCAGCGATCATGCGATCATTCGAAATTTCAAAGATGCATGCGGGGAATACCACACCGCCACTGCGTTTGGATTGGCAGATATGGCCATAACTATGAACAGGATTGGTTTGGGTTATTGGAGCGCTTTAATGTACAACCATTGGCAAAATCGCCACCACTCCCTTTTTCTTTTTTCGGAATGTTGAAATTCGAAGCCACCTTTTTACTCTTCATCTTCATTTTCATGGCACTGCTCGGAGCCGGCCAGGTGATCGATGTGCATGTATGGGTTTATGGAGTGGTAGTCGCAGGTTATTTACTGGTGAATGTTTGGGGAACCGTAACGATTTGCTCCGGTTTTCATCTGAAAGCTATGTGTGAAGGGGATTCCTCCGAAGACAAAATCGCCCTGACTTTCGATGATGGGCCTGATTCGCAGATGACGCCCAAAATCCTTGAAGTTCTGAAAAAACACCATGCACGAGGTACTTTCTTTTGCATTGGTAAAAACATTTCTGACAACCCTGAATCCTTGAATACAATTCACGATCAGGGTCACGTTATTGGCGGACATTCTTTTTCCCATTCACCGTTTTTTGATTTTTACAGTTCCGAACGTATCAAGAAAGAAATGGAAGAAACAGATCAATTGATCGCAAAAGAGATTGGCAAGAAAATTGGATTGTTCAGGCCGCCTTATGGCATCACTACCCCACACATCAAAAAGTCAGTTGAACAGATGAATTATCATGTAATTGGTTGGAATGTTCGTTCGATGGACACGATGATCAACAACCCGGAGAAATTGGCGAAAAGAGTGATTTCGAGACTGAAACCTGGTTCTATCGTGTTGTTTCACGACAACACACGCAACTTACCGGAAGTGCTGGAACAAGTGTTGCGACATTGTGCCGGTCATAGTCTTCAATGTGTTGGTGTGGATGAACTATTAAAAATTAAAGCTTATGCGTGACCCATTGAAAATGATTTTACCCTGCCTGCTTTTGCTCCTGAGTGCAATTGTGGCATTTTCACAGCAAGCCGAATTTCAGGCCTTGAAAGACACTACGGCTTTCAAGCAAAAATTGAAAATAATCACATCCAAAACACTCACCATCCAAAGCGAATTTGAACAGGAAAAGAGCATCAGCGTGTTGGATGAAAAAATCATCACCACCGGGAAATTTGCGTTCCAAAGCCCGAACTCATTGCGGTGGGAATATCTTGACCCGTTTGAATACCTTATTGTATTCAACCAAAAAAACGTCACGATCAAGGATGGCGAAAGAGTGAGCCGCTATAACATAGATGCCAACAAAGCATTCCGCGAAATCAACGACCTGATGATCGAAATTGTGCAGGGCGATGTGGTGAACCATCAAAAATATCACATCACCTATTATGATAACGGAATATATTTCTGCCTCCATCTTTCCCCGAAACTGAAAGCCATGCAGCAGTTTCTTCAAGTCATTCAAATCCAATTTGACCGTTCCGATGTGGAAAAGTCGGGCGATTATACTAGTATTGCGTTCCGTGAGAAAAAAATCAACGAAGCCGTTACCGATAAACTATTTATGGTCGATTAGTTTTTTGCTTATGCTGTTCGGCAATTGCACTTTCAAACCATATCGAAGTTTTCAGAAAATTGCCGGCAAGAATGATTTGCCACCTCAAATATATCAGTTGGAAGTGGGTGAAAAACTGTTGTTCAAGACAGGCCTTGATTTCAGGGATCAACATTTCAGTGGACTACTGCTAATCAAGAAAATGGAACAAGATACGCACCGTGCGGTCTTTACCACCGAACTCGGCCTGAAAATGTTCGACCTCGAAATCACCTCCACCGACAACCAATGGCATCATTGCTTTGACTTGCTCAACCGCACCATCATTTTGCAACTCATTGAAGCCGACATAAATTTGATGTTTCGGGGAAAACAGGATGATTCAGAAACTGTTTGGAGAGAAAACAAAACCCATCGACTTTCTATCACGAAAACCAAAACGGGCAATGAGTTATTCCTCCAACAAAAACAATCGGGAAAAGTTGAAAAAGCGCACCTGTTAAAAGGAATGAAAAAGGAAATTTCAACGCTCGAATTCAGCGGGGAAGCAATACCCGAAAACGTTTCCATCCTTCATCCCCGCCAAAAACTTTACCTGCAGCTTCACCTGCTTAAAAACTAACAGAATGGCTCTCTACCGGTTTTTTACATTGCAAGAAATAAAATCCGAAGAAGGAAAGCATCTGGCCACTACCTCGCTCAATCCAGACCACGGCATTTACAAAGGCCATTTCCCGGGAAACCCTGTGGTGCCTGGAGTCTGCCTATTACACATTCTCAAATCGATCTGTTCCGAAATTGCTTCAAAACCAGTGATGCTCACAACCGGCAACAGCATCAAATACCTGCAGATCATCAACCCAAACGAAAATGCAACCATTCATTGGGAAATCATGATGAACGGAAGCGAGAAGGACAGTTATCAAGTACAGTGCAGCGCCTTTTGGAAAGGGAAAGTGTGTTTTAAGTTTGTCGGTGGGTTTCGATGAATCGTTTAACCAGCACATTCATTTTCTATAACAGTACAACCATGAACATTCACGATTATATCACGATTAGTCCTGAAGTTCAATTCGGAACTCCTGTGTTTAACGGAACGCGTATCATGGTGAGTAGCCTCTTTCTGTATCTGGAAAAAGATATCACATTGAATGAGTTTTTGAAAGATTTCCCATCAGTTTCAAAACAACAATGCGAGGGCGAGGATTGAAATTACCGGGATTGGAGAGGGTTAATAGCATAGTATCTGCGAATTCGTGGGGATTACACCCCTCAAACCCCCAAGTCGCCCCCAACCAAAAACTAACATAACAACTAACTTCGCAGCCACTTTCCAATGAACCAGTCTCACAATCTCCAGGATTTGATGCAACGATATCATTGTTGCATTCTGATTCCGACATTTAACAACGCGCCAAAACTGAAGGCAGTGCTCGAAGGGGTGTTGCAATTCACCAATCAGATCATTGTGGTGAATGACGGCTCAACTGATGAAACAAACAGCATTCTCAAAGAATTTCCGAATATCACGGTGTTGAACTATGTCCCAAACATGGGAAAAGGTTATGCATTGTTGAGAGGATTCAAACATGCGGTTGAAAAAGGATTTAACTACGCCATCACACTCGATTCGGATGGGCAGCATCGACCTTCGGATATACCGAAGTTCTTAGAAGCATTGGGAGAAAACACTGGTTCGCTCATCGTGGGTTCTCGAAATATGGAGCAGGACGGAGTGCCCGGTACCAGCAGTTTCGGACACAAATTCAGCAACTTTTGGTATAGGCTGGAAACCGGCATTGACCTGCCCGATACACAATCAGGCTATCGGCTTTACCCGATCACACGGCTGCGAAAAATGAAATTTTACACTTCCCGATACGAACTCGAATTGGAGATTTTAGTACGTGCTGCCTGGAATGGTTTAAGTGTCAAACCCATCCCAATTGATGTGGTGTATCCCGAAGACCGCATTACCCATTTTAGAAAAATACCCGATTTCACACGCATCAGCATTTTGAATTCCATCTTTGTGCTGATCGCATTTTTCTATATCAAGCCGAGGGACTTTTTCCGCAATTTCAAAAAAGAAAACCGTGAAGCCTTTATTCGTAAACATATCTTGATGAACACCGAGCCAAATTGGAAAATTGCTCTGGCTGTAGGGACAGGTATTTTCATGGGCATCGTTCCGATTTGGGGTTACCAGATCATCACCGGGTTGGCCGTTGCCCATATAGCACGGTTGAGCAAATTCCTGGTGGTGGCGGCTTCCAACATCAGCATTCCTCCTTTGATTCCTTTTATTCTTTATGGAAGTTTTAAATTCGGTGGCCTACTGCTCAGGCAACCTGACAACCCCGTTTTCGCTGAAGGCTGGACTTTTGAAATCGTGAAAGGTGATGTATTTCAATACATCGTGGGTGCGATTGCATTGGCCTTGGCAAGCGGCTTGATCACGGCTATCACTTCTTATTTCCTTTTGGTTCTTTTCAGGAAAGACCCCATTATTGCGGATTAAAATTTCCATTCTTGTCCGGTTTTTTTCTTTCGATATATCAATGGGCCGCAAAAAACCGCAGTCTTTGGTTTTTGTGTGTCGCAGCTATAGTGGTGATTTGCGGCTTGGGTGCGCTTCAACTTGAGTTTGAAGAAGACATCACCAAGGTAATACCTGCTGATGAAGAACTCAAGGAACTGAACCTGGTCATCCAAAACTCAAAGTTTGCAGAAAAGCTGATTATCAATTTGGAAGTTGAGGATTCGATTGCTGGGAATAGGGCTTTAACAGCCTTTGCCGATGCCTTGGTTGACTCTTTGGGAACTGGCCTCGTTCCCGGTTTCATTTATCCTATCAAACGGGTTTCGGAAAATGTTGAAAAAGAAGTTTATAGTTTTTTCTATGACAATTTGCCCCTGTTTTTAGAGCCCGAAGATTACGTGGAAATCGAATCGCGATTGAGTGAAGATGGCATTCACCAGGCACTTTCTTCAAATTATAAAAACCTGGTTTCACCAGCTGGGATGCTGCTCAAGGAATTCATCATTAAAGACCCCCTAAGTCTTACTTCCATCGCGTTAGAGAAGTTACAGTCGCTCCACAAAGAAAGTATTTATGAGATTGAGGACGGATACATCCTGACCAGAGATCATCACAACCTGCTCCTGTTTATCGATCCGGTTTACCCGGCCAACGAAACTGGGAAAAACGGGGAAATGTTAGAAAAACTCGACCGGATGATTGCTTCGATTTCGAAACAGCACCCCGCCATTTCAGTCGAATATTTTGGTGGAGCGTGCATGGCCGTAAGCAATGCCAATCGCCTGAAAAAGGACATCTTTTTTTCTGTCACCATCGCCATCATTGTGTTGATTATTGGCCTTTCCTTTTTCTTTAGAAGATTGTCGGTTTTTGTGCTCATTTTCCTGCCCACGGCTTTTGGAATTGTTGTTGCCCTGGCGGTTCTGTGGTTGGTGGCCGGAAAAGTGTCGCTCATTGCCATGGGCGTTGGCTCTATTCTCATTGGTATCAGCATCGACTATCCGCTACATTTTTTATCGCATTTCCGGGCTGGCCATTCCGTGGAAAAAGTGATTCGAGATTTGGCGCTACCGATGTTCACCAGCGCGGTGACTACGGCCGGGGCATTTCTATGTTTGCTCTTTTTGAAAAGTGAAGCCCTCAACGATCTGGGCATTTTTGTGGCCGCTTGCATTGCTGCTACTGCCTTGTTTTCATTGTTGGTTTTGCCGCATTTGTTATCTAAAAACAGCCAATCTATTTCCTCAGAAAAAGGCCAAACATCTTTCATCGACCGGTTGGCCAGGGTAGAGTTCCACCGAAAGAAATGGTTAGTAACTCTCGTGGTGGTCATCAGCCTGGTTTTTGCTTTCACCTCTTTTCCGGTTGATTTTGAGGGCGATTTGAACTCCATGAATTTTGTGACAGAAAAGCTGAAACAGGCAGAAAAAAATCTCGATCGCATCAACCGCCATAGCCTTAAATCTGTTTTGCTCATTTCCACCGGCAATGATTTGGAAGATGCCTTGTTGAGTCACGAAAGGCAGGCTGACAAACTGTCGCAGCTATTTGATGATGGTGTTGTTCAGAAATATTCCGGTGTTGGCGGGTTGCTTTTGTCTGTTCCACTTCAACAAGAAAAAATTAAGCACTGGCAAAAATTCTGGACAGCAGAAAGGAGACAAAAAGTAGTTGCCGACTTGAACACCATTGGCCCAGATTTCAAAATGAAGGAAGCTGCATTCTTGCCGTTTACCCGATTTTTAGAAAGAGAATTTCACCCACAGCCTATCGACAATTTTGCTTTGCTGAAAGAAAATTTCCTTGCTGATTATCTCACCGAAAACGAAGATTGGAATACGGTTACCACCATTCTGCGGGTGGAAGAAAAAGACAAACAAGCCGTCTATGACGCTTTTGCTGAGGCACATAACACGATAATTTTCGATCGACACAAGATGACCGAAAAATTCGTGGAAGCCCTAAAAGTAGATTTCGATTTCTTGGCTAAACTCTCGATGGTGATGGTCTTTGCGATCTTGCTCATCACCTTCGGACGGATTGAGTTGGCGCTGTTTACCTTTGTGCCGATGATCTTGAGTTGGGTGTGGTCGCTCGGAATTATGAATTTGATCGGGATGAAATTCAATATGTTTAACATGATCATTTCCACTTTCATTTTCGGGCTAGGCATCGATTACAGCATTTTTATTTCAAGGGGCTACCTGCAGGAACATAAGTTCGGTTTTCGCAATATCACAAGTTTCAAAACTTCTATCCTACTTTCAGCTTTCACGACTTTTGTTGGTATTGGCGTGTTGATTTTCGCGGAACATCCCGCCCTGCGAACCATTGGAATTTCTGCCATCATTGGCATGCTGGCTGTGCTGATCACAACTTTCACTATTGAACCTTTGTTGTTCAACCATTTCATCATCAGCCAGAAAAAACGAGGACTCTACCCAATCACGCTCCGCTATTTCCTGAAGACTTTTATCACTTATAGCGTGCTGATTTTCGAAATCCTCCTCCTGGTTCTTTTGGGCACGATCATTTTCACCATTTCGCCTTTAAGCCGAAAGAAACGCAGGAGCCTCTTTCACCGACTTCATCAAATCGCCTCAAAAATTTATATCCGGTTAGTCATTCCTTTCAAATTTGAACTGATCAATGATGGTAACGAGTCGTTCAAAAAACCCGGTGTCATTATCTGCAACCATCAGTCGGTAATTGAAAACCCGTTGATCAGGATGTTGGCCCCTAAGATCGTGATGGTGACAAATAAGTGGGTGCTGAACTCCCCAATATTTGGCCTGATTGGGCGCATGGCGGGTTTCCCGGCAGCCGATGCCGGCATCGATTCCATCATTGATGAGCTGAAGGAAAACCTGGACGATGGTTATTTTTTAGTGGTTTTTCCGGAAGGTACCCGATCCACTACCGGTAAAATCGGCCGCTTTCACAAAGGCGCTTTTTATATTGCGGAGAAATTGCAGGTTGATATTATCCCATTGTTGTTTCACGGAACAGGAAATATGATTAGCAAACATGCTTTTTGGGGAAGAAGCAGTCACGTAACCCAAAAAGTACTGCCCAGAATTACGCCCGATGATGACCGGTTCGAAACTCAATATTCAAAAAGAACCAAGCAGGTAAAACAATACATGGTAGCCGAATATGACAAGCTGAAAAGGGAACAATGCAACACAGAATATCTTCGCGATGCAGTGATTTCAAACTATTATTACAAAGGGCCGGTACTGGAATGGTATGTAAAAATCAAAGCGCGGTTGGAAAATAATTTCAGATTGTTGAATGAACATATTCCCAGGGAAGGAAAAATCCTGGACATGGGTTGCGGCTATGGCTATATAACGTTAATGCTTGGCCTGATTTCCAGCAAACGGGAAATATTAGGAATTGATTATGACGAAGAAAAGATTCTGATAGCTAACAACTGTCACGATAAAAACGAACGTATCGATTTTCGGGCGGCCGACATTACCGATTATGAAATTGAACCTTACGATGCTTATATTTTCTGCGATGTGCTTCACTATCTTTCAAAAACAGAACGGGAATCGCTTCTGCGAGAATGTATGGCCAATCTCAAAGATGGTGGGGTAATAGTAATTCGGGATGGTAATGCAGAAATGCAAAAACAGCAGCAGCGTACTAAACTCACCGAGTTTTTTTCCACCAATTTCGGATTCAACAAAACAAAGGGTGCACTCGAATTTTTCGGTGTTTCGGAAATTGAGGGTTATGCAGATTCCCTTGATTTTGAGTTGGAACTTGTTGGCGCCTCCAAGGTAACTTCCAATGTATTCATGATTTTGAAAAGGAAACAAGTCGCTACAGATGCCGAAATTTGATGTTGTAATAATAGGTAGCGGCATTGGCGGTTTGGTGGCCGGGGCAATCTTGAGTAAGGAGGGCTACCATGTTTGTGTGCTGGAAAAAAACCGGCAAATCGGAGGAAGCCTTCAAACTTTCGCTCGCAACAAACGGGTGCTTGACACGGGCGTTCATTATGTTGGCGGGCTGAGCCCGGGCCAAAATCTTCACACATTATTCAAATACCTGGGCATCATCGATGACCTGAAATTGAAGCAGCTCGATGAAGAATGTTTTGATGTAATCACATTCGATAGCGATCCCCGACACTATCAGTTAGCCCAGGGATATGACCGGTTTGTAGAAACGCTTTGCACCCATTTTCCATCGGAACGGAAAAACCTGCTGCGCTATTGTGATGAAATGCAAAAGCTGTGCGCCAACTTCCCGATGTATAACCTTGAAGCAGCTAGATTCGATCAGATAGAGACTAAATACATCACCACAGGAATCCGTGACTTTTTGAAGTCCATTATCGATAATGTGAAGCTGCAAAATGTGCTGGCAGGAAATAGTATTCTATATGCGGGGCAACCGGAAAGCACACCGGTTTACATCCACGCGTTGATCATGAATTCCTATATCCTTGGTTCGTGGAAATTCATTGATGGGGGCTCCCAACTTTCGTTGCGCTTGGGGAAATTGATCAGAGAAAATGGAGGGCAAGTGATACGCAATTGTCCGGTTGTGCAATTCGGATTTACAGGTGATCGATTATCGCATGTGGAAACTTCGTTAGGTGAAAAAATACAAGCCGACTATTTTATATCCAACATTCATCCCGCACAAACGGTTGAAATGATAGAGGCAGGAAAAGTCAGGAATGCCTATAAAAAAAGGTTGCAATGCCTGCCCAACACCATTTCCTCCTTCAATGTTTATATGACTTTCAAGGACAATGAGTTTCCATATATCAACCACAATTTTTATCATCACAAGAGCGAAAATGCCTGGCAGGCCATAAACTATGAAGAAAGTAGATGGCCCGAATCAGTTATGTTTTGCACACCGGTTTCAAAAAAAACGGATCGTTTTGCCAAAAGTGGCGCTGCGATTTGTTATATGCGTTATCAAGAAATGGCAAAGTGGAACACCAGTTTCAACACGGTGGCTCAACCGGATGAACGTGGGAAGAGTTATGAGGATTTCAAAATGCGAAAAAGTGAGACTGTGATCAATTATCTAAGTACACAACATCCCGGTTTGAAATCGGCAGTGTCAGCTCATTTTGCTTCCACACCGCTCACCTATAGAGACTACATTGGCAACACTGACGGCTCTTTGTATGGCATTGTGCGCGACAGTCGCGATCCATTGAAAGCACATATAAGTCCGCGAACAAAAATTCCAAACCTTTACCTAGTAGGCCAAAATGTACACATGGGCCATGGGGTGTTGGGAGTAACGATAGGCGCTTTTTTGACGGCTTCTGAGTTATTGGGGCTGGAGTATCTGGTGAGTAAGGTCAGGGGTAGCTAAATTCATAAAAAAGAGGAGAACGGATCGAGTAAACGTCTGTATTGTTAAACCAATATAAAAATTCTTCCCCTTCAAATTTGGTGATACCCAAAAAAAACCTATCTTCACATTATTAACCCACCACCTTAGCTGTTTAGGAGCTTTTACCACTTCTCTAAAAACCTGAAATCAGTTTGTCAGCAATATGCTGAATTTTTGTTTTGTTTTTTTGCAATATGGTTGCATTGAGCATCTTGTGTAACCAAAACCAAATTTGATACTTTTAAATCGCTATGAAAATCACCCCAGTAATATATATTTATATTATTAAAATTCTCACCTCTCCTCTTTTCTTCACTAAATCACCCCCCTTAATTCTCCACTTAGTTT
>JYMV01036295.1_pt1 | contig 10478 bp, 4 predicted proteins | sample 338911 | NCBI WGS metagenome assembly JYMV01 (sample SAMN03354496, study PRJNA234377) | hydrothermal vent metagenome | biome: Deep sea; feature: Hydrothermal plumes at the Eastern Lau Spreading Center, Western Pacific Ocean; material: Seawater | place: Tonga | collected 2009 | depth 2000 m m
GTCGTGATCATGTGGATGTTGGAATTATAACTACCTATGCAATCAGTATCTATCACCACTAACGTTGTCAGTTCGATTCCCGATCAGGCGAGGTGTACTTGATACAACATTATGTGATAAAATGTGTTAGTGACTTGTGGCAGGTCGATGGTTTTCTCCTATTTCCTCCACCAATAACACTGACCGCCATGATATAACAGAAATATTGTTGAAAGTGGTGATAAATACCCATTACATATGATATATATATGACCGGCGTATCACAAAGAAGGTGTATTAAAAAATACGTCCATTTTCTGAATACAAACTAACCGACAAAACCGAAGATCCAATTCTTCTCACCTCAATTCCACAGGGTAGTGATTAGCGACTTCACAATAAATGTACAAAGGGTAGCTATAAAAGTGTACGCAGGATAGTAATAAAATAATGCTGTACAACGGGTCTATCTTACATTAGAGGATATATAAACCATTCTGTGTCTCTCCTTCCACAAAGGTCATCCCAAGGCGAGACTTAGGTATTGTATATTCTTATGGCGATAGTGTTAGAAATGTGATTAGATCGACCCATTTTTAATTTACCATATGTTCTAGGCTTGTCATGCTATATCAAACACATCAATGATGGTGAGCACATGTCAGCCAGACATGTAGCACTTGACCTTCAAAAAAAAACACATAAAAAGAAAACAACAAAACAAATATAAAACAAAACAAAAACAAAAAACAAACAAAAAACAAACAAAACACATATATACATACATGCTGTACTAAAGACCAAGTATAATTTACAATAAATATATTCGTTTTTAGAAAAAAACAAAATCCCTGGCAAGTAATATAAATAAAGCGTACACGAAAGGACAGGTGTCGACAATTGTGACAGCAGCCATATTTCTAGGCAGTTGTATATCTATTGTAACTTTACTGGATACCTAATTACACAAGTGTCCTTTCAAACATCATTATATTGCTGGGTCTGCCAAAGGCTCCACGAGACTTCTTTCAAATTATAAACATATATATTCTATCAGCGGTCAAAAACCGGACTACAAAGTTACTGTTGAATCTAACTACTTAAGAGGGTGTTGTGTAGAAGATTGAATTCTGAAAAATGATCAATGTCCCCCTTTTCATACAACACCATTAACACATTTGACATACATTTTTCATAGTCAGAAATGAGGTGCAGTTTGCTAATTTGATATCTAAGATGGCGACGCCTGGACGTCTGCACTTTTTATATGATCTATATAGAAGATATCATTCCTAATTTCAGGCATGTCATTTTCCGAACTTTAAAATGATACAATGAATCAAGCTAAAAAATAAAATTGAATTTCCACTGTGTATGCTATTATTTGACAACTCTGATAAACAGTCTCCCACGCTTGAAACTGCAGTCAGGTGATCAATACTTAATAATGAAATGGACTTTCCTACCGCTTGCGAGCATCTGCCATGATCTGGGTCACCCACGGTGTTTTTGTCGGATCCGTTTTGCTCATCTTTTTAGATTTCTGTGTTGTTTTTATCTTTGTTGTGATTTTTCCGTCTTTGGATTGTCCATTCTTGATTGTCCCTTCGATTTTCACTAACACGTTTTTGCATATAGGCCTCATGAAATAATTATTGCTTACGTAGCCATTTTCTTTGTATATATTAATATGATTAAGACCGTTTTCATTCTAGTTGGACAAGGTTCTAGATGGCGTAAGGCGACTGAGCAAAGAAAATGGAGACCCCCAACACGATGAACATCTGTTTATAATAATTCACCAAGGTATATATTACGAATAAGATTTGAATGTGAATTAAATAAGCATGTGTATTTGAATTTTCCCGCCATAGATGATAATAAAAGGGAGATTATCGTAATGGAAGCATCTTGTTGCTATATTACTTTTAATCCATCTCATCTTCATTTTAAAATACTTTGTATAATACAATTAAAAGGGACGTAAATTAAGAAAAAAACAAACGTCTGTCGCGCATGTCTAGCAAATACGGCTCTTTCCTCTTTCATGACTTATCATCTAATTTGTATCAGGAGTAAAAAGACGGGTGGCATTAGTGGGACAGGGGTTCAAAAAAATTGTAGTTCGTTGTGATTAAGCTTAAATAAATAATATAATGTCTGCTTTACAACAGGACAATGATCTACAGAACAGTGGACATAAAACTAAAGACTGAGTTACCCAAACCCCACTAAATAACCTGTGTGATATAAGGTGCATCGAAGTGGCATTCAGTTCTGTTCTACTAATGGCACCCCGTCGTGTTAGTCTTCCTACAATCCTGATGACAAGTCAAGTCACTCTTTATACAATCGACATGACAAGTCAAGTCACTCTTTATGCAATCGACAAAAGATGAAAATACGCAAAAACAGTTTAAATATAGGACATTTGTTATTTTCCTTTAAAAAAGAAATGAGAGAGAGAAAAAATTAAAAACAAGAAAGAAAGAAACACAAATAAATTAAAAACAAAATAGATCATCATTAACTATGTTATTCAAGATATTCATATTATGTTTTCAGCCTTTGAAATTTGGTTTAAGCAAATGCTGTTCGATATGGATTCCATTATCGAAATATTTGATGAACGTCCGGTAAGTGTTTGATTGATTAGTGGTGTGAAACCTATTATTAATTTCTTTAACATTTTCTACTAAATTTGTGTTTTTTAGAGCCTGCCTGGCTATTTTATCTTAGGTTTAACCTTTCTAAGACCATATATTTTCTGAAACGTACATGATTCCTCTACGCTCTGTGAAAATATCAAGAGATGTTTAAAGTCTTGCAGTGAAATCCCAGGCTATGGAAAACACCTACTCTAAAAATAGCTTGGTCATCCCCGGGAAATTCAATATTCATAGGTCATGCATCAAATCCTTCATAGAGGTATTAAAATACAACTAAATGTATCCAATTTGGGCTCAAAATATTCCTTATATATTTAACTTCAATCATCAATTTTAATTATTCCATTCCATTCAGTATTTGTCACAATACAACAAAGCGAAAGGAACTTGTTCTTTAAAAGGGACTACTTTTGTATATTTTCTAAGCTCTGATTGGTGAATTATTGGTGTGACACCTAGTACATAAGAAGAGTTTGCAGATAACAAAAGGGTAATCAGAATCCGTATATCGAAGAAGAACAGAAAACACAATAGCCAAAGAAAAGAACAACGGACAAACAACGATCTAAAAAACTTTACATATAGAACTAAAGATCGAGTAACACGAACCTCACTAAAAACCGGGGATAAACTCAGGTGCTCCGGAATGGTAAGCAGTTCCTGCTCCACTAGTGACACCCGTCTTGTTAATCTAGTTACATATCACACGTAGTGATGCCATATACTGTTTTAAAGTCAACCTATAATCTTATGGTGGCTGGTTTAGGACACATAACTTTATTAATTTTTGCATCTCGACAGCTCGACTTACTATCTCGAGCACTCGACTTAGTATCTAGAGCGCTCGACTTTTTAATTGAACCTAGAGATGAAAATAATAAAATTGTATGGCCTAAACAAGCCACCATACAATCTCGGTGGACGGCCTATTTTTATTTCTTACGGGCACCTGCATCCTAATGTTTCTATAAATCTATTTATGACTAACAAAATATCGCAAATATTAAATATGTCAGAAAGTTTAAACAGTGATGGTTAACAAGTTCACCAATATCAACAAAACGATCAATCACTCCTGGTGCTAACTCACTGAACAAAAATCTAACGATATATTACATAATCCAGGTCCTGGTTTCAGACAAGGACAAACATGTGTGACGGTTACATAATAATTTACGTTTCTTTTAATTGTATTATGCAAATTATTTTAAAATGAATGATCGTATACAATTGATATCTCTAAAATCATAAAGATGAGTATTATATTGCACGTGCTGGTGTAACTTGATTAATGATTACTCAGCGTTGGTCGTTCTGTATTGCTTTATGGCACTTTATAATTTAAATTTTGTAATAATTTTGAACAATAGGTATAAAAAGGTAAGAAAAAATGTTGGCATAGGTTGAATAGATTAATTGTTATGTAAACATGACTAGATATGCTTAATTAGTGTAAAATCTGGGGGAGCTATCAATGTCCAAGTCCACAATTAACTTTTATTAAATGTATAGAAGTTGTCTTGTTTTTGTGTGAGTATTGAATGAATAACAAAATTAATCAGTATATCAGCACATATATAAGATAAGATTTTATTGATTTAAAATCCAAAAGTTGGATTGTCATCAAACATACATTCAACTACAGCATGCAGGAATACACAAATATAAACATTCAGATTATTTACAATGAAAAATATTTAATATAATATTCTATATAATATTTCGACTGATATGAATATCAATCTTTATGAAAATAAATCAGGACATAATGAGAACATACATTTTATTAACAAACTTTATGAAAATAAACCAGGACATTATAAGCACATATATTTTAATATCAAACTTTATGAAAATAAATCAGGACATTAAGTTTTGTAACTTAGGTAATGACTGGAGTCACTGGACTCGTATATACCCTTTAAAGTAGTGATCATTTTTCATTAATTACTATAATCAAATATTATCCAAAATCACCGATCTTATGATTAATAAGCTTGGAGTGAGCAATTACAAAATACTCTCTGATAATTCTAAATTTATAAATAAATATTATTCTAAAATTTAAATTTGGAGAAAATTATTCAATTGCATAAGTATCATATACTATTTTAAATTAAGATTTTTTAAAAGATTGTTTATTTCAATTATTCAAATATTTTACATTTTCATCTTTTTTATTTACAGATTTTTGTTTAATTTTAATAGACTTATTATTTTATATATAAATTTTACAAACTTATTTGGTTAATTTTAACAGAATTATTATTTTATATTTAAATTTTTACAAAACTTAATATTTTTATATTTGTTTCCAGTTAACAATCATTTTTTTTTTAAAGAATTATTCGTATCTTATGAATTTAGATATTTTTATATAAGTATACAAACTTTTTTGCTAAATGTTAACATGTTGGCATAGGTTGAAGACACCCAAAAAATTACATAAAATACATTATTATACAAGTAAAAATTCTTCAGAAATCAGTTGAAACTAGTTTGACCTCAATTGTTTTCTGAAATTGAAATAAGTTTTATTTTGGAAGAGTACTGAAGTATTCTATAAGCTATGCATACAATATAAAACTACCATAAAATAAATGTTAATTTCCGGACGAATTTATGTGCTTGTGAGTAAATACTGAGCACAAAAGAAATGATTCCATACAACATTATGTGATAAAGTTTGTCATATATGAACTATTTGTTATCAATGCCCCTTTTTGTGATCCCATTATTGACTACTGTTTTACTATTTTGTTGTTATTTGTTATTATATTTATTTGTTTTTAATTTGCGTTTGCCTATTCCATTATCTCTACTTGCAATCTTGCGAAATTATTTTGAGAAAACATATGTGTTTCTAACGTCTCCCTATTGTCTGTGATAGTAATTGTAACATAACCAGCATGTACTATTTATCCTTGTTATACATTTATTACATATAGAAAGGGACTCCAATATCATATTTGCTAATCAGTGCCTATCACCACTTAAGTTGTGAGTTCGAATTCCGTTTATGGTGAGGTTTACTCGATACAACATTATGCGATAAAGTCTGCCGGTGACTTGTGACAGGTCGGTGGTTTTCTCCGGGTACTCGGGCTTCCTACACCAATAAAGCTGTCCGCCACGATATAGCTGAAATATTGTTGAAATTGGCGCTAAGCACCATAGGCATAACCATATTTGTTAAATACTATTTTACAGGGAAGAGAAGAAAAGAAAATGTTGACTGTAATCAACCGATTACAAAGAATGATTTTGATTTGGAAGGTTTGACAACAATTTGATAGCTTCATTGAAATATAACAGGGTTGTTTAATTACTAACAGGATAATTAACGATAGTAATGAAGTCGTTTTTTTTTAGAATGAACATGAATGTGATTGATTCACTAAAAATTACCTGTATATTAGCTAAATTGATGACAAGCGTTACAGTGGCACACTAGTGGAGCAGGATCTGCCTATCCTTCAGAAGCTCCCGAGTTCATCCCCGGTTTTAAGAGGTGTTCGTGTTGCTCGATCTTTTGTTTTATAGTAGTGTTTTGTAGATCGTTGTTTGCTCTTTGCCCTTTTTTTAAGCCTTTGTGCTGTCTCCTTCTTCGATTTACGGATTATGATTACACCTTTGATATCTTCAAACTCTTCTTACAAATTATAAATCATATAGGTAAAAATATGCGCACTGAGAAGACCATACGATCGAAAATCAGAATTGCCATATATTAGGTATAGATCTAATTGTATTGCTGCGCTGCTGGTTACCAACGTTCTTGTAACCATTTAACAAGCTATACCCATTAGGAGGTCCTACCTGTGTTGATCATCCTTTTATTTTCTTGTGTTGTTCTATTACGTGTCTTTTTGTTCTTAGTCCCATAACAACAATGTTGGGTTTGTCTTTGTAGGAGGACTCATGTCTTATTTACTTTATTTGCTTGCGCATAGTGGTGTCCAACATAAATCATGTTCATATTGTATATGCCCCCTGTGGGCCTTTGATTGGTGAATTAATAAACCTATTACTTATATTGCGTTGTGTGCTTTGTTTTGTTTGTCTTCGTCTTCTGTCTTGTGTCTAATGTTTCCAGTTTCTCTGAATTGTCCATTCTTGATTGCTCGTTCGATTTTCTTTAACGTTTATTTAGCGTAGCATTTTCTGTGCACGAGCTAGTTATCTACGTTATTTCCCCTTGTTTCAATAATGGTATTCAGTATATGTCTTTTTCGATACCTTTATACCAACAAACAAGACATTCATTTGTCAACATCATTAATGCAGATGTTCAAAGAAAACAGTTCGACTCATAACATGTTCTGTTCTGGGGCCGTCACGGTCGTGATTATATGGTAATTGGATCTCCAACTACCTATGTAATCAGTCCCTATCTCCCCTAACGTTGTGAGTTCGAATCCAACTCAGACGAGGTGTACTCGATACAGCATTATGTGACGAAGTTTGTCAGTAACTTGCGACAGGTCGGTGGCTTTGTCCTGGTACTCCGGTTTCCTCCATCGATAAAACTAACCGCCACGATATAACTGAAATATTGTTGAAAGTGGCGTTAAACACCATAAACCCTAACCATAACATGGTCTGTTGGATGATTGATCTGTATATTTAAATATTAAGTACTAAAATCTTGAAACACCTGCACATACCATGTATCTATCTACCTATTCATTTTTAAGCTGTTGATAGACCAGCTCTACATCATTGAGACCATGCCTCCATTGAATTTTCTGGAATTCAGGTATTATTTTTTTCTATTATTTATAAAAATTATGACTTAGGTAAAATTAGAATAGAGAAAACAACACCGGTGTATTAAAGCTTGGCAACTGTTTTTGAAAAATGCCTATAAACGTTTACCTGTCTTTATGTCTGCTTCCTATCCGCTATCCGGTGTCGCGCTGAGCAGCTCTGTTGGTTTACCCATGCATTTTGAGTTAAGGTGAGAGGTGATTGTTCATTTTGTTGAATTTAGTAGAATTGTTGATCATCAGTGTTTAAACCCCGCAACCTTTTAATAAAGTGCCTGTACCAAGCCAGGAAAGTGAGCAGTCATGTATTTGTATGTTAGGGATGTTGATTTTGCCTCTTTCTTCAATTTTGGTATTTGATTTTGGAATGGTTCCGACAATGTGACTTTTTTTTCATTTTATATACATACATGTAAGCATAATACATTGTACTTAATGTTTGGGTTTGATTACAAAACGTTAATAATTAATATGTTTTATATTTACATTTTAATTCTAGATGTCATTTGGGTTCAGCCTCTGGATTTCAGAGCTTGCAATTTCGATTAATCGAAAATAAATATGGACTGAAGGAGGTAAGAAATGTACATAAAAACCAACGGTGTAAAGACTGGATAAATCATGTCTGCTATTTATCTATGGTGCGGGGAGGGGTCATAATGGACCATGATAATTTCAAGTAATTTCCTTCTTTAATGCATTTGTATTCTCAGGTGAGGGGGAAATCTTAATGGGTCATGCTACATTCGAGTAATTGCCTTATCAAGTACATTCAAACTGATTCGTGCTACACTAACTTATGTAGGAATTGCATTACCAAGTCGTTTCTACATTTGCGTAATTTTCTTTTTCATTTTGCTTCTAAAATACCCATGCTACACAATTGATTTCCTAATTGCGTCGACAGGATCCGTACTTTAGTGTTGTGCTTTCTGAAGGTAGACATGCTACATTGGAGACATTATCTTGTCAAATCGGCATCATGTTACAGTCGAGAGTAATTGGCTTCTCAAGTGACGTATATCTGCTTCATACTGTTTTCGAGGAATTGTCTTTTCAATAGACATTAGAGAATACCGAGGGGCAATCAAGAATGGACAATCCAGAGAAACTGGCAATTAAGTGTCGAAGACAAACACAACAATATAACACAATACAATATGTATTGGACATCACTATACATAAACACTCACAAATAACCTAAATAAGACATTATTCCTCCTACTTGAAGTAAATACGATGTATACTCTGTATTAAGCGACCGCCTGTCTTATTTGACCATGTTTCAATGTTTCCTTGGACAGTCACATAAGAAAGGTTTGACTATATTCGATGCATTGTTGACAACAGTATCCGAAAAACATTTTCAACAAAAAGCGTAATGAAAGCGTAGATATCAAATTTAGTGCGCATGACACGTTTCTGGAACAACCTTCATCCGGTACGATCAAAGTCAAAATATTTTAAAACCAAATAATTTAAAAGTCGATGTGAACAAGAACACAAACAGGTCTAAACAGGATAGCCAAAATCTTCTGTATTTCTTCTTTACATGTATTACACCTGATATTATATTGAATAGAAAGACAGAAAGCCATATGGATCTGCTAATTATATCGAGTCGATGCATTCTGAAGAGTCGAAGGAGGAATTGAGGAGGACAACAGAGGCTAAAACATTGTTTGGTGTTGTGGAGGTACTAAATTTGTAATTACAAATCTCGTTGTTAATTAATAATTTATCATTGACACACGTTACCCATTCGAATTTGGCTGATAATTAGTGGTATCTGTCGGTCATATAGAAAGCCAATAAATGATAGAGAAACCCGACATAGCAATCTAAAATGGAGAATCCAGAGACGGAGGCAAATAAACGTTAGAGAACACCGACGGGATAACCAAATACGAAACAACGATCTACAAAGCCCTACACAGAAAACTAACGAGCGAGCAACAGGAACCCCATGCACTTAAAATCGGTGGTGAATTCAGGTGCTCTGAAAGGGTAAGCAGTTCCTGTTTCAAACGTGACTAAGACAGGTTCATTACGGTACATTTGTAAGACATTGCAGACATGAAATATTTATTCGTATTACAGAAATGGTTGGAAGGCATCGCCGATATTGACACTGGATTTTGGGACAAGTACACTAAAGCAGCGAAGGTAAATCACAAAAAAAATTGTAATCTTTGTAAGAGATTATAATAGGAGAGTAAATCATTACAGCAGAACTTGTATTTAGAAAGTTACAAATATATAGAATAACGACAGTTTTGAATGTCGAGACAAACATTATTAATAGTATCGCAGCGAGTCCGATCTGACGATACTTGTGATACTGTTGGTAGAAACATTCAAAACTCTCGTTATGATTATGATGTGCGCTTTGGACAATCACGTTAATATAAATGCTTATAGTGCTAGCAACAGTCTGTGGGAAGACCTGTCGCTTCACGCGGACACCTTATACTATGGTCCACGATCAGGCTTTCCGTATTATAACCTGAAAAAAAACTCAACCATCCAGATGACTCCCCTATCCGCCATCAACAACATGAACACAGTCTGATATTAAATTCGTGTTCATCACCAGTTTACGTAAATAAATACAAATAACGTATAAAACATGAGCCCCATACAAAGCAATAACTTATATGGTAATAGTCTAGATATTATATATAAAAGAAAAGTGTACACATTAATTATAGCATAGATAAGCCCATGAACATTCCATTTACACAATAAGACTATTGAAGAATATGTTAGTTCACCCACTATTTTAGTTGGGTTCGAGTAGTTCGATCTTCCTTTTCCTGTTTATTGTTTTGTTTTATTTATTTGGCCATTGTCATGTCTGTGCGTCTTCGATGTATGGCTTCCGATTACCCCTCTGATATCTTGAAACGTTTCTAATGGTATTGGGAGTTCCATTTATTGTAATCGAGGTATGATGTAAAACATTATATCAATCAAACAATAAATGTAGTATTCTAATGAGTTTTTTTAATTCAAGGATACATGTGAAGCTGTGACAGACACAGCCAGATATGATGGTAAG
>JYMV01008622.1_pt1 | contig 10476 bp, 4 predicted proteins | sample 338911 | NCBI WGS metagenome assembly JYMV01 (sample SAMN03354496, study PRJNA234377) | hydrothermal vent metagenome | biome: Deep sea; feature: Hydrothermal plumes at the Eastern Lau Spreading Center, Western Pacific Ocean; material: Seawater | place: Tonga | collected 2009 | depth 2000 m m
AGAGAACGTTCACCAAAATACATAATTTATTTATTACCTATCATTTAATATCACAGTCCATCACTATAATAAAAGTTACTATACAGAGCAAAGGTGGGGCCTAGAAAAAACGCCCCACAAAGGTTAACCCATTATATTCTGATACCCAATTAAGTAACAAACAAAAAGCTATGAACAAAGAGATGGTGGGGAGGTGGAGGTAATTTCTAAAGTTTCCTCTTCGTAAAATTACACTGTGTTCTTGTCCAAAGTTATGTAAATATGGATGTTGTCAGGAAAACGAATTTTGATTGGCTGATAATCAGGTTAAGTAGATAACTAATAAAAGAAACAGTCGGGATAACTCCGAAAGCTTTCGGTTGAACAAACAAAATATATGTATCATAAATCAACATAACATATCGTTTTTTAACCTCATATACGACGACTTGAAATGAACATGAAAGAGTACAACACATCATTTCATAATATTTACAATGTGCTTAGCTTCTGCCTTGTTTCTTCCTATCCCATCTCGTATAGTAACTTTTATTATAGTGATGGACTGTGATATTAAATGATAGGTAATAAATAAATTATGTATTTTGGTGAACGTTCTCTTCTCGATGAATTAGCATGAAAAGTAAGTCAAAACAGTAATGGTCAACAATCTGACCAATGAAAAACAAAACAAAACGAACAACAGCCTCTCACCTAAAACCATTGAAAACAAAATATGACGACGATATATTGCGTTGGAAATCCATGTCGTGGCTTAGAACAAGCACACGCATATAGGGGGTTAAATGTGGTGGGATCACAACCTCTCTTTATCGTTTTATTGTCAATAACTTCCCTCTGTGGTAGGCATAGCTCACGTTACCTGTATCTATACATGTTATTCCGATAACTTGATGCAAATAATAATACACAGATAGCAAGAGAAATGTATGCAGACAGACACATTATCTCCCATTACAATATGAAATATGTATGTTATTTCGTCAAATGTGGTATTACATAAATCAGGTTTCAGGACAAATTATGCATGTACATCCAAAGCAACTATATGAAATTAATGCAGGGTTGATCAATTAGCATGTTAATATTTATGTCTACAGATGATTTAATGTAGTTATATATACTCTTGTTATTTCATTGAATCACCCGGAGAGTATTATTATGAAAAGAGCGTTTAAACAGTGATCAACATTTCAACAAATATATATCAACAAAACGAACAACCTCACCTCACCTTAATTATTATAGAACATGTTTTACCTGACTGTTTAGCTTCCCATGATAAATTAATTACCCTTCTGGAACGCCTGAGATCATCCCTAGTTTTTAGCGAGGTTTGAGTCTCAGTTTTTAGTTTTAATGTTTAGTGTCTTGCAGATCATTGTTTGTCTTTTGTCTTTTGACCAGTATATTGACTGTCCTCCGTCAATTTACGATTACTCCTTTGATATCCTCATTTTTGCATAATAAGGTATCTTCGTATATTGACATGTATATTGCGGTTGTTACGCAGCACTCCATTATTCAACTGCAGATCTAGTGAAACCAGATTTCAAAAGGTATATCACATAATATGATGTGCTCTGCTCACAACAAAACGAAATTACCTAGCTATTGTGTTAACAAATATATAGAGATCATCGCATGGCCTTTTTCATATCAGATCTCTTTTTAACTCTAGGTTCTGATATGTCAGCCAGAGAGCCGGTATGCTCGATGACTGATGTGGAATCTGATATGGAAAAAAACATGCTATGATCTTTCTATCATATACTTGGCACTAGAAAACATGGGTAGCATTATGTTAGTTCCATTCGCTGTCGCTCGGGATAGAAATTTTACGAACATAATTTTACCCATGTTAAAACTGGATACAAACTATGAATTCCATGAATTATTTCTTAAATGTACATTGACATATTGGTCATAGGCATACTTATCTTCATATTATGATATTATTGCCTGATAATTTGTATTGGTCTTGTTGTTGGTTCGAGGCTAGCTGAATTGGAGTGATGCAAGGCCGAATGCCAAAAGTAGCTGGCCATGGACCAATTACAAGACCAATACAGAATTATCGAGTAATTATACCTTTATTAATTTATTAGTAACTTGTATATGGCGTATGCATCCCTCAGTTTAAGCAATACTACAGGGCTTGTGATTCCTTTCATGATCTTCCTGTTAGAGGGTGGCGGCTGCTTACAAGGAATCTATGGAACCAAGGGTTCCTAGTGGTTAAGTGGAAGTCATCACGTTGAAAGTGTTACGGTCGCCACAATGACTTGGTTAATTGGTTGGGAATATTTATCACCATGAATAAGTTCCTTTGTCGTAATCACAATCTCTTAGTTTCCTTATTCGTGCATTGTCATTGTGTTTGTAACAAGAGTAAAGCGATTAGCATTGCTAGCAGCACATGAACTTTTTAGCCTCTCGGAACACCCGTTTTTTTTTGTGAATTGATGTTGCTCAATATTTAGTCTTAGGTAGTTTACGCATGTCCTCGCTATCATTTATTGTAATGCCAACATAAGGGAAATACATTCATAATATCCTTTTCAACGGTTTTTCGGTCGATATCAAGATCTTGCTGAAAAGTATTATGTCACTTGCGTACAGGTGACAGGAGATTCAGAATTGACCATACTTGTAATTATTATACTGCATAGGTTCTACGACATGACATCACAGTTCATGGTCAGAGGTAGACTTATATTCTCATATTTCCCATGGAATGTGTGGTATTGACCATCGTTCTATGAAGAAATCTTTAAAAATATACAAAACATCATATATGAGTAACACGACGGTGTTTTATAAGAAGCAAGATCTGCTTACATTTCTCGAGCACATGGGTACACCCCTGGTTTGTGGCGGGATCCGTGTGGCTCATCGCTTTAGATTTCTGTGTTGTGTTGTTACGTTTTGTTTGTGTCCAGTCTGTGTCTTGTGTATTCAATGTTGATAGGTGTCTCTGGATTGTTCACTCTTGATTGCTCCTTCTGTTTTCTCTAGCGTTTATCATCAGTACAAATATCACTACAGACACTAACATAAAACATGTTCTTCCTAAATGTTGAAAAGACCAGAATGTGTACAAAATTGAAAATATACCATCTATATACCGTCAGCAAGGAGAAATACATTAACTTATCGATAAGTTTGACATTTTCGCTGATTTAATCTCCTTAAGTGATATTTTCAGTATAAACGAACTGACTCTAATGCTGGAAATTATCGGTCAGTGTGACATCAAGTGTATTATGGTGTTATCGATAAAACATTAACGTCTATTTTGAAGATCACAACATATCTTGTCACTGGTATTGCACTATTGGACTCCCTACGATACTAGAGATAATATATGTCTCGACTTTCATAACTAACGTTATTCTATTTATATTTACACTGAATAAATTTCAGCTTCAAATATTTCGACAATCAGTGCATTCTATTATTAGTATTCGTGACAACATTCAGAACTTTAGTAAGCAGTAATGTTGTACAATCTACCTTCGTCAATTATCGTCAGCAATCTACATGGCTAATGCATGTAAGTATTTTGTTTTAGAAAGCTTGTTTACATCATGTACATGTAAATGACATGTCTTCATTATGCTACAGGTCAAAGTATGAAAATAAAGTTAAAACAGTGATGGTCATTAGTTCCACCATTATCAATCAACCGAGCAACCACCCCTCGCCCCATGCTTTTGAACATACATCAGATCACAACATATGTCGTTCGAAATCCATATTCTGGCTTGGGACAGGCACAGAAATATGGTTATTGCGATCCCAATAACGCTGCATACAATACGCATTCAAAACTATGATGATAACCAAATAATAATAGAAATATAATTTCCCTTCTTCCCTACTGGTGGCAAGACCGAGGAATGAACCTTGTAACAATTATCTTATCTGTAAAGACCCGATTGATATCAAATGATAAACAATTACGAGTTCCAGAAACGCCATCCATTATGGTAAATGGACATAGCATCTCCTAGATTTCCCATTCCATCGTTTAAATCGACATGTTTGATATATTATTTATAAACGTGCTCTCCTCATAAATATAGCTGATATGACACGCTGCTCATTTGAACGCTTAGCTGACACCAAATCAATATGTTTTCTAACAATATATTGCATATATCGTTATATGCAGTTATTTACAGCAATCATTATATCGTGTGCAATTATATACAATGTTATTATATAAAAGTGCTAAGAAAGTGACGATGAAGACAACTCGTCTGTCGCAGTGACTTCGTGTCTTTGCCATTAGTTATCATAACTTTTAAATATCTCAAGGTCATATTTTGATAGTTCAAGGTCACGTCTTAATTTTTCAACTTTGCCTGTTAGCAATGCTCCTCTGACAATGTAAAATATACTAACATATATGCTTGTCACAAATTAAAGTAAATCTATAAGTTTGAATTTGCATACATAAATTTAATGATTTAATTCTTTTTTTAAGTTAATTAATTTTACAACTTTTGGAGGAAAAACACATATTTTACTATTCTTTGTTGGTGTCAAACATTTATTTTTTGTTAATTCATACGAACGTGAACACAAATGATTAACCTTTCATGTATTACCATATTTTATTCAAACAAAAAAAATGACATAAATGTTTAAAATTTATGTCAAGCAAGCACAATAATACATACATACAATAACGTGTTAGTCGAACGTGAACACACACGATTAACCTTTCATGAATTACCACATTTTATGTAAACAACAAAAATGACTGGAATTTAAAATCTGATGTCAATCAAGAACAATTATATATACAGACAAGAACGGGATAGTCTAATGTGAAACAATACTTATGTGCTATGAAGAAGATGTTGAAGTTGCCAAAGAGATGATTCGTGTAATATTGAGAGTGATATGTCTAATTAGTGAGAGTTTGTTATTATTGTTGTGTTAGTGTATCTCCAGTGTTGTTGACATAATTAACGTTAATATTGTAAATGATGAAAATGTGCTCCATGATACTTCAAAAAACAAAAACCCTAACGATAATCAGATTTTTGTGGTTGTTACACCAAATCATAGCGAAAAAGATATATATTAATTAACATTGCTATATTTGAATACAGTCGTTTTATGGTTTAATCATATTTGTACAATAATACCCTTATCAATGCTATTGTAAATGCGGTCTCTAATATGAAACGCACCAAGGACTTCAGCTGAGTACTGATGCGGAAAAAATTCGTTATATCCAATACGGGCCACTTCTATTGTTTCTATAGTACTGTATGCTATACATATTATAACGGTAATCATCCCATATATCGACACCCATGCATTACTTTTTTAAAAAGTAAAAACTAAGGAGAGAGACATGATATCTTCGCAGAATTTACATTTTATTCTATATCAAAAATATAACGTTAAATTAATACACGGGATGTGGTAAAGCAATTATTAGATTTATTATTAGACAGTGATGTATTTTTTTTTCTTTTCATTTTCATTCAACAATCTTTTAAGTGTTGTTGTATGATGGAAAGATAATTCTCCTTCATTTGTGTTCTTTTTACTTTTTTTTTCTTTCGAAACTATCATTTACGAAAATTAATATTTTGAACTTTGCGTTCTTAAACAATGGCCACTGACTGAAGTTGTCTTTTTCAATTATCAGCAAAATGTAAATTACAGCAATAATGAAATGAGACAATAGTAGGACAACTGATATAAATATAATGTATTGATGTTACATTAATGTAGAACAGCACTGCTACATATCTTTTGGCATCACCGTCTTATAACAAGGAGGGAACTGACATAAATATTGCCCATAGCGCTATATACTCTGAGGATATCGTTATTAATAATACATAAGTAAATTAAACATCTATTTCGTCCACAGAGTCAATTTCTCTGCCATTTCCAAATGGCTTATTGGCATGTACAGTCACTTTACTGTCTTTTCAGTTGATGTTTCTAATTATTTTTACGGTACTGTATCTGATGTATAATGAGGAAAAAGTCTACTTGACTGCACATAAGAGAAATGTATCAATGAAACAATAGGATATCATTTGAAGAACCGGCATGATAAGAGTTTTTCACAGTTGTTCAATAAAGCTTAATCACAGAGGCGTATCGAAGTTATATATCGGATATTAAATATTTCACGGTGTCACCATAAGAGAAATTATTAAATATTGTAACTCGTTAATATTTATCTTTATTATTTCTCATTTGGGATGTTTATTTCTGATTGAAATTCATCTTATTGAATAAAACGAATGAACGGTTACGGTCCTAATTGCAACGTGATCAAATATTAATCAGTTGTATTTTCTTAATGTGAATTCGAGCAACTCAGTGATTCTAGGAATTTATAGTAATATAATATAATATAATACAAAATAATATGTATTTGTTGAATATATAATAATGTGATAATAATTATGATATTTAAATCTATTTAGAAATCATAGATGTGTACAATTTTTATGTAGAAACAGACGTACGAGAAACTTCCAAAATGACTTAGTTTGAACTGGATTATTTTTTCGTTAGCAAATTTTACAATGGGATTTTGGTTGCAAACGGAATTTCTTATCGACCTGACACATTTCTGTTGGATAATTCTGCCTTGTTTGACACAAGTTATAGGTAAGTATATAATATTAGTAAATATTGTAATAATTAGGTAATTACGCTTGATGTCCGGTTGTATTATTTTCGAACGAATTTTTTGAATTTTTATTGTAAAAATTTGGTAATTAATTTTGATAAGGAAAATGTTCGGTAATATTATTTTTTATTGTATTTAAGAAATATGTGTAAGGATTAGATCGATAACAGATTGACGTTAATACGCTATGATATTTCATTTTAAATGACGTTACCAAACACAGCGGTAATACAATATACTATTGCATTTTCAATGACACTACCAGAATGGTATTTAGATATGCTTATTGCATTCAATGATAACAAAAGATAAGGGTTATGGTGTCTAACTCCACTTTCAACAAAAGATAAAAATATGTCTCTATCAATATGCAATATTAATTATTGAACTATATAAATGATTTAAAGTTTGAAACATTGGTATTACTATCATTGGGTTTATACCTATGCTGGTGGACAATTAGTTCTCGGGGGTATCATCTGCCCAGTCGTTAGTTTGTCGACATTGACAAGTAATATTAGATTTAATTATTATTGAAATGTACAGTTCCACAATAATGTAGTTATTATTAAAAACTAAAGTTTATCTCTCTCAGCCATACGTAACATTATACGCTTTATAGTGACCAAACACTTTTATGTTATGTAGCTTTCCAATCTGTCGTCCTTGAGCGTACCTCACGCAGTTTTGGTTTAGAAATTCGTCGTGTACACTATATTAAATATGTACATTATTGAAACAGATCTATTCAAATATTATGGAGCATGCATTTATGGTACTCAATAAGTCCGTATTAAATCTTTAATATGGTCAATTGTACCTTAATTGGAAGACAAGAGGTCGATTATAAGCGTTGGAGGTTAAGCGTGTCATCTGTATTATACAAGCTCGCGTGACTTCTTAATACAATCTTCAGTTTGAATGGACTTTATTATTACGTATATATTGACGTACATTTTTGGGGTTTGTTTTATTAAATCTTAAGTTTTCTGTGTAGTGCTTTGTAGATCATGTTTTGTCCAATTGTCTTTATTCTGTTGTGTCCTTCGATTCGCGTCCTCTGATTACACTTTGGTATATTCAAACTTTTCTACTGGTCAAAGTGAATGAGGCAAGATTATCGTTGACATGAACATTTAATCTTAGGACATTTTTATTGCCGCAAAATTCTGGTGCACAACATACATAATCATACCCTAATCATTCATAGGAACTGTAAAGAAAATGTTGAAGTCATACACAATGCGGTGGATTGTTGCAAATTATACAAAAAAGGGAGTAATTATGGATATCATGCTATAAATCACATTTCAAAACATGCAATATTTCAGTCAATAGTAGAACAAAATAAAGGAGAATACTATATCATGCGTATGCGTTTACATTATTCTCAGAAGAAATTAATTTTTAGGCATCTGGGGAAATCATGCAAGCAAGAAACGTGTCTTTCTCCATTTCGCCATTATTGTTGTGCAACACAGTAAATGAAGTAGATTACAATTTCTTTTTCATTTTTACTTTGTGTCACATTTCAATAACAAGCAGAAAATCTTTCACTGCAAACGTAATATTGTTGTAATGTTGATGTAATCTTACTATGCATTGTTAATGAATCGATATTATATGAATTTGTGGTACTCGCTGTAATACATAAACGCTAGAGAACATCGAAGGGGATATCTGAAATTGACAATCACGAAAAACTGACAACGACGACAAACAAACCAAAAACACAACACAATATGTGCTGAACACCACCATATGGAAACAAACACAAATAACGTAAATAAGACATGAACCTTCCTACAAACAACTGAAGGTAAAGACGAACCGAAAATAAAAACTATTTGTATGCGGAAATCGTTTCGGACATCATAACACGGACCTCATAATGTAAGGACGCATAATAGGACAACGGAAAAAACTAAAAAGACGAGCAACACGGACCCCACCAAAAAACAAACCGAAGTGAATTCAGGTGCTCGCGCAGTCCATATTAATTTTTATTGCCGTTACATGTACCTTAATTCAAAGGCAAGGGGTTGGCTATAAAGGTGTTGGAGGCTATCGTGTCATCTGTATGATACAAGCTAAAGTAATATACTATAGCTATCTTCAGATCGACTGAATTGTCGTTATTATTACATATGCATACTGAATGGTGTAAGGAAACGTCCGTAAATCACTGCACTGTAATAAGTGCTCAATAGCAAAGTTAAATTGTAATATGCTGTCTAACGCGGTGTAACAATATCGATTCGCCGTTGTCTACAAAGGATTGTACTAATATCTTAATCATTTATAATGTTAATCATTTAAAACCGCAACGCTACTGAAAGAAAACGCTTGAAGATACCAAAGCGGGTAATCAGAATCCGTAAATCGAAGAAGTACAGAAAATAAAATGACCAACAGGGAAAATGATAAAAGGACAAACAACATTACACATAAAACTAAAGATTGAGTAACACAAACCCCACGGTTGAACTCAGGTGCTACGGACGGGTATGCAATTTCTGTTCCACTAGTGGCACCCGTCGTGTTACTCTAGTTACAAAGCTGGTGATAAGTCATGAATGAGGACTGGACCGGAACGTAAAAACCTGTATATAAAGGGCACTGATGAGAACATGAACATGTGGCATTGATGAGCAGTTGCCCTTTATATACATGTTCAACACATATGCAGTATTTATTAAAGGGAGAATTCGAAACTGCCCTTTATAGACAATGATACTGCTACATAAAGGTGCCATTAAAGACATGTTGACTATAAATACCCAGTGTCCTGTTAAAAAAATGTCGGGTACAATTGCTTGAGAATTTAAAAGAAAAAAGGTCATAAGCATATACTATACAAGCACTCGTTTCAAAATGCTGAAAAATAATCACCTTTCCTTAATTCATAGATTATAATGAAGTTGCCTACCAGCCTAAGAAATTACGACTAACATTTTCAGAGGTTCATGGTCGTAGTGGACACCGAAACTTTAATTAATATTTAAATTAGGATACCATTGTAACAGACAAAACGCAACACAAACCTTCTATTCAAACATACTTATCTTCAAATATAATTTAATTTCATACTTAAATAAGTACATGTTAATAGATTTTAACAACTACAGAGGTAATTTACATTATAAATGTATCTGAAACCAAATTAGAAATGGTATACCATTGATTGTCAAGTAGTTACGATCTTGATACTTAGTTAATTTGTATACTACGTTTTAACAGCTTGTTGGGGGCTATCTACGAATTTGTGTGTTCTATATATTTCCACAAATACATTGTACATTGTAAGTAATAATGCAAGTTGTTACGGGTAACATGAGATTTCATTTGAGTAACTTCTTGAATTATTATACAGTCATGATATATCAAGTCTTAACGTTAATTCACACATAAAAAATTATTGGACAAAAATAATCGTTTATTTAGTACATATTTACTTAGTACCACTAAACACTTATTTAACGAGTTCAACAACAAATATTGCTTTCCGGTGTTATAATTGAATGTAGAATGCATATGTATTTTTAGTTTATCAACATTAAATAATCACATTGTAAATACATTTATTAATTTACCCTTCGTGTACCTGGGTTCTCCCCCACCCCCCGGTGTTTGTTGGGGTCTGTGTTACTCATCTTTTTAGCTCTGTGTGTTGTGTTTTTGTTTTTTGTTTGTCTTCGTCCTGTGTCTTGTGTACCCAACCTTCGTGTACCTGGGTTCTCCCCCACCCCCCGGTGTTTGTTGGGGTCTGTGTTACTCATCTTTTTAGCTCTGTGTGT